>Ga0255242_1000003_pt1 | contig 29491 bp, 1 predicted proteins | sample ColtaT_18_FD_183707 | JGI IMG/M metagenome (GOLD analysis project Ga0255242, IMG submission 183707) | Metatranscriptome of freshwater microbial communities from Columbia River, Oregon, United States - Colum_Law_RepB_8d (Metagenome... | ecosystem: Environmental > Aquatic > Freshwater > River...
GGCGCATTCAACCGGGACCCGGAGCATTTCGAAAATCCAGACGTGTTCGACGTAGCACGCCAGCCGAACCTCCACGCCATTTTCGGTGGAGGTCCGCATGTTTGCATCGGCGCCGCCCTGGCCCGTATGGAAGCGCAGGTTGGCTTCAGTGCACTATTGGATCGCTATTCGACGATCGAGCTGGCAGGAGAACCGGAGTGGTTTGTGGATCGGACCAACCAGCGTGGGCTGGAGCGCCTGCCGCTGCGCGTGCGCTGATGGCGTGCGGTGTGAGGATCTCGGCCACTCGCTGCACCTGAGGCGATTGCAGGATGTTGTAGTGGCTTGCGGATAGCCGGTACACGGTGATGCCGGAGAGCGCAAGCGCCCCCCACTCAGCAGCGAGATCCGCCGCGGGGGTGCCCGCTTCCACAAGTGTGATGGAGATGTCGGCAGCCCGCGGCACGTATTGGCGGGAGGCGTCGAGGTGCAGCCGGAACACGCGGAACAGGGCCGCGCAATCCACTTGGAGCTTTGCGGAAAGGGCTTCCAGGACTTGGCCTTCTGGCTGGGTCGTGTCCAAACCCTCCAGCGAGCCGCCCAGCAAATCCTCTGCAAACGCTACGACTGGCAATTGTTGTTCCGCCCATTGGCGCACCACTGACGGCGGGTAGCTATCGATTAGCGCAAGCAGGTTCACCGCCGAACCCTCCGATCGCAACTGCCGGGCGATCTCATACGCGATCATGCCGCCCAGTGACCATCCCGCTAGCCGGTACGGACCTTCCGGCTGCACCGCGCGAATCTCATCGACGTACAGCGCAGCGATCTCCTCCAAGCTCTGCGGCCCACCACTTCCCGTCAGCAAAGGAGACTGGAGCCCGAAGACCGCGCCTGCCATGTCGAGGTGTTTTGCAAGCTCCGCATAGCACGCCACACTGCCGCCCACCGGATGCACAAGGAACAGCGGGGCTCCACCGGCCGCCGCGGCCTCACGCAGAGTAACGAGAGGAGAGTCCATGGCGACTGCATCGCGGTCCAACAGCACCGCCATTTCGCGCAGAGTTGGCGCCTGCAGAATGTCCCCGATAGAGAGCTCGCGCTGAAACTCGCGCTGCATCTCCGCAAGAAGCCGAAGACAAAGCAGCGAGTGGCCACCCAGATCGAAGAAGCTTTCCTCGGGATTCACCATTTGCAATTGCAGAAGACTGCACCAAATCCGCTCCAGCCGCTGCTCCGTCATGCTTCGTAGTCCCGAAGGCTTCCGAGACTCGCCACGGTCCGCAAAGAGAAGCCGCAGCGCCTGACGGTCGACTTTACCCGATAGCGACAAAGGCAGACGCTCCAACGCCAGATACGCCACCGGTAACATATGCGCCGGAAGCCGCGACGCCAGATACACGCGCGCTCCGGCCTCGTCAAACGAATCCGGAGTCACGCACGCCATCAGTTGCTGGCTACTCGGATCAAGAAACACAGCCGCGTCGGAGCAGCCGAACTCGCGTAAAGCGGATTCCACTTCACCCAACTCCACCCGGAACCCGCGAACCTTCACCTGCTGATCTGTACGGCCATGGAACGCCAGCAAGCCGTTGGTCCCAGGCACGAACGAAGCACGATCACCTGTCCGGTACAACCGGCCCGCCGAGAACGGATTCGGAGTAAAGCGGGAGCGCGTCAACTCTTCGGAGCCTTGATAAGCCGTACCCAGGCAAGGTCCGCCGATATACAGTTCGCCCGCCACGCCTTCCGGCACCGGATTACCGTACCGGTCCAGAATGTAGATTTCGCGAGCGGGGAACGGACGGCCAATCGGAACGGACCGCTCCGCCGCATCAGCTGCCGTGACCTCATGGTAGGTGCTGGTGATGGTCGCCTCAGTGGGACCGTAGACATTCAGCAGCCGCGCCGTCCGCAGTGGGCTCGCCTGCCAGAGCCGCACCGTATCTGGCGGAAGCGATTCGCCGCCACAGAGCAGCAGTCGCAGGCCATGGGACGTCGCGCCTGCAGGCCAAGCCAATAGCAGTTCATGCAAATACGCCGGCGGGAGATCCGCTACGGTGATTCGTTGTTTGTGGATCAGACGTTGGAATGCGCTGGGCGTCCACAGGTCCTGCGTGCGCATGACAACCATCGCGCCTTGCATCAAAGCAGGTAGAAGCTGCTCGAGTGCAGGGTCAACGGAATGAGAGGAGAACTGCAGCACAACATCGCGGCGCGTGATGCCGTAGGTTCGAACTGCCGCCACGCAATGTGTCGCGAGCGCGGCGTGCGAGACAACCACGCCTTTCGGCCGACCCGTAGAGCCTGATGTGTAGATGATGTAGGCATCGCTCGTCAACGGTGTTCGATATCGCGCCGGCTTGGCCGAGCACCGCGCGATGGCGTTCTGCGCGCGAGAGAGCAAAATAAGACGCGCCGGCGGAACGCCGTTCAAGGCTGCGACCGTGGAGTCATCCACAATCACCAGCGCCGCGCCCGAGTCACGAATCGTGAACGCCAGCCGCTCCGCCGGCCAAGCCGAATCGAGCGGCACCCACACACATCCAGCCTTCCACACCGCCAGCATCACCGCGACGCACTCTGGCGCGCGGCCCAAACAGACGGCGACTCGCGCACCCGGCGGCAATGCCCTTTGACGCAGATAGTTCGTCAGGCGATTCACCCGCTTCGCCAACGCCGAGTAGGTCCAAGACTCCTGATCCGCGACGATAGCGACAGCATTTGGCACTGCGGCAGAACGCCGGTCAATCGCACTACAGACAGTGGCGCGAGCCTGTCGCAACTCCTCCCCGCGGCTCCACTGCCCTAAGATCGTGTCGCGCTCCAATTGGGTCAGCATCTGCAGGTCCGCAACGGGTTGCCGCGGGTTCGCAACGAGAGCGCCGAGCATCCGTATGTAATGGACAAGCATGCTCCGGACGCTGGAATCGTTAAACTGCTGCGCGTCGTAAACGGCGACGATGCTGCTGGTATGAACTTCGAGTCCGAACGCGGCGTCGCCTTCTTGTCGAATCTCCGCCAGATGTTGTGTTCCAGCTAGCTCCAGCGAGTTCAAGAAGCTTTGGTAAGAGAAAGTGGCATGGAAGAGCGGCGCCGCCAACGCATCCCGTTTCATGTCGCGCAAAAGGCGCGCCAGCGGATATTGCGAATGGTCAAGCGCAGCGGAGAAGGTAGTTTGCAACGCCCCCAGATAGTCGGCCACCGAGTGTGCGCCGGTTGGCGCGACGCGGAGCGGAAGAACGTTTGCGAAGTAGCCGATCGTTTCCTGGAAACCGCTCTGCGGCCGGGCCGCCGCCGGTACGCCGACTACGAACTCCTCCGCATCGCAGTAACGCGACAGCAGGATCGCAAAGGCACCCAAGAACAAGACAGAGGCGCTAATGCCAAGCTCTGCGGAGCACGATTTCACCTGAGCCACCAGGCCCGCCGGAAGTTCTACATCCAAACTCGCTGACGATCCAACGGCCGCGAGATTCAGCGTCGGCACTTCGCCCGCCAAATGGTTCAGCCACCAGTTTCGATCGCGTTCCGCCGCCGAAGAGGCCAGGTATTGCTGCTCCCATTCCGAAAACGAAGCGAACGACGCCGCAACGGGTTTCTCGAACTCCTCTCTGCCGCAATAGGCTTGCCAAAAGGCCTTTGCGAACACAGCCGCGGAGATGCCGTCAAACGCGATGTGATGAACCACAATTAGAAGAATCGGAGTCAAACCGTCGAGCAACTCGAAGCGAATCGGGACCGCCTCTTGCAAATCGAACGGGACAGCCGCCCGCTGCCGAGCGAATTCCACCGCGTCCATCGAAGGCGGAACCTGCAACACTTGAAGCCTCGCGGCGCGCTCAGCCAGCCGCAACTGCAAGTCGCCATCGACAAGCGTGCCAAGAATCGGATACGCCTTCACCACCCACCCACAGGCCCTTTCCAAGGCGTCACGATCGGCGTGCTCCACAGCATAGGCAAGCGGCACATTGTAAGCCGACGACGAAGGGTACAGTTTCTGGAACACCCACAACGCCCGCTGGCCCTCCGTCAGCGAGCAAGGGAATTCGCGTTCGGGCGCACTCCCGTTCCTGGCTGCCGGCTGAATACCGCCAAGGTAAGAAGCCAAAGTGGCGGGTGTGGGGTGGGAGGCTAAGTCCGCGTAGCCAATAGGAACGCCAGTCGATTCAGAAACCGCGTGGATCAGTCTCTGCGATGCCATGGAGTCGATACCTAGGGATTGGAAGGAGTCCGTCGCCTGAACAGGCACCCCCAGTTCCTCTTGCAGTAGAGCAACAATCCGTTCTGGCAACGTCGCGGGCGCTGGCCCGGCGTCCTTCGATACCGACAACCAATACCTCTCCCGCTGCAGCGGGTACGGCGGCAAGGGCAGCGGTGCGCCTCGCAGAACTCCCGATGGCTCGCCCGCCTCGGCCCGCAAAGCATGCCGCTCCGGAGCCGCCAACGCGTCGAGCAACTGCTGCCGGTTGCTCGCCGAGATCACCCGGACGCATTCCATCCGGGTCCGGCGCTCCTGAAGCGTATAGGCGAGCCGCGGTAGTGACAACGCCGTATGGTTAGCGACATAGTCATGCATCGTCTTCATCCACTGCGCCAGACGCTCGTCGCTGTGCGCCGAAAGCACGAACTGCCACGGAGGACCGGCCATTGACTCTTCGGAGGCGACAGTCGTTGGCGCCTCCTCCAAAATCAAATGCAAATTGGACCCACCAGCGCCAAACGAACTGATGGCAGCGCGACGCGGTACTCCATTCGGCGGAGTCCACTCCGTCAGGGAGGACTGCAAGACGAATGGCGTGCCGTTGAGATCGATGTGCGGATTGGGATGCCGCGTCAGAAGCGTAGGGGCAAGCTTGCGACGATCCAACTGGAGAATCACCTTGGTCAACTGCGCCATTCCCGACGCAGCTTCCGCATGGCCCATGTTGGACTTCACCGTCCCCAGCGCGCAGAATCCGACATCTTTCGTGAAGTTCCGAAACGCCCGTGTCAGTGCCCGGACTTCCATCGAATCACTTAGCGCCGAGCCGGTCGCCGCAGCCTCAACATAGCTCACGGTTCGGGGATCAACACCTGTCGCGCGAAAGTTCTCCTCGATCAAGCGAGCCTGCGCCTCTGCACTCGGCGTCATGAATCCAGCAGAGTGTCCGCCATGATTCGCCGCGCTACCTTTAATGACGGCCAGAATCCGGTCCCCGTCGCGACGCGCGTCCGCCAAAGGCTTCAGCAACACGGCGCCGACTCCCTCGGCCGGCAGGTATCCATCGCCATCCGCAAAGCTGCGCGAATCCGGAGTGCTCCCCAACAGCCCTGTGCGGCTCAGCGCCTGGTACTTGTTCGGATGTATGGATAGATTCACGCCACCGGCGATCGCGAGCCTGCACTCGTCGGCCTGCAGCGCGCGGCTTGCCAGATGAACCGCGTGCAGACCGGAAGAACACATGGTGTCCAGCGCCACACTGGGTCCTTGTAAGTCGAAGTAGAACGAGACGCGGTTTGCAATTGACGCATAAGACGACATCGAAACCAGCGCCTTCTGATCCGGGTCCGCCTCGACAGCGTGATACTGCTGCGACATCGCTCCCACATACACGCCGACCCGCGAACCGAACGCCTGGCGGAGATGAGCGTTGGTATAACCCGCGCTCTCCAGTAGCCGGAAAACAGTCTCCAGAAATAGACGTTCCTGCGGATCCATCAAAGCGGCATCACGCGGCGATACGCCGAAGAACGAAGCGTCGAACCGGTCCACGTCGGAAAGAAAACCGCCCCACTTGCAGTACGCCGCAGCGCGGGAGTTCGCGTCCCAGCGCTCGCCCGGAATCTCAGTGATACAGTCACGGCCCTGCTGCAACAGGTCCCAGAAGTCGTCGATGGTATCCGCGCCAGGGTAGCGCCCGGCGATGGCAATGATCGCGATATCCTTCCCGCGTTCTGCGACAGGCTCGGCGATCGCGGGCGCCGGCACTGTCTCGTTCAGGTGGGCAGCCAATAAGTCGATTCGTGGATACTCCAGCAATAGCGTTGGGGGCAGCTTGCGATCCAGCTCCCTACTCAGGGACTCGATCACGTCCATGCCGGTTACCGAGTCCAGGCCATAGCGGTCCAGCGTTTCGCTAGAACTCAGCTTCTCCGGTGGCACCTGCAGCACACGCGAGAGATGATGCCGGATACGACCCGTGAGGTCGTCCCGTTTCGGCGGCGGCGCTGGAGCCGCGACGACTTGCGGAGGACGCAGCGCGTGGCGCAGTCGATCGCGATCGCCATCCAGAATCAACAACTGCGACTCACGAAACCCGAAGGCGGCGCGCAATGCGGCCATGCCCGCGTCCGTTTCCAAAGGCACAACGCCGAATCCGCTCCGCATGCGCTCGATGACGGAATCGTCCAGTCGCATGCCGCCATTGCTCCAATACGGCCAATCCAGCGAGATCGTGCGGCCATAGCGCTCGCCGCGTTCCACCTGAAGGTTGCGACATGCAGCGAACGAATCCAGAAAACCGTTGGCCGCCGCATAGTCGCACTGCCCGGCGTTGCCTAGTGCTCCGGAGATGGAAGCGAACAGAAGCACGAAGTCCATTCGGCATCCGGCGGTGGCGGCATCCAGGTTCAAAACGCCCTCCACCTTTGGCGCCAACACCTCGCGGAACTCCGCCGCCGACTTGCGGACCAGTCGCTTATCGCGCAGAACACCCGCCGCGTGGATCACCCCATCCAAACGGCCATGCCGCTCCAGGATCTCCCGAATCAACCCGTCCACTTGCGGCCGTTCCGTCACATCCACTTGCCGGTGCTCGACGACTCCACCGCGCTTGGTAATCCCCGCCCGCGCCGACTCCGCCATCGGCGACCGGCTGGTCAGCCAAAGTGCGGGCCGCCTGACACTGGACGCGATCTCTTCGGCGAGTAGCAAGCCAAGACCGCCAGCGCCACCCACAATCAGATAGACCCCGCCATCTTTCCACGGCGTGGCCACGTTGGGCTCCGCCGTCAACTCGCGCCATTGCCGTACTTGCCTCTGGCTCTCTCTCGTATAGCGAGTATGGGTTTCACCGCTGAACCGCTCCGCGCGCAATCGCCCAGCAAGATCCCCCCCCGCACCGTCCCACTCCACGAGTTGGCACCGGACGGCCGAATGTTCCCACTGCACAGTTCGCAGCAATCCACCCAAACCGGCGAGTTCACTTCCAGCCGGAACCACCACTTGCAGCAATGCGCTCTTCGGCCGCTCCTTCACGATGTCCTGCACCACGCCCAGTAACTCCACCGCAGCGCTGGTGTAGTCATCACCCGGTATCCGGATACCGTCCGCACCGGTAGAATCAACGCCGACGAATACCGTGACCACAGAGTCCGGCTTGACTACTGGTTGGGCCAGTTGCGGCTGCCATGACGGCGCAAAGAACAACGGTAGCGGCGCCGGCGAACCGCCGGGAAGTGGCGCCCAAAACCGTTCTTTCGCGAATGGATAGGTCGGCAGACTAACGCGGGTAGCTTCAGCTTCTCGCAACGCCGCCCAGTCTGTCTTACCGTGCTCCATCCACTCTCGCGCAACTCGCCAGAGTGCATCCGGGTGCGGCAGCGAGGGCTGCTCGTTGTTCAGATACGCCGCGGTCTGCGCGTGTAGATCCGCAAGGGTCGAAGCCACCACCGCGAACCGCTGCGCAAACACCTCACGACCCTCCTGCAGCACCCGCGCGATCGCTGGCAAATCCTGATCCGTATACCGCGCGAAGGCCGCAAGGTGCCGCTCAAGAAGCGCAGTAAGTTGTTCTTCGGTGTGCGCGGAGAAGGGGAATACTCGAGGGCGCTGTACTGCGGGCTGGCGCGCTGGTGACTCGTGCTCCTCTACAACCAGATGCACATTAGATCCGCCCGCGCCAAACGCCGAGATCCCGGCCAGTCGAGCGCCGGACTCAGGGCGCGGCCACGCCTCTAGGCGCCGCTGTACGCGGAAGGGCGAACGGGGAAAGTCGATAGCAGGATTCAAGGTCTCCGAATGCAACGACGGCGCCAGCATCCCGTGCTTCATCTGCAGGAGCACTTTGGTCAACCCGGCGATACCGGCAGCGCTCTCGCAGTGTCCAATGTTCGACTTCACAGATCCGATCGCGCAGAACTCCCGTTCCTGCGTATGGGCGCGAAACGCCTTTGAGAGCGCCGCAATTTCAATCGGATCGCCCAGCGAGGTTCCCGTGCCATGGCCTTCGATGTAGCTAATGGCGCGCGCATCCACACCACCTCGCTCCAAAGCCGCCGTGATCACAGCCGCCTGCGCATGGGGATTCGGAACCGTATAGCCATTCGTCTTGCCGCCATGGTTCAATGCCGATGCGCGGACCACGCCATAAATCTGGTCCCCATCGGCGATAGCGCGCTCCAAAGGCTTAAGAATTACGGCGCCCGCGCCTTCGCCCGGTACGTAACCATCGCCGCCGCGCCCATAGCTTTCGCACCGGCCTGTCGTCGATGTGAAGCGGCCTTGCGCCAGCGTCAGATACTTGTTCGGATGCAGGTTGAGATTCACGCCGCCCGCTAACGCCACCTGGCAACTCCCGGCACGCAGACTTTCACACGCCAGATGAATCGCCGTTAGCGACGAAGAACACATCGTGTCAACCGTCAGGCTGGGTCCATGGAAGTCGCAAAAATAGGACACCCGATTGGCGATCGACGCGGCGCTGCTCGACAGCACCGTCGGCCGGCCCGCGGCCGTCATCTCCGCGCCCCACAGCTGATACTCCTCATACATCACGCCGACAAACACTCCCACATTGCCGCCCGTCATCGGCGCCGCAGCGGGAGCCAGTGTGGCGCGAGTATAGCCCGCGTCTTCCATGGCTTCCCAGGCGCACTGCAGAAAGATGCGTTCCTGTGGATCCAGGAACTCCGCCTCCCGCGGTGAGACGTTGAAGAATAGCGGGTCGAAACACTCGGCGTCGTCGATGAATCCGCCCCACTTGCTGTTCGTTTTCCCGGGCGCGCGGGACTCCGGATCATAGTAGCGGCTATGGTCCCATCGCGACCGCGGGACCTCCGTGATGCAGTCCCGCCCCCGGGCCAAATTCTCCCAGAACTCATCCAGATTCCGAGCACCCGGATACCGGCCAGCCAAGCCAATAATTGCGATGGCGCCATCCGCCGCAGGCTTAGCCTGCACTCGTGGCGTAGCCAAGGGCGCATGCTCTTCATCCAGATAGCGGGCCAATTGTTCAATGTTCTGATACTCGAAGAACAGCGTCTTCGATAACGGCCCATACTCACGCTCCAGGCGATCCGTCAACTTCCCGATCATCATGGAATCAAGACCGTACGCTTCCAGCGGTTCCTCCGACGAAATGGAGTTCCGGCTGACGCCCGATTCCTCCGCCACGAGTCGCGCCAGCAAGGCTCGCGTATCGCGAACGCGCTGTTGCCGCGGAGGCTGCGGTGACGGCGTGGTCATCGTCCGCAGCGAGAATCCACGCACTTTGACGCAGACCCTCCCATCGCCATCCGCTAAATCAATATCCAACCTGCGAATAGAAGCGCCCGCGGAGAGCGTCTCCCGCACATGGACCCACATCTCGTCCGCAGTGGGCCGCAACACCTCCAGCCTTTCTACAGCAAACGGCACCGCTGTCTCCGCTCCGAGTCCGCGCAGCAACAGCGCGCACGATTGAAACGCGCCGTCGAGCATCACAGGGTGCATTGCCGAATGAGAGGATGAGCTCTTTGGCAGACGCAGTTTGGTCAGCGCTTCCACCTCACCGGCGAACGCCTCTTCTACCGGTCGGAAGCTGGGGCCATAGGCAATACCTGAGGGCTCAAATACCGCATAAAACTCCCGGCTGGTGATCTGTTCCCGACAGCGCGACCGTATTGCCTCGACATCTATGTGCCCGCCTTCCTCGGCACCCGCGGCGATAAAGCCCTGAACGTGAACCGTATCCTCGCCCGTCACGAAGCGGAAGCTACCCTTGGCCGCGTCAAGATCCACGCGCGCCGCCACCGGTTGACTCTCCACGATCACCGGCTGCCGCCACAAGATCTGCCGCATCGTCACCGGCACAGCCTCCCCGAACGCGGTACGCACCAACTCCAAACTCATGGCGCCTGGCAGCACGGATTGCGAATGAATGCGATGGTCCCGCAGATAGTAGGCCGCCGGATCGAGCACGATCCCCGATGCTGGCCGCGTCGTTGCGAATGGATACGTCGGCAAATGCAGCAAACGCCGTTGTCCCCGCTCGAACATCGCGTCCAGATCCAACTCGCCGCCATTCACCCAATGCCTACCCATCGCCTCCAGGGTGCTGCCAGCCATTGCGGGCGCGGTGGCTTTTCGCTCCACGCACCCCGTTAGGACGCCTTCGACTTGCCCGTTCGCAAAGGCTTGCAGCTTCGCCCGCAGCTCCACCGCTGTCTGCACCACCACGGCCAGCCGGTACTTCATCGCGTCGCGACCCACCAACAGCGTGTACGAAGCATCCTGCAGATCCGCGTCGCTATAACGCTCGCCAAAACTGTCCGCCAGTGACCGTGCCAGCGCACGCAGCCGGTCCTCCTCGCGGGCCGAAAGCACCATCAGCGCCGGACCAAATCCCGGCACTCGCTGCTGCTGCTCATACTCCTCCACAATTACATGCGCGTTTACGCCGCCGAACCCGAAGCTGCTAACGCCTGCCCGCCTCGGACCTTCCCAAGTCTGCGCCTCCCGCACCAGATACAGCGGCGACCCGCTGAAATCGATGTACGGATTCTGTTCGTCACAATGCAGCGTTGGCGCCAGAGTCCGATGCTGCATCTGCAGCAGCACCTTGATCAACCCGGCCACCCCGGCCGCAAGTTCCAGGTGGCCGATATTCGTCTTCACCGAGCCCAGTGCACAACGGCCGTCGCCTTTCTGGAACAGGGATTTCAGCGCATTCACTTCCACCGGATCGCCCAGGGCCGTTCCCGTGCCGTGCGCTTCGATGTACGTGACCGTGGACGGATCCACGCCCGCCCGTTGGTACGCGGTCTTCAGCAAATCGGATTGCGCCGCGGTGTTCGGAGCCGTCAGCGAGTTCGCCCGGCCACCATGATTCACTGCCGTTCCGCGCACAATCGCGTAGATCGAATTGCTGTCGCGCCTTGCCTGGGAAAGCCGCTTCAACACCAGCATTCCGACGCCTTCGCCGCGCACATAGCCGTTGGCGCCCGCGGAGAACGTCTTGCAGCGGCCATCCGGCGACAGCATCCCCGCCTGTGAAAACAGGATGTGCGCCTCTGGCGTGACCATCGTGTTGATACCGCCAACAACAGCCATCTCGCAATCGCCGGACCGCATCGCCTGCACCGCGCGATGAATGGCAACCAGCGAACTGGAGCACGCCGTTTCCACCGGCTCGCTCGGGCCATGCCAGTCAAAGAAGTAGCTGGCCCGGTTGGGGCCTACGGAAGGCACCGCGCCAGTTGCCGCATAGGACTCGCCGCCAGTGTCCGCCGCCGCCGTCCGGCTGCTCATCGACGTACCCACGAAGATGCCGATGCTACGTCCTGCCAGTTGACGCGGCGCATGGCCCGCATCCTCCAGCGCCTTCCAAACGTGCATCAACAGCAGCCGCTGCTGCGGATCCATCCAGGACGCTTCGCGCGGCGAGATCCCGAAAAACAGCGGGTCAAAGTCGAGGATGCCGTCGGCGAACCCGCCCCACTGGACGTTCGTCTTGCCCGGCTCCTGCTTGGGATCGCCGTAGATCGCACGCCAATCCCAGCGGTCCGCCGGGACCTCCGTGATGCAATCCCGGCCCTCCCTCAGGTTCCTCCAAAAACTCTCGGCATCGGGGGCCATTGGGAAATGACAACTCATCCCCACAATGGCAATTGCATCTTCCTTCTCCTCCGCTGGCGCGGATTGCAAGGTAACCGGCGCCGAGACGCTCCGCTCGCCAATGTGGCCGGCGAGACGCTCCAGCGTGGCGAACTCGAAGAAATCTGCCGGCGTCAACGATAAGCCAAGTTCGGAGTTCACCTTCGACGCGAACGCCGTCATCGTGATCGAGTCAAAACCAAACTCCCCAAGCTCCACATCCGTTTCAATCACGGAGGCATCCACTTCAAGCACCTTCGCCGCAATGCGGACTAACTCCGCCAGCGTGCTCACCTGGGGTGCTTTCTCCACTGGCGCGCGTCGGACCGCCAGTCCTTCCATACGTACGCAAACCGTGCCGTCCGGCTGGCAAACATCGATCTGGTACGCACTCGCCGACTCCCGCCTCGCCACCGCCCACATCGTCCGGGCGTTCGCTTCGGAGAAGATCTGCACGCGCCGCACCGCATACGGCAGCGCCAATGCGGACGCGGCGCCTTCGAGCCCAATCAGCGCCTGCAGCGCTCCATCGAGGAGCGAAGGATGAAGCAGGAACGCGCCGTCATTTGTACCCTCTGGCATGCGAAGCTCGGCGACGGCAAAGTCAGTTCCGGCAAACAATCCATGAAGCGCACGCTGCGCCGGTCCGTACTGCAACCCGAGCGACGCAAATCTTTGATAGCTCTCCCCAACCGCAATCGCTCTCGATGCCTGCTGCCGCAGAAGGTCCAAGTCAACGCGAGGCGTTTGTACATTAACCGCAACAGCACTACCCATGCTGTGTACGGCACTGCTCCGTAATTCGTACGCGAAGGATCCGTCCGGCGACGCGCTCGTGCTCACTGACAAACGAATCGCGTCGCCGTTCACCGTCACCGGCCGCAGCCATGTGTGCTGCCGCAATTCGAGAGCCCGCCCGCCCCAGCCCCCCGCGCGGACGACGGCGTTCCGCACCATTTCGAGGTGCATCACGCCGGGCAACACCGGTTGCTGATCCACTACATGATCGCGAATGAACCAATCATCGCCCCGAATCACGTTAGCAGTAAGGGGCGGAGTGGCTTGCTCTACCCAATACCGTGTCGTCGCAAACGGATAACCGGGCAGTGCCGTTCGACGCGGCGCAGCACTGCCGTGCAACGATCGCCACGCGAACGGAAGGCCACGCACCCATAAGCTCAGAAGCGCATCGTGCTTGCCCCGCTGCGGCAACGTCGCCAGCGTCCGTAACACCTCCTCATCGGACTCCAACGCCGTCAGCATCTCGCGATTCGCCTTCGCCGACCCTACATGCAGTTCCGTGTCGCGCGTTCCGGAAACAAACGCCTGCAACTTCGACACGACTTCCCGAATGCTCGCCGCCACAAACGCCAGCCGATGCTCCATGGCATCACGCCCGCATTGCAGCGTATACGCGACCTCCGTCAAAGCGTACTCGCCGCTCGATAAAGCAGTAGCAAGGCTCTGCGCCGACTCCGTCAACTGCTCAGGCGTCCTGGCCGAAAGCACGATCATTTCCGGCGACGACACGGCAGGAGTCTGCGCCGCCGGAGCGACATACTCCTCCAGCGCCAAATGCGCATTGCTGCCGCCGAAACCAAAGCTGCTAACGCCCGCGCGCAAAGGCAACTCGCGCCCGTGCTCATCCACTGGACGCCGCCATTCTTCATTGCGCTGCGCCACATGGAATCGCGTCCCGTCGAGCTTCAAATACGGATTCAACTGGTCACAATGCAGCACCCCCACGATCGTCCGGTGACGCATCTGCAGCAGCACCTTGATCAACCCCGCAATCCCAGCCGCCAGTTCTAGATGCCCAATACTCGCCTTCACGGTGCCGATCGCACACGCGCTCTCGGCCTGCGCGCCAAACTGCTGCGCCGCGCTCTTTGAAAGATCCGCAAACGCCGCCGTGAGCGCCTCCACCTCAATCGGATCCCCCAGCGACGTACCCGTGCCGTGCGCCTCAAGGTAGGTCACCGTGCGAGGATCAAAACCGGCGCGTGTGTACGCCGTGCGCAACAACTCGGCTTGCGCCTTCGGATTCGGGGCCGTCAATGATCCGGCACGTCCGCCATGATTCTCCGCGGCCGCGCGGATCACCGCCAGAATACGGTCGCCGTCGCGCTCGGCTAGCTCCAAGCGCTTCAATACGACTAGTCCCACGCCCTCACCGCGCGCATAGCCATTCGCGCTCGACGCAAACGCCTTGCAGCGGCCATCCGGCGACAACATGCCAGCCCGCGTAAAGCCAATAAACGAATCGGGCAGCAGTAGCGTATTGACACCGCCCGCCAGCGCGCAATCACAAGCGCCCGATCGAATCGACTCCATCGCACGGCTCACCGCGACCAGCGAACTGGAGCACGCCGTCTCCACCGCCACACTCGGCCCATGCAGATTCAGAAAATGACTGATGCGGTTCGGCCCCAACGACGGCGCCAAACCCGTCATCACATAGCCTTCAAGACTCGCACCGGCCTGCGCCATCAGCCGGCTGTAACCGGTGTCGGCGATCCCGATAAACACGCCAGTATTCGACCCCGCCAACCTCCGCGGCGCAATGCCGGCATCCTCCAACGCGCGCCAAGCCTGTGTCAACAGCAGCCGCTGCTGCGGATCCATCGCCCGCGCCTCGGGAGGTGAAATGCCGAAGAACGCCGCGTCGAATTCCGCGACATTCTCCATGAACCCGCCCCACTTCACATTCGTGCGCCCGGGCTCTTTTGCAGGATCGCCCCAGTAGGCTTTCCAGTCCCAACGATCCGGAGGAACTTCCCCAATCGCATCGCGTCCCTCAACGAGATTCCGCCAGAACGCATCCAAGTCCTTCGCCATCGGGAACGCGCCGCTCATCCCGATAATCGCCACGGCGTCGGCCGGTTGCTTCTGCGCAGGCGCTGCCTCCGGTTGCCATTGCGGGGCCGGAGCCACAGGAACCGCCTTCACGCCTAACCTAGACGACAACGCCGGGCCATTCCCGGCAATCAGTCCATCCGCCAATTGCTGCAGCGTAGGGAACTCGAAGAACAATGTCGGCGTTACTTCCAGATCAAAGCGGTCATTCAACGCGTTCGCGAACTGGGTGAATGTGATCGAATCGAAGCCATACTCCGTCAGTTCCGTATCTGGAGAAAGATCGGCTGGCTCCAGTTTCAGCAGTTGGCAAACGCAGTCCACCAGTCCGGCCATGACCTTGGTTCGAAGCGCCGGTTGGTCCACTTTCGAAGCGGCCACCGTCGGCAACTCCGGCGTCGCGGCCAGGTAGCGGGCGATCCGTTCCGCATCGCCACACGCCACCATCACCTGCGTCAACCCTGATCCCAGAATGCGCCGTAAAGCCAGCAAGCCATCCGGCGTGGTCAGGCTATCCAGCCCCGTGGTCCGCCGCATCAACGCTGCCGTTGACTCATCCATGCGCATGCCGCCATCGCGCCACAGTGGCCAATCCACCGCGACGGTCCGGCCCGGCCGTGTGGCCTGACGTTCCGCTGCGAAAACATCGAGATAGGCATTCGCCGCCGCGTACGCCGACTGTCCCGCATTGCCCAACACGCCTGCTACAGATCCGAACAGAACAAAAAAGTCGAGCGGAGCATCAGCAATCGCCCTGTCCAGATGAATCGCGCCATCCACCTTGGGCGCCATCACCGCCAAGGCCCGCGGCGCTGACGTCTGCAATAGCGGCGCGTCGTCCAGCACGCCAGCCGCATGGAAGACGCCATCAATGCGGCCATGCCGTTGCCGCACTTCCGCGATCAACGACTCCACTTCATCCGCCTTCGTCACATCCGTCCGCCGGAACCACATCGAACCGCCCAAGTCAGACTCAGGTACCGTGCGTCCAGCCAGAACAATCGACGCGCCAGGCGCTTCTTCGGCGATATGGCGCGCCAGCATTCGCGCCAACGATCCTCCGCCGCCGGTGATGAGATACACCCCTTTCGGCCGCCATGAAATCGCAGCCTCTGGAAGCGTCGGCCGCTCCCAGCACCTCACCTCCGCCTTTCCATCCACGCCAAACCGAATCATGCCGTGCTGCGGCAAGGCCGACGCCTCAGCCAGAAACGGAGCAGCGTCGCGGTCATCCGGCACCACTACGATTTGCGGCCACAGCCAGGAACACTCCATCCGCGCGCTACGCAGCATCGCCGACAAGGCCAGCAACCGCGAACTCTCCGCTACGCACACCTGCAGCAGAATACGCCGCGACGGCGCCGCTGCGATCCGTTGTAGCTCTGCCAGCAAGCTCTGGAAGCACGCATGGAAGTCCGTGCTCGGAAACCGTTGCCAGGTCCAGCCATCCAGCCGACCCGGCGGTCCAGCGACCCACGCGATCCGCTCGTCGAAGCTCACAGCGTTGCGCGGCGACTCCGGCAATCGCTGCCACGCCGGCGCGAAGAAGAAGACGTTGTCGCTGGCAGGCGCAATCGCCCGCGTCACAAAGCCGCGCAATCGCACCGCGACCTGACCACTCGCGTTCGCCAGATCCAGGTCTAACGCGCCTCGCTTTTCCGAAGGCCGCACATGGACAACCATGGCCTCGGTCAGCGACCCAGCAATGCTTATGCTCTCCAACGCAAACGGCAGCGCCGCTGTTCTCGCATCGCCCACTTGCATGCCCAACGCCGACTGCAAGGCCGCATCCAACAAGCTCGGGTGCAGAGTAAACTCGTCCAACCTCCCAGCTTCACCCGGCAAACGCAACTCCGCCGTCACGCCGGCCGCCCCGGCCCGCAGCGACTGAATTGCACGATGCGTCGGCCCATACTGAATGCCCATGCCATCAAAGAGCCGGTAGATTTCGCCGCCATCGAAGAACTGGCCGCCTTGCAAAGGGGCGACGCCGGCAGCCTCCGTCAACGCAGAGTCACCCAAACGGGCCTGAAAATGGACCTCCCGCGTCCCGTCAGCACCGACGCTGGCAATCTCCACTCTCGGCTCCAGCCGGACTTCCACCTTCACGGGACCGCTCACCACCAGTGGCTTCATCCAAACCGCCTGCCGAATCTGGATCGCCGCTCTTCCAGCCGCCCGCAACGCCGCACAAACCAGCTCCAGATACATCACGCCAGGAAGCACCGGCTGACCGCCGACGCGATGATCCCGCAAGAACGACTCCCGTCCATCGAAACTCCGCGTGAAGTGCTCCGGCGCCGTTTCCACGGGCAGCCAGTAGCGCTTGGCCGCAAACGGATATGCCGGTAAGGCAAGGCGCTGCGGCTTCGGCTGACCCGCATACTGCGACTCCCAATCCACCGCCTCTCCGCGTACCCATCGCTCGGCCAGGGGTGAGGAAGGACGCGACTGCTCCGGCCCGCGCAATTGGTGCTGCAAGTCCGCCACATCGCTAACGACGTAGGCCATTCGCACCCGCATGGCGTCGCGCCCCACTTGCAACGTATAGGCGAGGTCCCGCAGGTTGCAATTTTCGTGAGCCGCAATCCAATCGGCCAGTTGCTTCACCCGCCGATCCAATGCTTCTTGTGACTTTGCCGACAGCGGAATCACGAATGACCCAGCGGACGGCGGCCCAGTCTGCGAGCCTCGATACTCCTCCAACACAATATGCGCATTTGCGCCGCCCGCGCCGAATGAACTCACCCCGGCCCTGCGTGGATGCTCCACTCCATCTATCACCGGCCGCGTCCAAGGCTGCGCCTCACGCAGCAACCGGAACGGACTCCCCGCCAAATCAATCAGCGGATTCTGGTTCTCACAATGCAGGGTCCGGTACAGCCACCCGCTCTGCATTCCGAGCACCAGCTTCATCAACCCCGCAATACCCGCCGCCGTTTCCGCATGTCCGATGTTTGACTTCACGGAACCCAGCCCACAATGCGGCATCGCAGCCGGAGCCAAGCCCCGCTCCTGATACAGCCTCGCGAACGCTGACTTCAAACCCTCAACCTCAATCGGATCGCCCAGCGATGTTCCGGTCCCATGACATTCGATCGCCGTAATGCTGCGCGGGTCCAAGGCTGCCTGGCGGTGCGCCTCCACAATCAACTCCGCCTGTGCCTTCGGATTCGGTGCAGTCAACGACGTAGCCGCTCCGCCATGATTCTCGGCGCTGCCCAGAATCACGCCCAGAATCGGATCGCCATCGCGTTCGGCCGCCTCCAGAGGCTTCAGCAGTACCGCTCCAATCCCCTCCGAGCGCACATAGCCATTCGCCTCGCGGGAGAAGGTTTTGCACCGGCCATCCTCGGCCAGCATCCCCACCTTCGAGAACATGATGTGCTGCGTGGGTGTCAACATCAGATTCGCCCCGCCCGCCACAGCCATCTCGCAACCCTCATGCAGGATGCTCATCACCGCGCGATGCACCGCCACCAGCGAACTGGAGCACGCCGTGTCGATCACCTCGCTCGGCCCATGGATATCGAACAGAAACGACAGCCGGTTGGGACAAAACATATGCCCCAGTCCCGTTAACTGCACCGCGTCGCGAATGCCGGCGCGATTCACCATATCGGTGTAGTCCTGTAGATTGATCCCCAGGAACATCCCAACTTTCTTTCCCGCCAGCGAACCCGCGGCATACCCGCCGCGTTCAAACAGCCGCCAAACGCACTCCAGATACAGCCGGTGCTGCGGGTCCATCAACTCGGCCTCGCGCGGCGAAATATGAAAGAATGCCGCGTCGAAACGGTCATGATTCGGCACAAAGCCGCCATACTTCACATTGCTGTATGGACCTTGCTTCGGGTCCCCATAACAACTCCGCCAATCCCAACGGTCCGCCGGGATCTCTTCAATACAGTCATCGCCGCGGCGCAGATGTCCCTCCAGCGCGTCCAGGTCCGCGCTCTTCGGAAACACGCCATCCATGGCGATAATCGCGATCTTCCGTTGACCCGTTGGCGCCGCCCTCTTCTTTACCCGGCGGTGCCGCGCAATCCAGCTAGCCGGTTCGTCCCCAGCCGGCGGAGTCGCAACAGGCTGCCGTGACTGCTTCCCCATCGCCTTCCCGTAGCGCGCAACCAGGATACTGCTCAGATCGCGAAAATGCTTGGCTTCAAAGAAGGTCGTGGGCGCCACGGAAATGCCAAAGTGTCGCGAGATCCGCACCATGACTTCCGTAATCGCAATCGAATCGACGCCATACCGCGACAGATTCACCGTCGGGTCCAGTTCCTCTTCCGCGACACCAAGCGCCGCCGCGGCCAGCCGCAGCACTTCGCGCTCGACCGTCGGCAGGTCCATCGCGGCCTCCGCCACGGTCGCAACGGCCGGCGCCGACTCCTCCAGCATGTCGCGATACTTCCTCATCTGCGCCAGAAGCTTCCAAAGGTCGGCCTCCCACAAGTGCCGGTGCGAATCGACAAAGTAGCCCTGCCCGATGTCAGGATCGTCCGTGCGCTTAGCCGCGAGAAACGCCGCCAGGCCAGACGTCTGCCCAAAGTAGGCGCGCGCGTAGCTCCGCACGAAGTGGCCCTGGGTCTTCAACCCATCGCCTAATCCCGCCGCGGAGTTAATGAAGCCCATGAACAGCAGGTTGTCCAGATTGCGCGGCACCGAATGCAGAAACAGACTGGGAATGCCGGACTTCCACTCCAGCAGCCCGCGATCCAGGAACGAAAGATCGCGGTCGTATCCCGTCGCATAGATCACGACGTCGAACTCCGCCTCTTCGCCATCCACGAACCTTACCCGCCGCCCCTCGAACGACGCGATATCGCCCTTGGCCCGGATGTCTCCATGGCCAATGTGATAGAGGATCTGCGAGTTCATAATCGGATGCGCCGCATCCAGCGGATAGTCCGGCTTCGGCAACCCGTAGTCGGTCCCGTCGAAACCCGCCAACCGGAACGTCTCCTGGATATACGCGAGCGTCTCCTGCTTCGTGGGGAACTTGTTACCCAGCTCCATCATCCATTGCGGCGTCGGTTTCCCGCCGACGAATTTTGGTTGGTAGTAGTAGCCGCGCCGCGTGCTGTGATACACCGCCGCCGCATGATGCACCGCATCCACCGCCATGTCGCAGCCGGAGTTCCCCCCTCCAACCACCAGCACCCTCTTCCCGCGCACCTGCTCCGCGGTCTTGTACTGCGAGGAATGAATCGACTCACCGTCAAACTGCCCCGGATACTTCGGAAACCGCGGAATCCGCTGCAGCCCATTCGCCACCACCACGAGCGGATATTGCGCCGACTCGCCCTTCGCCGTCGTAACCCGCCACTCACTCCCCACCGGTTCCAACCGCGCCACCTTCGATCCAAACCGCGTCCTCTCATACATCCCGAACGCCTTGGCATAGGAGCGGATGTAGCGCAGCATCAACTCATGGCTCGGATAGTCCGGATAGTCCTCCGGCATCGGAAAGTCGGCCACCTGCGTATTGAACTTTGGTGAAATCAGGTGCAGCGATGGATACGTCCTGCCGCACGCGCCCGCGCTATTCCAAACGCCGCCGAAATCGTCTGCGGCTTCGAAGATCTCGAAGTCGATCCCGCCGTCGCGCAGTTCGCGGCCAATACCGATCCCCGTCGGACCGCCGCCGATGATGGCAACCGTCTGCGTCTGCTTCCTCATCGTGCCACCTCCTCATCCAACGAAATCGCGGCTAGCTCGTGAGGCCGCGCGGTCGTCAAGCCGGTCATCGCCAACCGCGGCCGCCCATCCGCGCCGTAAGCGACAAGATTGGCCGGCTCCGGCGCCGTGATCCTCACGTAGCACTCATCTGGCAGCGCGTCGAAATACACAACGGACCGCAGAGCGTAAGGGAATCGCGGATCACCGGAATGGCTATCCGCCACCCACTTCCAAACCGCATCCAACGGAGACTCTTCGGCTTGGCTGCGCTTCCAATGCAACAAAGTCACACTGCCATTGCGATACTCGTTCCGTCCCTGGAGCAAGCGTTGCTCCCGGGCAACGTCCAGATCGTCAGGCCGCATGTCGTTGCCGTCGAGAATCACTTCGCCAATCTGGCACGGTGATAACTCATCGCCATCCGCGGCAATCTGATACAAACACTCATCGCCATCCCGCACAATCTCCAACGCCAGTTCGCGACCCTCGCGATTCAGGCATACCGGCGCACCCCACAGAAGATTGCGAAGCCCGCGGACCCGCCGCCCCAACGCAAGTTCCATCGCGCCTTGCGCCATCTCCGGATAGAACCACCCCGGCGTCAAATCTCCATGCAAATGCAACCCCGTCTCACTGCGGCGCACCTTCCGCGTAAAGCGAAGTTGATCCGCCGTCGACGCATTGCGATCAATCCAACGATGCATCCTCGTCTCCGCCTCCTGCCGACGCTGCTGGCGCACCCAGTGCCGCACCTCTGCAAAGGGATAACCCGGCACGGCGATCCTGCGCGACACTTTCGGATCTCCCGTATAGAACTGGCGCCAATCGATAGATTCGCCTTGCACCCAACGCTCCACCGCTGTATGCAATCCGGCTTTCGACTCGCCCGTCCGCAACTGCTCCAGCAACTCCCCCCGCGTCCGGAATCGGAACGCCTTACGTTGGGCAAACTCCGCCCGTCCGGCTTGCAGCGTCCAGGCCAACGCGGCAAGGTCAACGTCCGGATGCTCCACCACAAACGCTTCCACACGCCCGATAGACTCGCGCAGTTGTTCCGCGTTGCGCGCCGACAACGCCAGAATCAAGTCTCCACTGGGTTTCGGACTCACCGCAGCGCCCACGTACTCCTCCAGCACTACATGCGCATTCGTCCCGCTAAAGCCGAAGGAACTCACCGCCGCCCGCCGGCGATCATTACTCGACCAAGGCCGCAACCGGTCGTTGATCCGAAACGGTGTGCCCCGCAACGGCAAGTGCGGATTCGCTTCTTCAAAGTGAATCGTTGGCGGCAATTCGCAATGCTCAATCGCCAGCATCGCCTTTAACAATCCAGCCACGCCCGCCGCTGCCAGCGTATGGCCAATATTGCTCTTCACCGATCCAACCGCGCACCACGCAGGGCCATTCCCAAATGCGCCGGCCAAGCCCTCAATCTCGATCGGATCGCCTAGCGGCGTACCCGTGCCATGCGCCTCCACTAACCCAATTGACTTCGGGTCAATCGCAAAGCGCTGATACACACTCCGCATCAGCCTTGTCTGGGCCTCCGGGTTCGGCGCCGTAATCCCGTTGGTTCTTCCGTCCTGGTTCAGACCCCAACCGCAGATCACCGATCGGATCGGATCGCCATCGCGCTCGGCATCCTCTAGACGCTTCAGTACAACTACGCCAATCCCTTCGCCCGGCACGAACCCATTGGCGCGAGCGTCAAAGCTATAACAACGTCCGTCTTTGGACAGCATGCTTACCTTGGAGGTATCAATATGCATCTCCGGGCCCAGCAACACAGAGACGCCGCCCGCAATCGCCAAATCTGTATCGCCCGCCAGCAAACTGCTGCAAGCCTGCGCCACCGCAACCAGCGAACTGGAGCAGGCAGTATCAATCGAAAGCGACGGCCCCCGGAGATCCAAGTGGTACGCCAACCGTGCGGCAAGAATAGAACCCGAACGCCCAATCAAGCTATACGCATTCCGGTCCGAGATCAATTCGCTGTAGCCGCTATCGCCTGCCGCCGTGAATATGCCACATTGACTGCCCGCCAGTTTGGTCGGATTGATCCCTGCGTCTTCAATGGCGTGCCACGCATGCTGTAGGAACAGCCGCTGCTGTGGGTCCATCAACTCGGCTTCCATCGCCGTGATATTGAAGAACGCGGCATCAAAGCGGTCAATGCCGTCGATACTTCCCATCCACTTGCTGTAGCTCATGTCCGGCGCTTGTGGGTCCGGATCGTAGTGCTCTTGAATGTTCCAGCGGTCCCCCGGGACTTCCGAAATGCAATCCCGCCCGTCGCGAATGTTGCGCCAGAACTCGGCCAAATCTGCAGCCTGGGGGAACCGTGCCGACGCCCCGATAATCGCAATCGCGCTCCGGCGAACCGGCGGAGGCGGCGCAGCGGCGGGAGCGACCGGTGTCTCCACGCTTGGCTGCAACTGCGCCACATGCTGCACCAACGCGCCCACCGTCGGATGGGCATACACGGCCGTCGCCGGAAGCTCTACGCCAAACAATGCGTTAATCCTGCGAATCCAGGTCACCGCCAGAATCGAATCCAAGCCCAATTCCAGGAAGCCCGAACCGTCGCGAATCTCCGCCGCCGGGATCATAAGCTCCTCCGCCAGCGTCGCCACCAACGCCGAGCGCAGTTCCGCCGCTGGCGGACTCTGCACCTTCACAGGCGTGGCCACCTCAGGCTCCGCCTGAAACGCTTCTTTGATCCGCTCCAGCACCCGGGCATTCCCAACGAACGTGCGCTGATGCATATCCAGCTCACGCTCCAGCACAACCGGTAACTCATCCCGCAAGGGCGCTGCCAGCCGCGACTTCATTTCCACCAGTTGCTCCCGGCTAGCCGAAGCGCAAAACCGGTGTGCCGCGGCAAGCGCAAACGGCAGCACCTCTGCCTGCGTGAGCACCGGCATCGCGATGCCGCGCGCGCCCAACTCACGGCCCTTGTATTCCCAAGCCGTGAACAGAATCTCGCGTCCCAAGGCATCGCCAAAGCGATGCGGGAACACGAGCGTGGCGCCTGCTCCCGGAGTGAATCCAAACCACATGTAGTTGCTGTGGTACACGCTTTCGGCGGAAAACACGGGCAGATCGCTGAACATGCCCATGCACCAACCCGCGCCCACGGCGTGGCCCTGCATGGCCGCGATCACTGGAACCTCACACCGCAACGGCAGCAGGTAGGGTTGAAAGTCGGTAAACTTCGCCTCGCCTCGCTGCAGAACTTCCAAACCGTCTTTCGTGCCGCCGCAGGCGAAGTACGAATCCGTTCCCGTCAGCACCACGGCCTTGCAATCCGCGCTCCGCGCGACTTCCGCCAACGCATTATGCAGGCCCCGTGTCAACGCATCGGTGAATGTGTTCTTGCCGCGCACGTCCCGCATAGTGACCAGCAACACGCCATCGTCGAACAACTCCGCTGTCACTTCGTCCACACCCAAAGCCATCCGCCGCGACGATCCCGTCCACGCCCGCGCCGGTCCATCCGGGATCGTCAGAAGCGCACCCACCGGGCGCTGCGCGCCCCGGATCATATGCTTCTTCAACTCCACAATGGAAACACGCGGAGCCTCGGCGATCCGCTTGGCCATGGCCTGCGCCTTCGCCGCATCGGCCACCACAAAGTCGCAACCCGCGCCGCTACCGACAACCGGCAGTACACAACTCTCCGCCACGATGCTGCTTGCGCCTTCCACCAGCACACAGCGGGCATCGTCCAGGTTCGACGCTGCTTCGCTACCCGTCAATCGCAGGACACCATCCGCATCGGCCTTGCGGCTAACTACAGGGGCCAACGGCGCCAACTGCACCTTCTGCCCCGGTATCCGCACCGGCGTCACCGCCTGGGTCACCTCCTCCTTCACCCAGTAGCGGTCCTGCGCGAACGGATACGTCGGCAACGGAATGCGGCGGCGCTCTTCTGGCGCGAATAGCTTGTCCGCCGGCGGCACGATGCCTGCCAGATAGAAGCGGCCCCACTCCGCCAACGCAGCAGCGTCGGCGCCCAGCCGCGCCAACTGCTCTGCCGCTCGCACCTGACTCTCCTCCGTCCGTAAGTCTTTGTCGTTCAGCTCCGCTGTCGCTACGGCGCAAGCTACATCGCCTTGCAGCCACTGCCGCAAACGCTGCGCCAAGTCTGCCGCGTCTGTAGCCACCACCGCCAAGCGATGGTGCATGTGCCGGCGGCCAGCCAGCAACGTAAATGCCACCGCACCCAGATCCGTATCCGACGTCAGATGCCGCTGCAGTCGCTCCGCACATTGCCGGAGTTGCCCCGCCGTCCTGGCCGACAGCACGATCAAAGCCGGCCCCGCGGAGCGCCTGACACCCAACTGCTGCGGAGCCTCCTCCACCACAACATGCGCGTTCGTCCCACTGAATCCGAACGAACTGATCGCCCCGCGCCGCCGTTCCCCTGCCCACTCCCGAGCCTCGGTCGGCAAATAGAACGGGCTCGTCCGCAGATCAATCGCCGGATTGCCCTTGCCCACATGCAGCGTCGGCGGTATCTGCTGATGCCGCATCGCCAGCAGGATCTTGATTAGCCCCACCACGCCCGCGGCCGTCGTCGCATGGCCCAGGTTGCTCTTAATGGAACCCAGCGCGCAAAAGCCCGTCTTGCCATCGGACGCATACGCCCGAGCCAGAGCGGCGTGTTCAATCGGATCGCCGAGCACTGTACCCGTGCCATGCGCTTCAAACAGCGTGACGCTCGCCGGATCAATCCCCGCCTCTTCATACAACTGCCGGATCAACCGCTCCTGGGACGCAGCGCTCGGCGCCGTAATGCCATTCGTCGTGCCATCCTGGTTCACACCGCTCGCCGCAATCACGCCCAGTACATGGTCGCCATCCGCCAGCGCCTGACGCAGCGGCCGCAGCACCACGGCCGCCACAGCCTCACCTGGCACGATCCCATCCGCTGACTCGCCAAACGCCGCGCAACGGCCCGTCGGCGACAGCATCGACGCGCGATTCGCATAGAGATAGAAGCGCGGCGTGCATTGGACGAACACGCCCCCCGCAATCGCCATCTCGCTCTCGCCGCTCCACAAGCTTTGACACGCCAAATGTACGGCAACCAGCGAACTGGAGCACGCCGTATCCACCGCAATCGCCGGCCCCTTCAAATCCAGATAGTAGGCAATCCGCGCTGGCACCAACGAACTGGTATTCCCCCAAAAGGCCTGGCCCGGCGGCGTGCCCTGGAACAACTCCTGATAGTCGCCAGCACTGCACCCCACAAAGACGCCACATCGCCGGCCCGTCATTTCAGCGCCCGCATGGCCCGCGTCTTCCAGCGCCTTCCAGGCCTCCTCCAGGAACAGCCGCTGTTGCGGATCCATGTAGGTCGCTTCCAAGCCCGAAATGCCAAAGAAGACGGGGTCGAAACGGTCCACGCCATCCAAAAAGCTGCCATGCGTGCAGTACGTGCCCGGCGCGGCGTTCTGATAGTGAGGCTGCAGTGAGAAGCGCGTCACCGGCTCGACCAGGTCGTGCCCCTGAACCAGATGGCCCCACAATTGGTCCACGTTGTCTGACTTCGCAAAGCGCCCGCTCATGCCGATAATCGCAATCGGCTCCCGCCCACTTGGCTCTGGCGGCGCGACGGACGGCTCTTCCACCCTCGTCACCGACTTCGCCAGGAACTGCTCCAACTGCGCCACGGTCGTGAAGTCGAACAATCTCGTCACGTCCAACTCCACCTGCAACTCGCGCCGCAGCTTGTGGGTCAATTCGATTCCCAGAATCGAGTCCAAACCGTAATCCGCAAATGGACGCCGCACATCAATCGCACCAGGGCTGACGTTCAGAGTCTCGCCCACCAGCCGCAACAAGGTGTCGCGCAAGGGAAGCGCAGCTGCCGCCGAGCCCGCTCTTGTCGCACACAGGATCTGTTGCCCCAGCGCCAACTCCTCTGCGGTCGAACCCGAAACCCACACGAACCCGGACTCCTGCATCGCCCGCTGCCACGACGCCGCGCTGAGTGACGGTGTGCCCGCAATCCGCAACTCGCCATCGCGGAATCGCCACCATCCTTCGAGGAACCCAAAGGTCACATGCGTGAACAGCGTCGCCGCCGATGTCTCGTTCAGCAGCAGTGCGCCGCCGGGCTTCATCACCGAACGCACATGCGCCAGCGTCTGCCGAATGTCGCAAGTTGCGTGCAGCACATTCGACGCAATCACAAGGTCATAGGCGTCGACTTCGATTCCCTGCGCCGCCGGCGGCTTCTCCACATCGAAGACCGCCGTCGATAAGAATGGGTACGACTCCGCATACTTCCGCTCCGCTCGAATGAGGAAGGATCGCGACACATCACTAAACCGATACTCAGCAATCGCCTTCCGGTGCAGCGCTAGCGCCATCAATACCGCATCCGTGGCGCTACCCGTACCCGCGCCAATCTCCAAAACGCGGATTGGCCCCTGCGCCAACCGTTGCTCCACTTCGCGCAGGGCCGCTTGCGCCAATGCCTGGTTGAACCGCGCCGCCACCGGATTCCTGGTATAGACCTCTTCCACCAGTTGGGCCTTCCCGCCTGGGAACATCACCTCCGTCGCCTTCCGCTTCCCGCTCAGAATCGCCGGCAGCGCCCGCAACGTCGCCTCCGCCAATGCCGTCTGCGCCTGCAACGCGGGCTCTCGCTCCAGCGTGGCCCACTCGACCCAGCCATCGCCCGCCACCTCTGGATAAGCAGCCAGCAATTGCTTCGCCGCGTTCAGCCAACGCTCGTACTCCGGCGCCACGCGGATACCTTCCAACTGGCCACGCAATACCTGCGCGATCCGCTTTTCCAACACCTGCTGCTGATCCGCCAGACTGTTCGAAACCGGCACTTGTGAAATCCAATAGCGCTCCCCGCGGAATGGATAACCCGGTAGCGACACGATCCCTGCATCGCCGCACAGCCCTCTGGCCAGCGGCGTCCAATCGACGTCCAATCCCTTCGCCCACAGTTCCAGTAGTTTCGATGCCTGCCCGTCCTCCGCCCACCGGCGCATCGTCGTTTGGAACGACGCATCCGCCGCCAGCAAACGAAACACCTCACGATGCTCCCCAGCGCGTCCCGCATAGGTCTGCTGGTTCTTCCCATCCAGCCAACTCTGGAGACCCTCCACCAGTTCCGCAACCGTCGACGCCTCCAGCGCCAGTCGCTCCTCCATCGGCTCGCGCCCCACCAGCAGCGTGTAAGCAATGTCCTGTAACGCCACGGTTGAAGGTGGCGCAGTCACATCGCGCCGTAACTCTTGCACTACCTCGGAAATCGAAGCCAGGTCCAAAAACACGCCGGCCGGCAGCGACACCTGCAACCGATTCTCGAGCGCATGGCGCAATTCCACCCGCTCCGCCAACCCAACTTGATACGACTCAAACCCCTCATCCGTATCCAGTTCAGTCGCCGGCACACCGAGGATCGCCGCCAACTCTTCTTTCACAATTTCAGCAAAGTCGATACATCCCGGCGCATCCAGGAATCGAAGCAGCCGCTCCGCCATCCGTCGCAACGCATCCGGGTCCTTAGCCGAGAGCAGAATCGGAACACGCCGGCCATCGTGCGTCGTCGCGCGAGTCGGCCACTCTTCCACAATGATGTGCGCGTTGCTTCCACCAGCTCCAAACGACGACACACCCGCAATGCGAGTGCCGGTGGACGCGCTGGGGCGCCACTCCGCCAAGCAGCGCTGCAAGGTGAAGGGAGTTCCCGCCAGTTTCAAATTCGGATTCAACTCATCGGCGTGCAGCGTCGGCACAATGATCTGGTGCCGCATCTGCAACAGAACCTTCGTCAACCCCGCGATACCCGCCGCGGCCTCCGCGTGCCCCATGTTCGACTTCACGGATCCGATCGCGCACTGCCCCCCGCGTCCGAACGCTTGCGCCAGCCCGGCAATCTCAATCGGATCGCCAAGCTCCGTTCCCGTGCCATGCGCCTCCACGTACGTCACGGCGTCGGCTGATAGCCCCGCGCGCTCCAGCGAGAGTCGGATCACATCGCGCTGCGCCGCCGGATTCGGCACCGTATAGCCATTCGTCTGGCCACCATGATTCACCGCGCTACCGCGAATCACCGCATGAATCCGGTCGCCATCCGCCACGGCCTTCGACAGCGGTTTCAACACCACGCAGCCGACGCCCTCGCCAGGCACGAAACCATTCGCGCCCGCGCCAAAACTCCGGCAGCGGCCGTCCGGACTCAACATCCGTGAGGCACACAACTCCACATAGTTCGACGGATGCAGATACAGGTTCACCCCGCCCGCCAGCGCCACCTCGCACTCGCCGGCCAACAAATGGCGGCAAGCCTCATGAATCGCCGCGAGCGACGAGGAACACATCGTGTCCACCGGCATGCTCGGGCCGCTGAAGTTGAACAGATGCGACACGCGATTCGCTGCACTGCTGAATGACGTCGTGGGCCGCACCATGCCGCCCGTCGGCGTGCGGAAAGGCCCATGCAGCGCATAGCCCGTCTTCGTGATCCCCGCGAAAACGCCTACGCTGGATCCGAGCCGCGCCCGCGTGTAACCCGCGTCCTCACAGGCGTGCCAGCAAGCTAACAGGAACAGCCGCTCCTGCGGGTCCATCGCCGCGGCATCCCTTGGCGCAAGCCGGAAGAATAGTGGATCGAAATCCGCAAAGCCTTCGATAAACCCGCCCCACTTCGAATAGCTCTTCCCGCTCTCCACCGCGAGCCCGGGATCTTCCTCGAAGAACCCCTTCAAATCCCAACGTTCCGGCGGAATCTCGCGCACCAGATCGCGACCCTCAACCAGCGCCCGCCAAAACTCTTCCAAGTCTTCCGCACCCGCATAGCGTCCGCTGATGCCGATAATCGCAATCGCTTCGTTTTGAACAACTCGTGGTGTTTCGCCTAGCACCACCGGAGCCGCTTTCGGCGCGCCGGACTTCGCACCAGTCCACGCGCGGCAAGCCTCGGCATGATCCTGCACCATACGCTCCGCCACCGCTCGCAGCGTCCGGTGTTCGAAGAACAGCGTCTTGGGCAGATCCCCGGTCACGCCGCTCAGTTCGCGGTTCAACTGCGTGATCAACAACGAATCAATTCCATAGCGGTCCAACGGTTCGTCGGCTTCAATCTGCCGAGGCGGCGTGCCCGTCAAC
>Ga0255242_1000005_pt1 | contig 26161 bp, 23 predicted proteins | sample ColtaT_18_FD_183707 | JGI IMG/M metagenome (GOLD analysis project Ga0255242, IMG submission 183707) | Metatranscriptome of freshwater microbial communities from Columbia River, Oregon, United States - Colum_Law_RepB_8d (Metagenome... | ecosystem: Environmental > Aquatic > Freshwater > River...
GAGGCTTGCGTCCTCCGGTCCTGCGCATACAGCTTAAGTGCCGCAGCCTCATCCCCCCCGCCAAACACAATCGTGAGAACTTTGGCAACCGCTCCAAAAACATGCCCGTGCAGTATCACCGCGGCAAATACAGCACAGATCCCCAGAGTGGCAAACTCTCGCCGCATCCCCTACGCGCTCTGTATCGTACGCTCCACCGTCTCAACGGCGAAAGCGATCGTATCGAAGTCGTCCGGCTGAATGGTCGCAGTCTCAATATGCGCATTCAGTTTCAGCTCGATCTCCGAGATCAGTCGCAAGATCATGAGCGAATCAATGAGACCGGAGGACACCAGCGACTCTTCGTCTCCCACCTGTCGTCCGATACACTCGTTCACCACCCCACGTACCGCCGCTAAGATATCGGTATTAGTCATAAAATCCCTATCCCTTACCCTTCATCTCATTCAATTCGCTCACAAACTTCTCACGAGTTTCTTTCCGGGATATCTTTCCGGCAGTACTCTTCACAATCCACCGGTCCGGCACAGCCTTCACATACCGGGGAGCGACACCAATGCCCGTCAGAACACGGCTGCGAATCTCCTTCTCCAGCGCTGCTGCGCTCACCGCCGCATCCCCCTTCGTCTCCGCAATCACCGCAATCGATTGCGTCCCGTAAATCTCATCCTCCATCGCGAACGCCACCACACGCCCCGGATACACACCGGCCACCTCGTTCACAATGGATTCCACATCCTCCGGAAACACGTTCTGACCACCAACGATAATCAGGTCCTTGAATCGCCCAACAACGTATAACTCGCCGTCATCCACAAAGCCGTAGTCGCCGGTCTTATACCAGCCGTCCCCGGTAAAACATTCCGTCTGGAAACCATTTGCGCCCCAGTACCCGGAGAACAACGACGAACTCCGTAACTCAATCTCACCCGCCACGCCTGCACCGCAAACCGTACCCGTCCCATCCACAATGCGAACACTAGTCTCCTCCAGCAAACTGCCGGAGGACACGAAGGTATTTCCAGGCATACTGAACGCAAGTCGCCCCGCGCCCTCTCCACTGGCCTGTACCGACTCGCGTACGATAACCCGGGGAGCCCCCCCCAGCCGGGACTGCGAAACCGCAAAGACAGTCTCCGCCATCGCATAGCTGCTTTGTACCTGCCCCTCCGTCACGCCCCAGTCGCCGAATGCGTCCACAAACTCACGAAGCGACCGTTCTCGAACCGGCTCGGAACAGCTGATCCATGCACGCATCAACCCAAGATTCCACGCCCCTCGCATCCCACGTTTTCGCTGCGCCAGGTAGGAAAAGGCAAAGTTCGGCAACCAGCAGAACGTTCCATGATGCTCTTCCACTAACGAGAACAACTTCTCCGGAGCAAGCAACCAGTCCGCGGCGGCGATGTGCACCCCCGTCGCACCGCACCAGATCGGCAGCCATAAGCAGGCAATCAACCCCATGTCATGGTAAAGCGGCAACCACGAAACAACAGTATCTCGCTCGGAGAACTGAAGTGTAGTCTGCAGGCGATCCAGCTGACTGCGAAGTAGCCCCTCAGTCACCACTACACATTTCTGCATGCCCGTCGTTCCCCCGGAAAACTGCAGGAACAACGCCTCATCCGGCAGACGGCCCGTTCGTTGGGCAGCTTGTGTCTCCGGCAAGTCAGCCGGGCCGTCGAACTTCTCTGCGAACCCGGTCTCGAACCGCTCCAAAGCCGAACCGCACACCCCCGAAACCGGAAATCCTAGGAATCGCCCCAAATTCTCCGCCAGCGTCGGAAGCGTGATCAGGCGTGCCGCCGGCAAGCCCCGCAATTGATGAATCAGGTTCCGCTGGTACTTCGCGGCATCGATGCGACTTGTTGGCCATGGCAGGATGGCCGGAACCTGTCCTCGAAACGCTAACGCCAGATGGAGACAGAAAAGTTCCACACTATGGGGGAGCAATAGAAGAACCAACCGCTCCGGCGTCGCAATCCCCAACTCCTCCAGCAGTTGATTGCCCATCTGCAACGCCTGCCCGGCAGTCATTGGCGCTGCATCACCATGCGCCCCGCTACAAACAATCTGTAACCGGCTTTCAGAAATCCGGCGGAATTCAGATTCGCTAAGAAACATTACTGAAAAACCCAGCGGCATCAACCGCGGAAAGTAGACCCTGCACTCTCAACCACCTTCTCAGAAGGCTTTACATGCAGGTTATCCGACTTTCGAAGAATAAACGGTCCCATTACCAGCATGTCCATCTGGGTTCGCAGGAAACAATCCAACGCCTCCTCGGGCGTGCGCACAATAGGCTCATTCTCGTTGAACGAAGTATTAATTAAGATTGGAACTCCGGTGAGGTCACCGAACTTGCGGATCAGCTTCCAGTAAAGCGGATTCACATCCTTATCAACTGTCTGGAGCCGCCCTGTCCCATCCGCATGAACGACGGACGGAATCAAGTCCCGCTTTTCCTTCTTGATTGGGAACGCCATCACCATGAACGGCGATTCATAATCCGTTTCGAACCAATTACGGCTCTCCTCGCGAAGGATGGACGGACAGAACGGCCTAAAAGGCTCCCGAAATTTAATGCGAACGTTCAATGTCTCTTTAATATCAGGTCTTCGAGGATCCGCCAAGATACTCCGGCCTCCTAATGCACGCGGCCCAAACTCCATTCGTCCCTGAAACCAACCGACAATCTTTCCCTCGGCAATAGCCGAAGCAGTAGCCGCCACCAATCCATCTTCATCATGTCGCTGCTGAGTCGTACCCGTGGCCAACAGCACCTTCTCGATATCCGCCGGACTCGATTCATCCCCGTAATACACATGCTTCATTACATACGACCGCGGCAACCCAAGAATTTGGTGCTGCACGTAAAGCGCCGCTCCGATGGACGTGCCAGCGTCGTGGGATGCAGGTTGAATGTAAACATCCCGGAACGCCGTCCTTTCGAATAGCTTCCCATTCGCAGCACAATTCAGCGCAACTCCGCCAGCTAGACAAAGTCGCGTCTTCCCCGTCTCCTTCTGGACGTAATTCAAAAGGGCAAAGTAGTTCTCCTCCAATACGAACTGCACAGAAGCCGCAAGATCTCTATGCTTTTGCTCGATCTCGCTTCGATAAACCCGAGCGGACCCGAACCGCTGAACCATCAAGTCCGAGTACACGTTCCCTAGACCGGGCTCCCCGCCTTCCCAAGTCATCTCGACGCCAACTGTGTGGTGACAAAAATAATCTAAATTAAGAAGTATCTGACCGTCGACAGTCCTCACTACATCTCTTACTTCCTCAATGAATCGAGGCTCGCCATACGCTGCAAGCCCCATCATCTTGTACTCATCTCCATACTTCGGAAATCCAAGAAACTGTGTAAATGCCGTATAAAACAATCCCAGGGAGTGGGGGAACTCTACGCCGCCTTTGACATCAATCCTATTCCCACTTCCAACGCCCCACATAACACTCGAAAAGTCGCCAAATCCATCCACACTGACTACTGCGGCATCATCAAATGGAGAGCAGAAGAAGGCGCTGGCGAGATGAGAACGGTGATGCTCCACGAGATGGACTTTTGTTTCACTGCTTGCCAACCCGGCCTCTCTTAGGGCATCCTCGACACGAAGAATTGCAGCGGAATTCTGAACCCGCGCAAAGAGCCTCGACCAATCGCCGGGACGCCGCAATGTCCGAAGGAGTTTCTCAAACGCCTTCGCCTTCGGATCACGAGAAATAGCGACATGTTCGGCCTGTCCATCACCAAGACAGGCCCGCGCCGCCGTAACCGGCAGGCCAGCCCAGTGCTTGACTCGATTAAATCGCTCTTCCTCAAGAGCCGAAATCAACTGCCCTTCGGAAACGCACGCGGCCGAAGAATCACCATGGTAGGCATTTATTCCAAGAATTCTCAAATTGTAACTCCGTGTTGTTTACACCACTTCGCGAATACAAACAGACTCCAAGGCCGGCTCCACCGCCAGCGCTGGGAGTTAAGAAGGAACTCATTCCAAATCCCTCGTACTGCCGACGGCGACAAGCCACAAGACTCAAGCAGAGCGTCATCTGAAAAAGTCGCGCTGATCTCCGCGTTCAAACGTCCAACCATCCACTCCTCAAAAGGGAGTGTAAACCCCATCTTCTTCCGCCGCCACACCGATTCAGGTAACCGCCCGCCCAACGCGTCGAGCAAAACACTTTTGGGCCTGTTGTCACTTAGCTTCCATGCCCCCGGCATCGCCAGCACAAATCGGCACACCTCTACATCTACGAACGGAACGCGGACTTCCAAGGCGTGCGCCATGCTCATGACATCACTGTCCCGCAAGAGTGTATTACGCATGTAGTTACTGATTTCAAGGAAAGAAATAGCGTTAATCGCATCGTCGGGTGAATCCTTCATCGCAATATCTTCGTGGAACGCCCTCCCAAACAGTCGCTCAACGTCCCTGGAAGGAAACATTCTCCTTGATATGTCGTATACCCCTTCAGGGCGACCTCCAGTTTTCAAGAAATCCGCCATCTTCTCCCAACGCACATCTCGAAATCCGATGGCATTTCTGAGGGCCGAAACGACAGTACCTGTGAAGGCACCCACCCTCGCGTACCTGGATAGCGCCACCTGTCGGCGGAAACTGGGGTAGCCACAAAAAATCTCGTCCCCACCCAATCCAGATAAGGCAACCTTAAGTCCCGACGAACGAACCGCCTGGGATACGACATAGCTATTGACACCATCGCCGCTTGGCTGATCCATCACCCCTAGTACAGTAGGCAGTTCCGAGAGCAACCTTTCTTCGGAAAGAACGACTTCGTGATGATCACATCCGTACAACTGAGCCATCTCACGCGCCTGGATACCCTCTGACAGTGCCGACTTCCCAAACGAAACCGTAAAGGTCTGGATCTCATCCGCCGAGACATCCCGCATCAATGCCAAAAGGGCACCCGAATCAATGCCCCCAGATAAGAATAGTCCAACAGGAACGTCACTCACTAGATGCTTTCGGACTGAGTCTCGGATCACATTGCCCAATTCGATAACCGCATCTTCACGGCGCTTAGGAATCGTCGTGGGAGACGCCCAAACTGGCGCTGCGTTCACGCTGCGCGCAATCAACTTCTCTCGAGACACATTTACAATCAACTCCTGTCCCGCAGGAACCGAGAGAATCCCATCCACCATGGACTGAATCTCACCGCAGGAGCCCGTCTCCAAGAACGTCGTCACAGCTGAGTGGTTTAGGCGTCTTAAATCACCACATAACCGCATGACTGTGCGTATTTCACTCGCAAATACAAAACAGTCTTCCGAACTGAAGTAATATAACGGTTTTATCCCAAATGGGTCACGGGCCAACCGTAGGACGTCAATTCGCGAATCCCACACGGCATACGCATACATACCTCGTAACCGTTTTACGAAATCGAATCCGTGTAACTCACTTCCGGCAAGAATCGTCTCAGTGTCGGAGTGCCCACGAAACGGATACGAAGGGGCCAACTCGTGCCGCAATTCTCCATAGTTGTAAATTTCGCCGTTAAAAGTAATAGTCAGTTTTCCAGATGCAGACCTCATGGGCTGTCGCCCGGCCTCAGACAGATCAATAATTGAAAGCCTGGTGTGGCCAAGAGCAATATCCCAATCGCCAACGCTTGTGATCCACGTCCCCTGCGAATCAGGTCCGCGATGACTAAGCGATTTAACCCCCAAATCAATGAGAGTCCGCACATCCCTGCGCCCGCGCCTGCTCACTAGTCCAACGATTCCACACATACTAGGCGGAGCCCCTGTTCCCGGACATTATCTGCGCCTCGGCGAAGACACTTTCATATACCTCTAGATAAAGTTTGGCAATTACCTCTGCGCGATATCTCTTCGCGTTCTCCCGCCCTCGCTCAACGAATTGCCTCCGAAGTGCTCCGTCACGGCACAGACGCTCAATACCCCCTCGAATAGAATCGACCGAAAATGGGTCAACAAGCATTGCCGCACCGCCTGCGACCCCTTTCATGGGCTCGATGTCGCTCGTCAGCACTACCCTACCAGTTGCCTGGGCCTCAACTATTGGCATCCCAAATCCCTCGTAGATTGAGGCAAATGCGACAAGATCACACTCTGCGTACGCCTTAACAAGTTCCGCCTGGCTGAGTCCGACGGAGATCCGGTGTGGCACTCCGTTTTCTTTAACTGCGTTCTCTATCTCTGGAGTGGTTTTACCAACAATATGCAACTCGCAGGATAGCCCTCTTAGTGCCGCCGCCAACCGGACTATGTTTTTATTCGGCCGAGTCCCGATCTGTAGAATCTTCGGTCTAACACTGTTGAACTCCTTAGGAGTTTCCACGAAAGCATCATCAATACAATCTGGAATGACAACGATCTTTTCCGGTGCCAAGCGAGTCAGCCTCAAGATCTCTTCCTTTGTCTTCTCCGAGATCGCAACTATCTTAGATACGCGGCGAACTGGCAAGTGTAACCAAAACAGTCGCAGCAACAATCCGCGTATCGCACTTCCATGATATGCGAATCCGCAATCATGAATAGTAAGTATCGTCGACTCTTTTCTAGTGCTTAGAGATAAGTAATGAACATCACCGAGAATATGGTTCACATCTCCTTGATTTGCTCTCGCAAAAGCGATATTGCGAATCCTCGCCAGGACTCCTTGGCTGGTAAAAGGACACGGAAGTACGCGCACGGAGATCTCTCCACGCAGGCCGTTGCGCATCGCCGCAAAGGTCCCCTCGATACTGTAGTGTCCAACTCCAGGCTTCCGAGTAAACTGCACAACGTTCATGATAAGGATCTCGATGCAACAATCTGTCTAATGGTGTTCCCAACCATGTCAACTATCGACGGTGCACCAAGGCCCGTTTTGCCAATTCTACGTCTAGACCGCAACTCAGTCCATGCCCACTCCATAGTGCGCCCATCTATCAGCCCGATCACTCGCCCGGTCGATTCTAGCGCGCGAAGCAAGTCTGACTGATCTTCTAGTCCCTCACTCAATCGGGGCAACCGGGGCATAACAATCGGGCAATGACCAGCCTTGATAGCATGCAAAACTGTACCGGCTCCACAGTGAGATATTACTGCCGTAGCCTCTTGCATCACTCTGCCGAACTCAATCGGACTCATAACGCCTACAACTCGGCAGCCCGGCATTGACACGTCGAAGGCGCTGCCGGCCTGAACCAACACCTCCTCGCCTCCATATACCCCCTGTGCGACGGAGTTGGAAACGGCCAACAATAGCCGGTCAAATCGCTGAGTTGCATTTCCAACCGTGACAAAAATCATATACTGCTCCTATAAAATCGGACCGCCGTAAGTCGCCTTAGGAAAGTATTTACGCAGCGCAGGCCATTGATAATACATGTGAGCTGCAAGAAAATACATTATCCTTCCACTCAGAGATGGCCGGGTCACGCGGCATACGCTTTCAACAAAAATCGTCGGTATGCCAAGGATGATGCCAACAAGAGCCGCTGGCACTGCAGGACCGGCACCCGTACTCAAGATTAGTGTCGGCGGATATCGCTTGAAAATTCGATAAAACTCAAGCAGATTTAAAAACACTTTCCAGTCTCTCTCCGAATGGGACACAAAGAAAGTCCTCTTGAGCATGTCGTCGCCCAGCGGAACCACGTCGTTAAGAATGTAGTAGTGTTCGATATCCCTGAAAACTGGTAAAAACTCTCTTACCTCAGTCAGATGTCCGCCACACGACGACACAACACAAACAATCTCTTTTCCCATGTAATTACAACCTACGCACGAAGCCAGCCCGTCTCCCTCAATAGGAGTTCAGCGCGCGCGCTCCAATCATATTCCTCCCGCATCCAGATGCGCGCTCGCGCTCCCATTCTTTCAAGCTCCGGTCGATTCAATGACGACAGCCTCATCGCAATAGCCTCTGCGCTTCGCGGAACCACATAGCCACACCCCTTCGACGTTACTTCATTCCAGGGAAGATTTTCACTGACAATCACGGGCAACCCAGCTGCAGCCATTTCTGCGATTGAATTACCAAAATTCTCATGCTTTGACACGAGCACGCCAAGATCGCATCGGTCGAACTGCGCTATCCGTTCGGGTTCGCCATCGACAGGGCCGGCAAACGAAACCAAATCGGCTACAGACAATTCGTCCAGCGAAGCACGAAGTTCGCTTTCGTATGCAGTAGTACCCGTCCCGATTATGAGCAGCTGAACACTTTTGCCAAATTGCCGTCGGCATAACGCAAGGCTACGGAACAGGAGAGGAAGATCCTTCACAGGATGGAGCCTTCCAACGAATACGAGACGGATACTCCCAGTGTTTGCAAATGCAACCTCGCGTACCGGTATCGAAACGCCATTGGGGACTAGCATTCTTCTCAGGAAGGGAAGCGCCCACGATGAGTCCCTAATCTCTGCGTCGCTGGTCATCATTAAGACGCTGTCTCTAGACGCCCAGAACTCGAGAATCCTCAGCCACAATCGTTTCAGACGGCGTCCAGGCTGTCCCTGTTGAAAACTCCCCCGAGGGATCCAGACAACCGGGCGGCTGCCCATTCGGCTCATTATCATAGCAACAAGGACGTGAGGCGAATACACGCCATTCACCAATACCATATCTGCCCACCGTATTCCCGCCCAAAGGTGCCACGGGAAACCAGGAGCAATATCCTCTCCAAACTGGGTCTTACAATACACAACGCTTATACCAGAGCTATTGAACTGCTCGATCATGAACTGCTCGATCAATCTCGAACCTAATACGGCACCCCCACCGGCAGCATCTGTCGTTATGACTTTAACGCCGCATCCGAGTCTACAGAGCGCCTCGCAGAGGCCTAGACTACTAACAATGGGCCCGCCATAACGAAAAGCAGGCGCAAAAGAAGGCGACGCCAGTAGCACTTTGGCTCTCATCTGCGCACAGAACCACGAAACACTGTTGTTCGTCTTAGCATTTTGTTTTGCTTGACCGCATCATCCGGCTACTCTTACCCGCGACCTTATAAACCCCATCTGGATAACATCAGATCACTAACGGCACCGCCTGAAACCCCGTTATAGAAAGGCTGTAGGTAAAACATAGTACTCCTGCCCGCTCCCGCACGAAGGCTGCAACTCCGGTGCTTGAGGCGTCCACTGAGCACACTTATCGACCGAGACGGAGGTACGACATCGCCCCCATCGTGTTACAGCCTGTCCTCAATTCCGGAGTAGTCTTGGCTGTTGTAAATCCCACTACTCTGGCGGTGACCAGGGCCAATATAGAAATCTTGACCAGTCCCGCCCAAATCCCGGCAAAGTTCCCTTCGCACATGAGTAACCCCGAGAACCACAGTTCAAACCAAATAGCGATTGCCAAGGGACTACGAGTATTAACACCAACCATCACATTGTCATACAAATAACGGTATAATCGTCCGACGAACAATAAGCCGAACGGCGCCCCGAAAAGCGAAAAGTTATACACCGCTTCGCCCATAAGTGTTAAACCAACGGAGGTAGCCGACATCGGTCGGCCATATTCAATTGACGTGGCCTGCGCCAAGCCTAAGATAACCCCCACTTCCCGGCCAGTGGTGAGCGGAGGCTTCTCCATATATATCGGACGCGGGACAACCGCCCACAGCACGCGAATATAAGTCTCCCCCCATTGCAGCTTGTCCAGTGTTGAATGTTTCGCAATTACCGCGGTCATACTAATGTTTGAGAGGCGCTGAGACCCAAAATCGCCGGAAGATTCAAGTACTGAATCCGTCTCCATTGACAGCAATGAGTCAGCCGCTCCGCTCGCAAGTGACCCGGCACCCGCGACGCTGCCTGCGCCACCGCTAGCTAACATAGACTCTCGGTAAAGAGCATTGAAAGGTAATAGCAAGCCGAGAACAACCATCAAGCCGCAAAATCCAACGGCCGCTTTCCGGCGCGTTACACTGCTGCCCGTGTAATTCAGCACGAAAACGAACAGGATTGCGGGTAGTAGGGTCAGCGTCTTGGAACCCGAAAGAAGGCCCATCACGAGAGCGACAACCAAGGCACTCGTGTACACAGCCCTCCAAATCCACTGACCGGAAATTCTTGCCTTACAGCCAGCAAAAACAACGCCGATCCAAAAAAAGGCTTCTAAGATACCGATCCCACTGTAGAACAGAGAGGACTCTAGTTCAGTGGTCGTCTGCCAAAACACACCTGATGCGATCTTGATGGCAAACCCCGCGACACCTAGGCCTAGAGCAAGAAAACAGAATACCTTTTCGTCACCTCCCGCACCTTTCATCGCGAATACCTTGGTGGAGTTCCTCTTTCTGCGTCCGAAACCCATAAAAAGTGCCGCGAGACAAAAAAAACTACTGACCGACACAGATGGAAAGACGTCCAGCACTCCCTCCAACAAAGTTCTAAATCCTCCAGCACTGGGCATATATATAAGAGGCACTATCCCGGCAATCCCGTACGTCACCGCGAAATGAAGGCCAAGGAAGAAAGCGGGCGAGAATACATCGAACGATCGATCCCAAAAAAATGCGAAGACAAATCCGCAGAGTGTGGTCGCCAATGACCACAGGATCAGTGTCAAGTCGTCAGACCCTGCAGAAAATCCGAGCATCGCGATTAAACCACAGACTACTGCAAGACCATATAGTCCTGAATCAGAGCCTATTCTACCTGCTCCTCTCATGCCCTACCGTCCAGGCCGAAATGGGACAGTATTTCGGCAGCTCTAAAATCATACGGGTGTTTCTGCACCTCGGCCAAACCCGCCCGCGCTATCCGCATTCTCACGTCGGGATTCTTAACGTAAAATCTCGCCTTGTCGCTCGCTTCATCGAATGTGTTGAAGTAACAACAGTGCCGTTCGTCATCAAAAAACTCCGCCTGCTCCATGGTCCAATTTGATAGCATGAACCCACCGCAAGCCAGAATCTCGAACGTTTTCATGGAGTGCCCACAGCCGTGTTCCGCCCGAATGAGGTTCGTAACGACTTCGGTCCTACCAATCTCGGTGGCCATATCTAAACCCATTCCCCGAGACTCGACATACTTAACACCAGTTACTGTGCGTGAAAGTCGCCGCCAGCCGGGCCCAAACACAGAAATCCCGGGATCAGAGAAGTGACTAACAAAGCGCTGCTGGATCGGGCCCCACGTACCGAAATAACTAAACACATTCTTTTCTTGCTCACCGGCAGACGGCGAAACTACCCGATGCGCACTCTTATCAAAGCCAAATGCAAGCCGCCGAACCACCCGTGCCCCGAGCTGGTAGAAAACTGGCACCAATCCATGCGCAAACGTAAAGACACAATCGTATGCGCCCAGCGAGTCAGCCATCTGGACCGCACCAGTCCCAGGTACGACAAATGGGTGGTCAGGATAAACATTTACACAAGCAATGGACGAGCGACTTCTCAACTCGCGGATAGACTCCGCGCACAGCGTCTCACATCGGACTACTACCGTCAGGTCCGGCCTTGACGCAGAGATTCTCTCGACGACGCCAGCGGCGGACAACTGTGGCTGGATTCCCCACCTCCGCAACGAACGGTGCCGGTTAAGGATCCGATCACTCAATCCGTATCCGCCCAGTAAAGACCACCTGGACACAGAGTGCCCAATCGCCTGGAAGGCCCGTTCATAAAAGGCCTCGAGCGAGTGCTCCGGGGTTGGGTGAGACGATACGATCGCAATCTTCATTCCGTGATCCTTGGTCTCAATTCGTGCCTGCACGACCGAGGTGACCTCCAATTCCATAGACGGTTAAGCCAACTTCGAACCGAAAGGCCACCCTGTGCCTGCGTTTCATCACGCCCTAAAGTAGCACATTGAGCTACGTCTGATGAAACACCACGGACCATCACTCTTATCGCCCGATCCTAGTCGCGAACCAGGCACTCAGAACAACGCAGGCAAAGGCCGCACACCAAGTCGCGACATGTTGGCGCTTGATTACCACGCCATAGTTACGTGTGCACAATACGAAAACACACAGCCAGTGGCACACAGATGCTGCGACATATGCTATCCCAAAGGTTTCAAGGCCGACTTTTCCGATAAGCGAATACGACATACTTACCAACACAATCTGCCATACGGTCTCGATTAGAATGAGTTTCTTCGTATCGGCCCGGGCAATTACAGCAAGGCCGAATGACCAGCCTGTCAGTTTAAAGAAATCTCCCACCAGCATCCATTGAAGGATCTCCCTTGCGCCTAAGAATTCTCGGCTATACAACAATGAGATGGAAAGGTTTAGCATCGCCATCATAACGCTTATCAGAAGTGCGCTAGCAAGAATCGAAACACGGAGGCAATTGTTAACCTCTTCCGAGAACTCATCTAACATTGATTCACCCGCCCTAGAAAAAGCAGCCGCGTATCTGGGCAAAAAGTGGGCGCTAAGACTTCCAGTCAGGAAAATGACATATGTTTGACTTATCGTGAATGCGGCGTCAAATGTACCTCCGAATTGCCCCCCTCCAGTTTTTAGATATAGCGTGCGGCAACTAAATATCGCGGCATTCGAAAGCAACCCTGTAAGCAACGCGGCACCCGACAATGTCGTAAATTGGCGAAAGGCTTCGAAATCGAAGAACGGATGCTTCAAGAAATCACGAATTGCATTTGACTTTCTAAAGCTCAAGAAGAGGAAGTTCGCCGCAACTCCAAATCCGAATAAGCTCTGGGCCAGGAGCAATAGTGTATAACTAAATGAGCCATAGAACGACGAAACAATGGCGGCGGCAAGCTGAGAGACACCACCAAGCGTTTGACTGGTGAACATCTCTCGTCTTAGCGACAGCCCATTCAGAGCACTTTGACTTAGCGTACACAACCCAATCACCATGGCAACTACTGAACACAACAAGAGCGACTGCCAAGGTCGTCGCAAACCAGTGAGGGTGTACTGTAACTCGGCAGGTGCGACACTCACAGCCACACTACATAAGACAAACATGGCGCAGACACAGACAGCTATCGCCACTAAGTAAGGAAGCCGAGACGCCTCAGGCCGTGCACCTAGATCACGGACAACCGTAGCTCCACCGTTAAAGGTCATCACCATCGCGAACATTTGGCACAACTGGCGGATCTGGGAGTAGTTTGCAACGCCACTTGGCCCCTGGGTCGCGGCGATAAGCTTAGTCGTAGACGCAGCGCATGCCATCGTCAACACCTGTGACATTATCAGACCAGCTGCCGTAGACCAGAATGTGACTTTGGCGAATCTTACCTTATCCAACCGGAGGCCTCTTGAATCCTTTGTTTGCGATCATCTCGTTCCACCACGACACGTGAAGCTTCCTTCCAATCAATCCATCCCAGTACCCGAGCAACCCAATCCAGTCAGATTTTCGAACCGACCGAACGAGCAACCGCGGAAACACATTAGCGAAGCGGATGGCTGTGGTCATCCGCGAACCATACCGCCGACGCACAACTTCGTGATTCCTATAATTTAAGTACGTGGATAATGCGGTATGGCGTCCAGTTCCAACAGCGGTTTCGTGAGTACCACTCGCCGAAGGAACATAGGCAGTTCTGAAACCGTTACATCTCAGAGCCGCGCAGATCTCCGGCTCTTCGGCAAATAACATTAAGTCAGGGTCAAACCAGCGCCCGACCGACAGAAGTGCCTCCACTCGAAACCCAAGTGCAGCACCCAGACCGGTATCGCAATCACAGGTGTCTGGCGAGTCAACATTCTTGCCGATGCCGCCGTATTCATTGATGTACATCGCGCCACCATTCAGAACTGCGGGAGCAGAGAAATACGTCAACCTCGGCACGGTTACGCCAATACCAGGATCGGTATCCATCACACACGCCATTTTCGAGATTGCATCCGGGCGTAAGTGTACATCATTGTCAACTCGGAAGATATATTTATAATCGCGACCATACTCTTGGAATGCCACATTAAATGCAGCGGTCACGCCAGGATGTTCGGCAAAACGATGCATTCTTATTTTGCCAACTAGCGAGTGACAACCGGCCATGATCTTAGCCGGGGAGCCATCGGTGGACCCATTATCAATAATGAGAATGTCTACGAGTAGTTCCGGATGTACCCACGTACTCGCCTCCCGGCAAAATGATACCGTACGCTCCCAGTCATTCCAATTGGCAACAACGACTAGAGCGTTAGACATAAAAAGTGTTCCACACTTGACTCATCCGACGAATGTTGTTATCCGGTCTCAACCTCTTTTCAGCACCTTCAGGAAATCAGCGAAACCCCTCAGTACGGCGTCGGTCACTCATTCCAACCTTCAGGAGCCTGCGACTTATCCGCCGTCGCTGTTCGAGGGCTTGTCGATTTCAAGTTCACACCTGACCTTTATGGCATTTCCAATTGAGGTAAAACATTCCGATTTTCGCTGGGGTATGTTTGGGCCGATTCTGTTTGCTATCGGTAAATATAAGCAACACAGAGGAAATCGTAACAGCAATGGGACGCCTGCAAGATTCAGGACTCTCGCATATCCCGGTACCATCGAACGGTCTTCGACAGTCCCTCCACGAGACTCGTCTTGGGTCGCCACCCCCATGTGAAGAGGCTGGAAGCTGGCACGACAACTTCTTGCTCTGGATGCCCGAGAGGGCGATTCGTGTTTCCCATTAACGCCTTAATTACTCGATCGACTTCGCTGAGACGGGTCTCAACGCCACTCCGGACTTCTACTCTGGTTGGGAGCGTTGAATTTGATGTCGCTAGGTGAACTAATGCGTCGACTATGTCCTCTACATAGACCCATTCGCGCACGCGGTTCGGATGAAGAATATTGGGGACGCCCCCGGTTAGGTATGTGGTGATAAGTTGCGGTATCACCTTTCCAGCAGATTGCCCCGGACCATAGCCCGTATAGATCCTCGCTTCGCACCACCGTCCAGGCTGTTCCAGTTGAAAATATTGAAAGTATTCTCGGGTAACTAGTTTAGATAGTGAATAAGGAGTAGTCGGCGACAAACCGCCAAGGCAGTCGTCCACCGTCCCAGCATAAATCAGCGGACACGGTGACTCGGACTCCGCGACAGCACTCAAAAGGTTGAACGTAGCAAGTACGTTTGATTCGAACGTTGCACGGAGGAGAGGCAGCGCGGTTTCGCTCTGTACTAGTCCCGCTAAGTGGATGACTTGCCGTGGAGAGGTATCACTTATGAGTCGGGCGGCGACATTTGGTTGTGCAAGGTCTCCGATCCAAGTGTTCCAGATCCTTGGTACGTCTTCTCTGGGCGTCCGGAAGTTCGCAACGACAGGAAGACCGAGTTGTATGAGACGGTCTACCAAGCGAGACCCGATGAACCCCGTCGCTCCCGTAACTAGAATCAAGCCAAATCCTCCCGGTTGCTCATGTATGAACGATACCATTCGACGGTCTCAGCGATTGCAGCTTCAAGTGAGAAGACCGGCTGCCAACCGAGCATCGTTCGTGCCTTCTGGGCAGAGAGATACTGATGAACTATCTCGTTGCTTGCGCTATTCTCAATGATTGGCTCGGTCGATGTTCCAAGAACATTGGCAATCAGACGAACAAACTCGATGACAGTAATTTGCCGCTCATTTGAGAAGTTGAACGCTTCACCACTGAGCGACGGTCTCTCAACTAGTTCTTCGGCCAACTTCATATACGCCAGCGCGCCATCGACGACATAGAAATAGTCACGGATATATGTGCCGTCAGAACGCAGGACCGGTCGCTCGCCTCGAAGAAGAGACCGTATCGTTCCCGGAACAAGACGATTCCAGTTAAGATCTCCGGGGCCAAAGAAATTGCCGCAGCGGGTAATGACGACTGGGAGATTGTAAGACACTGCGTAGGTAGTGCTAATCAGATCAGCGCACGATTTGCTAACATCGTAAGGATGCCGCCCCTGCAACGGCGCGGATTCATTGTATGGTAGGACCTCGTGGTCGCCGTATGCCTTGTCAGAGGAGGCTACAATAATTTGCGAAACAAGAGGGCTGCGGCGACACGCTTCAAGGAGTGCCCAAGTACCACGTATGTTGGTATCGAACGTCGAGACGGGATTTCTATTTGCAATCCCTACAATTGTTTGGGCAGCTAAATGGAATACCGTGACGATTTCAAATTCCCCCAGAATTCGCTCTAAGAGATCCTGATCGCGGACATCGCCACGGACGACTCTTACTCGTTTCAGCAGGCCTCCGTGAATAAGTTCGGACTCAGGAATCCAATCGCGAACAAGGCAGACCACATCTGCTCCACTCTCCACTAATTTTTTGACGAGAGAATAGCCCACCAAGCCCGTGCCACCTGTCACCAGGACTGGACGGGATGGCCATATCGTGGTCGAAACTTTGGTCATAGGCTTGAGTGATGCTGGGTAATTGTCTTTTTCTTGCATGCTGTGCTACCTTTTCGGCATTGTCCACGGGGCATCCCCGCGCTCCCACATTTCATTCAACAATCGAACCTCCCTTATCGTATCCATGGGCTGCCAGAAGCCATCATGTTTGTATGCGACCAACTGCCCGTCCGCAGCGAGACGCTCCATTGGTTCTCGCTCAAAGGTTGTGTCATCACCTGCTATGTAGTCAAAAACGCCCGGCTCGAGTACAAAGAACCCGCCGTTCACCCATCCCTCCGAGATTTGATTCTTTTCGCGGAATGATGTAACCAGATTCCCCTCTAAAGTCAAGTCTCCAAAGCGGGCTGCCGGTCTCACAGCAGTAAGGGTGGCCAATTTGCCGTGTGCTCGGTGGAAAGAGAGTAACTCATTTAGATCGACATTACTTACACCATCTCCGTAGGTCATAAAGAAGGCGTTGCGACCTACAAGTTCTTGAAGCCGCTTGACACGGCCGCCTGTTTGGGTTTTCGCCCCGGTGTCGATCAATCCAACATCCCAGTCAGCGTCATCCGCGGAGGCCGACAGGAAGCGAGTCTCACCGCTCTTTAAGTTCACAAAAAAGTCCGCATTAGCCGTCTTATAACCACAGAAGAACGCTTTGATGTATTCTGCTTTGAATCCCAACGCTAGCAGGAATCGACTGTGTCCGTACGTCGCATAATGCCGCATTATGTGCCACAGTATTGGGCGTCCTCCGATTTCAACCATCGGTTTCGGCTTGGTTATTGTTTCTTCTGAGAGTCTAGTACCGAGTCCGCCTGCTAGGATGACGGTGGTAAATTGCGATGATTTTCGGGATGAGTCGTGTGGGTTCATTTTATTATTTACTTTGGGATTCTCAATCTTATCCGGTTAGATCCGGCGCGTCGCGGAGACGCAGGGAGTGGCCTTTAGATCTGCTCAGAGTTCGCGAGGGTGATGTGCGTCAGTATAGGCGCGCTTGGTGCAGCTGACGACCAACAGGAGCCTACGCTTGACTTGCAATCGGCATCGTGGTGTTTACATCTCAACTTGGAGAGTTGAGCTTACGTTTCAAAATTTTGACGCACCCATTCTATGCTTCGCTCGATATCTTGAAGGTCTTGATGCTTCATGGCACTTCTGAAACAATCAGGGGGCGGCCCACTCGTCGTTAACGTCGCATTGAGATTTGGATATCCGGCTCTGACACGTCTCTCGAACATCGCGAGGCATCCAACGGGCATCGTGGAGTCCACGGTCCAAAATTGTGGTTCAAGGTACGGTACGACTTGCGGGGGACGACCGGTGATGATTTCTAGATGATAGTGCGCAGTCGGACAAGTCTGCAGAAATCGGGTCGTCAGATTTCGGATGTCAATATTACCTTCTCCGAGAGGAACCCATTGCACCGCTGCTCCGCGAGGATGGGCAAATACGACGCTATCTCTGATGTGGGCGGTCGTGATATAGGCGGAGAGAGACTCAAGTACGTATAGTGGGTCTTCGGCTAATACCGTGGCGTTGCCGGCGTCAAAGCAAAATCCGACGAATTCCCTTCCAGCCTCTTCGATTATCGTTTTGACGTGATGGGAATGAATTTCTCCATGATTCTCGACGGCCAGCTTTACTCCGCTATCGAGGGCCTGATTCCGCACAGATCTTAGCGTATTGATTGCGCCCTCCACCAGTTGATTAACGTTTATCCCTTTCTTCCGGTCAGTCGCGTTTCCGAGAAAGACGCGGCAAGTCTCGGCGCCGAGTGCCTTACTGGTTGCCAAAGCAGCCAGTAGATAGTCGTGAGGCGATCGATATGTGGTATCCCAGCGACTTGACAAGGTTGAAATGCTTCCCATGCCGGGTTCAATAGTTATATTTAGTCGTGCGGCAGCATCCTTTAATTTTGTTAGATAGTGTATATCTAGCGATTCAAGGTCATGAGCCCCAACCTGAAGTGCGTGCAGTTTGTTCCGATGAGCATATTCGAGAATTTGAGACAGGTTCCATTCTTGGTTGCGGAGACTGAAGGTGTCTAGACCGAGTTTTAGTTGGGTGATTGGTGGAGTCAACTTGTCCATATAAGTACGAAAGCGCGCGCTTTAGGGAATAAGAATACTCAGCGAAGGGTTCTTGGTTGGGTTTGGCCCTTAAATTGCCTCGGGAGTTAGGAGCGGAGCGTGTTGGGCATGTTCAAGTTTGACGCGACGCCGCAGGTACGGGAAACGGCGGTCACGTGCTCATTCGGTGATCCTAGTCCTGCCAGATGGCCGTCCTGCTCCACCGATCTTGAAAGAGGTTCGTGAGGCGTAAATATACTCCCATTTGGAGATATCACAGACTGCCCCCTCTTGATTCAGCGCCTTAATCTCGAAATGATGCCTTCGCAGGCTGGCGATCAGTTTGTTTCGGTCGCCCTGATGTACTTCAATCGCTATGTTATCGACTATGCCCAGCCACTCTATATTTTGGTCAATTAGTTCAAACTCCGCGCCTTCCACGTCACATTTCAGGAAGTCAATGTGACGAAGATCATATCTCGCCACTAATTCATTCATCGTGATCGCATCTTCCGCGGACTGTTGGGCAATCATTTTTCGAATTCTTACTACAGATTCATCACCCAAGCCGTTCTCTGCCTGTAGGATTTTCCATATTTGATCATACCGGGCTTGCGGCTCAACTCCGACCACCATCTGTGCCTTCAAAATTTTGCTTGCGAGGATCATGAAGAACCCCCGATTCGAACCTAAGTCGACCACGGAAGAACAATTTCCGGCGATTGAGAACGCTCGGAGATAAACATCGTTTGAGATCATTTCGCGGATGCCTCCGAAGGAGGGGGTGTCGCCGAGGGGTCCGAGGATCTCGTCGATCTTCTTGACCGGGATGCGGAACTGTATCCCGTTTTTCGTCAGCACAAAATCTTTGTTCATTCGTGCGTCCACGCGCGCTAGGCGCCTACTCTTGATGCAAACCGGAAGTAAAACGATAATACCTAAGACATATCTGACATAGTCGCCGAATCGTAGTATGGTCCAGAGGTTTAAGACTTCGCGCAATAGCCGTGTGGTCATAGACATGGTATTGTCCTTAATAGACTTTTCTTCGCATTTTGATTACTTTCAGGGGATAGGGAACATGTGTAGTTCAACACCACGCCTGTCCAAATTAGGGTTTACCGAAAAAGAGGCAGGGTCCTGGCAGGGTAGGATACGTTCCGCCAAGAACAACATCCACCAGACCAAGCACCAAGCCCTGGCATGAGTATCCAGCATTTTCAGTCAGATTCTCCAGCAGGTTCCGTTCCCTCTGTTTGAACGAGTGGCGCCGAGCACCGAGGCGAACGACATTCGCACGGTCTGCTTGGAAAGCCGTGATTGCAGACTATAGACGGAGATCGCTAGCTTTCGGCTCGAACACAGACTTTAGATCGAAGAATACATGGCTCTGTGAGCCGAAAGATCGTATTTCAGCGGGCCCAGTTTGTTTAAACTCATCATGTGCGACGGCCATAATAATTCCGTCATACTTACCCCGCTTAGGATAGGGTATCAGCGTGACTGTGTCTTCGCGCTCCAACGCAGTTGCTGCGACCCATGGATCATAAACCTCGACCACGCAGTTATACTCGCCAAGTTCCCGCACTATGTCGCGCACTCTTGTGTTTCGGATATCAGGGCAGTTTTCTTTAAAGGTGTACCCCATTATTAGAATGTGCGCACCGTCCACTTGGATCCGGCGTTTCGTCATGACCTTCACAAGTTGTGCTACGACGTAGGCACCCATTCGGTCGTTTAGACGGCGCCCTGCGAGGATGATTTCGGGAATATACCCCACAGCTTCCGCTTTATGTGTCAAGTAGTACGGATCGACGCCGATACAGTGCCCTCCCACAAGACCCGGCCGAAATGGCATGAAGTTCCATTTAGTCCCAGCCGCTTTGATGACTGCATCGGTATCTATATCGAGAATACGGAATAAGATTGCAAGCTCATTCATCAGTGCGATATTGAGGTCGCGCTGTGTATTCTCGATAACTTTAGCAGCTTCCGCGACCTTAATGGACGGCGCTCGGTGTGTTCCTGCAGTTATGATCTGTCGGTAAATCTGATCGACGACATCCGCCACCGCCGCTGTAGAACCAGCCGTAACTTTTGTTATATTGCGCAAGCGATGATTCTTGTCGCCAGGGTTAATCCGTTCGGGACTATATCCGACAAAGAAATCCACGTTGTACGTTAGCCCTGAAAGCTCCTCAAGCACAGGGACGCAGATCTCTTCAGTCGCACCTGGATACACTGTTGACTCATAAATGACTAAACCTCCGGGCCGGAGAATTGGAGCTATGGATCTCGTAGCCAGTATCAGTGGGTTAAAATCCGGCTGTTTGTGTCTGTCTATTGGAGTGGGAACAGCGACGATAAAGCAGGTGCACTCATCAAGATCCCGTAGCTCTGACGTATACCTCAAAAATGTCGCATCGCTGATTTCAGCTGGGGAGGTCTCGTTCGTTCGATCTATCCCGGCGGTCAACTCCGCGACTCTCAACGTGTCGACGTCAAAGCCCACGACCGGTCTCACTGCACCGAAAGCGAGTGCGAGCGGTAGGCCCACGTATCCTAGTCCAATCACCGCCAACTTGTGCTCTGGCGCTGCAACCATAGCAGCTTCTGAGAATATTGTTTCGTTTTTCATGCGGTTTTCGCTGCTACTTTCGCCGGGGCAATACTAACGCCACGGCCGTTTGATCGTTAGTAACTGGCGCTACTCAAAAGTAATACCATCCCTGTCAGTCCCTTCTACGGGGCCCTGCGAAGAGCCCATGAACTAAACCGCTGTCGCGGTAAACAGCCCTCAGCATTCCGGTAGAAGGCCGGATAGCCGAGTGCTAGCCAAGGGATTGCGAAGGGGTCGTAAAGGGGAGTCCACTGAGAGCGGCTGCGGGCAACGCGGCCGAAAACACTCAGGAGGGCAAAGCCCATGACTCCCCTACGGCGCTGCATGCAAGACGAGATGCAGCTACGTAACTTTTCCGCGGCCACGCAGAGAAGCTACATCCATTACATTGCAGATTTCGCGAAGCATTACAACACCAGTCCGTCCCAACTCGGGTTGGACGAGGTACGAAACTACCAGCTGTACCTGCTACAGGACCGGGAACTGGCGCCAACCTCGGTGAACTGTTTTGTCAGTGCCGCGAAGTTCCTCTACCTGAAGGTGCTGGAGATGCCGTGGACCGACGTGGACTTCCCCTACGCCAAGACGCCCGACCGTCTGCCGGCAGTGCTTACCGCCGAAGAGGTGGAGCGGTTCTTCCAGGCCATCGGCCTGCTGCGTCATCGAGCGGTCTTGATGCTCTGCTACGGGTCGGGATTGCGCATCTCGGAAGCCTGCGGCCTGCAGATCAGTGACATCGACAGCGCGCGAATGCTGGTGCGGGTGCGGGAAGGCAAAGGAGGGCGCGACCGCTTCAGCGTGCTCAGTCATCGGATGCTGACGATCCTGCGGGAATACTGGTTGATCGAGCGGCCTCAAAAATGGCTCTTCCCCACCACGCGTCCCGACGAGCATATCCACCCCGGTGCGATCCAGCAGATCTGCCGCGATGCAACGCGGATTGCGGACATTCCCAAGCGGGTCACGCCCCATCTGCTGCGTCACAGTTTTGCCACGCATCTGCTTGAAAACGGCACTGACACGCGAGTGATTCAGGTCTTGCTCGGGCATCGCCGCATCGAAACCACGGCCCGCTACACCGCCGTCACGCCGCGCAGTCTGGCCAACGTCGTCTCCCCGCTCGATCAGTCCGGAACGCCCGTCAAGACGAAGCTCGGCCGGCCGCGAAAGAACACCGCCGATGCCAAGCGGCCGTCCTCGACCCGGTAGAACGCCTTGGGAGGAGCCACTGTCGAAGTGGCCGACATCTTCCGCGCCCGCGGGCCCGGCTACCGGCGGAAACATCGATTGCCACCCTACCAGCACAAGCTGATGCGGGCCATCGAAAACTGCCGCACGGCCGCGCTCGGCGGGCATGTGGAACGATGCGGCCACTGCGCCCAACAACGCATCAGTTACAATTCGTGCCGGAACCGTCACTGCCCGAAGTGCCAGAATCTGGCGCGTGCGCAATGGCTGCAACGGCGCCAGGAAGAACTGTTGCCCATCGGGTACTTTCATGTCGTCTTCACGGTGCCCGACGCTTTGTGCGATCTGGCGCTGCAGAACAAGAGGACGTTTTATAACCTGCTATTACAAACCAGTGCGGCGGCGCTCCAATCGATCGCCGCCGACCCCAAACACTTAGGTGCCGAGATCGGCTTCTTCTCCGTACTGCATACCTGGGGCCAGAATCTAGGACTCCATCCCCATGTGCATTGCGTCGTCGCCGGCGGCGGCTTGAGTCCGGATCACGCCCGCTGGATTCCATCCCGGCCCGGCTTTTTCCTGAGCGTTCGCGTCCTGAGCCGACGGTTCCGAACGTTGCTGCTGGAAGCGTTGCGGACTGCCTGCCAGCGGGGCGAACTGCAATTCCGTGGCGCCATCGAGCCGTTGGCTGAACCAGAGCGGTTTACCCGGTGGCTGAACGGGCTTGGACAAATCGAATGGGTCGTCTATGCCAAACCGCCCTTCGGCGGACCGCGTCATGTCCTGCAATACCTGGGCCGCTACACACATCGCGTGGCCATTTCCAATCAACGGTTGCTGGCCTTCGACGGCAGACAGGTGACGTTTCAGTACAAGGATTACCGGCGGGCAGGCCGTGAGCGCAGTAAACACATGAAGCTGGACGGCGAGGAGTTTATCCGCCGGATGCTGCTGCATGCGCTGCCGCCAGGGTTTCAGCGGATACGTCATTACGGGTTTCTGGCCAGCAGCCGGAAGAAGAGCGATCTGGCGATGGTCCGGCAACTGCTGGGCGATGGAGTGCATCCCCCTGCGCCCTCGCCACCAGAAGTGGGTGAGACAGTGGCGGCATTGCGGCAACGAATGGATCGTTGCCCGGTGTGCCGGATCGGGATGCTTGCGCTTGTCGAGATCCTGCCACCGCAAGCGGATGGATTGCGAAAGGACACCAATGACACCTCGTAACGGCCGGATAACGGTCGAAGGGCGCAGAGCCAACCCGGAAGGAGTGGCGCGGTGGACGTGTGCGCAGGGGGCCGAAATCGCACCGAGCCGAACAGAAATGGTGAAAAATCCTGAGTCCGGGAGGACCACGACGGCGGCCAATGGGAGGGGAAGGCAAAGCGGCGGCGGGGACTGGCGGCGTAGCGCGGCCGGCCGGAAGGGGATAGGCGGGAAGCAAACCCCATAGATTCGGGGCCAGTCCCGCGGTTTCGTTCATCGAACGTTTTCGTCACCGAGGCGAGCGGGCGGGCGCGCGTTTGCAGAGGTATTCGCACCGCCTCGCCGAACGAAAACTATGCGATCACAAGAGAAGAAACGAAATATTTCCTTTCATATCAACAACCTGAAAAAAACCACCCCTCAAAACCCTTGCCAGCCGTGCTAGGTTGAAATCGGGTCAGGAATACCTCCCCCCCCCAGTCGCCCTCGCCACCCGCGAGGGCGTTCGCATTTCACAGCCAGGATAGGAACGATCATGACGAAAGAAGACAAAGCAAGAATTGCTCGCGAAAACGGAGCAAAATCGAAAGGGCCGACCACCGCCACCGGCAAAGCCAAAGTGGCCCGCAACGGCATCAAAACCGGCGAATACGCCGAAACGCTCGCCAATTTCGTCCCGCCGGACTGCGCCATTCTCTGCAACGAGGAACGCCAGGCCTTCTTCGAACTCATGGACGCGCTCCTCGAAACCTATCAACCGGCCAACGAAGAGGCTCGCTTGCTCGTCCGCCAAATGGCCATCGCCCGCTGGCAGATCGAACGCCTCAACACCTGCATCACCGTCCACTGGAACCTCGCCGTCATCGAAGCCAGCGGCAAACCGCTCACCGTCGTCCCCGAGCTGGGGGAACTCCAAACGATGGCCCGCGCCTCCGTGGCCGTAAACACCGGTTCCGCCATCGTCGAAAAGCTCAACCGCCAGATCGACCGCCTCGAAATGCGCATCACCCGTCTCCGCCGCGCCATCCGGGACGTCAACGCCCATTCGCCGGCCCTCGTCGAGGTCTATACCCCGGAGGACCAAACCCAGCCGCCCGTGACAACCCCTGTTGAAAACACAGAGGTTAGCCAACAGGAAGAGCAAAAAACCGACAAGCCGGAACCGCCGATCTACATCACCGAACGGGATCCGCTCGTCATCGCCGCCTACCGCCGCGAGTTCCCGAACCACAAAATCGTCGTCCTCCCGCCCGACGATGTCGCCAAAGGCATCGACATCGAAGACGACCTGCCCCCCGCCCCCCGAAGAGCGGCATAAAGACAGGGTAAAGAAGGAGAAAACCCAGGTACAACCGGCACCACCCCGGGGACATACTCGCCCGGCGCGCCTCGCGCGCCGGAGTGTGCTTGTCCACCATAGCCCAACGGGCGACGGCGGATCCCCAAGACGCGGCATGTTCTGCCAACGCAGAAGGAACGAAGGAAGAAATGCGAAAGACGCTGTCAAAACTCCACACCCAACCAAAGCTGACAGCGGAAGCATGCCCAAAATCAACCTCGGACTGGGCCGAACAAAAACTCAACTTCTGCCCCAGTCCCAAGCAGGCCGAAGTCCTCAACACCGACGCCAAATACCTGATCCTCTGCAGCAACCGCCAATGAAGCAAGACCACAACGATTGCCATCAACGCGCGTCCCCGGAGCCTATCTTCACCGGATCAGACGATTTTGATCATCTTGCGGACCAAGGTTCAGGCCGGCCTGCTCATCCAGAAACTCGTCTGCTTCGCCGCCCGCCTCGGCTTCCCGGTCCGCCGCGCCTTCGGGGAACGCCACTCGTTCCTGCGCCCCAATGCCCCTACTTCATGGCCGTGCCGCATAATGCCGATACCAGCGCTTGCAATACTGCCGACGCGCTCGCCATCGATGAAGCTGCTTGCGCCTCCATTCTCGCCGGAGTCGACGTCACTCCGGTCCTTCTCACTGCGGGTAAGGCCGAAAACTCGCTCTCCAGCGGCCATCTCGGCATCCACCGGCGGACCATCATCACCGGGCTCATCCGGATATTTCACCGACGCACCCTCCGCAGCTCTCCTTGCATCGCCCACTTTTCGGTCTTCATCACCGATCTGCTGGAGTTGGGACGCCTCTCCAACGATTTCGTAATCGCGGTCGGGCTCGATGGCTGTGCCGCCGTCCGCGCCGTCCCGAAACGCCTCCCCGTCGCGCCCAAACACAAACACAAATTCAACGTCAAGGCATCTCCGCTCGTCGAGTTTCGCGCGGGACCATCCGTGCAGGAATGGCCCCGCGTCTTTTCGCCGGCCGTGGGCAGGCTGGCCCCGGTCTCTTCCCATCGCCTCTCCGCTTGTCGCGTCGATACGGTACCGGCCCTGCGCCGAGCCTGGGGAAGGAATCCTGGGGTGGCGGAGCCTGCCCCGTGGCGAAAGTCGGAAACGTCGATCTTGCGTTTCGAACCCTTGCCGGTCCGCGCGGCACCACATCTTGGCGCCTAAAAGACCAACTTCAGGGTCTATGTGAGGCCGGTTCACCATACCGGTGTCCACCTCGCGAGGCCGGCGGGCCGTTCGAGCGCCGGATCGTGGCGTCCTGCGGGCCGGCCACTGGGCACGGTGGGTTCGACGCGAAGGCGATCCCCAACAATCAGAATTCGGGTTCCAAGCCGGTCTCCGGAGGACCACGTCCCATGATCTCCGGGACCGGCTCAGCTCCTTGGCGGAGCCGGATTTACGCCGGCCCGCCA
>Ga0255242_1000015_pt1 | contig 21080 bp, 16 predicted proteins | sample ColtaT_18_FD_183707 | JGI IMG/M metagenome (GOLD analysis project Ga0255242, IMG submission 183707) | Metatranscriptome of freshwater microbial communities from Columbia River, Oregon, United States - Colum_Law_RepB_8d (Metagenome... | ecosystem: Environmental > Aquatic > Freshwater > River...
ACAACATCAAGGTGACGGTTGAGCTGATCAACCCGATCGCGATGGAAGAGCAGGTTCGCTTCGCGATCCGCGAAGGCGGCCGCACCGTCGGCGCCGGCGTGGTCACCAAGATCATCGCCTAAGACCTCCAAGCCCTCCGGCTCGGCTGCCGCTCCATCGCGAGCGCAGTGGGCCGGAGGGTTCGTTTTTGATTTTTGGCGGTTGGGCGCGTAAACTCCGCGCCCCTTTTGAAGTGCTCGGCTTTCGTGTCAGTAGGGGCGTAGCTCAATTGGTAGAGCGTCGGTCTCCAAAACCGAAGGTTGGGGGTTCGACACCCTCCGCCCCTGCCATTAGGGTTGAGCACTTTCAAGCCAAGGATCTTCCGTAAGTTTTAGTCGGCCGAACGTCGGGATGTTGATGGAACCCCAGATCGAAGCACCCAGTTCATCACGCTACGACAGCTTGCTGCTGTTCGGTTCGGCGGTGCTGCTCGTGGGCGGCATGTTTGCGTTTTACTGGCTCACCGGTGAAATCAACGCCGCGATTCGCTTGCTGATCCTGCTGGCGGCGCTGGGCGGGTCGGTTGCGCTGGCGTATCGAACGCAGATGGGGCAGGCCGTTTGGGCCACCGTACTGGGTTCGCGCACCGAGCTTCGCAAGGTGGTCTGGCCGAGCCGCCAGGAAAGCCTGCAAGCCACGCTGATGATTGCAGTCGTGGTCCTGATCACCTCGCTGCTGCTGTGGGGTCTCGATTCCCTGCTGCTGTTCGGCGTCAAATCGCTGACCGGTCGAGGCTAATCGATGACGATGCGTTGGTATGTCGTGCATGCGTATTCGCAGTACGAAAACAATGTGAAGAAGGCACTGGTCGAGCGCATCGGCCGCGCCGGCCTTCAAGACAAATTCGGCGACATCCTGGTCCCCACTGAAGAAGTGGTCGAGATCAAGGACGGCGTCAAGCGCACGACCGAGCGCAAGTTCTTCCCCGGCTACGTGCTGGTGCAGATGGAGATGGGCGAAGACACCTGGCACTTGGTCAAGTCCACGCCCAAGGTGCTCGGTTTCATCGGCGGCACGCCGGACAAGCCGGCGCCGATTTCCGAAAAGGAAGCCAATTCGATCCTCAACCGCGTCGAAGAGGCGGTCGAGAAGCCCAAGCCCAAGACGCTGTACGAGCCGGGCGAAAGCGTCCGTGTCACCGAAGGCCCGTTTGCGGACTTCAACGGCGTGGTGGAAGAAGTCAATTACGAAAAGAACCGCCTGCGGGTGGCGGTGCTGATCTTCGGTCGGTCGACGCCGGTCGAGCTGGAATTCTCTCAGGTCGAAAAGGGCTGAGACGGGGCTTTGCGAACAGTCCAGTGGACTGTTCGCCCGGCTCAGCGACCGGCCATGGATGGTCGGGCTGGAAGCTTCGCCAAGGATGGCTGTTTTAGCGATGTAAGGATTTAAAGGCGGAATCGGTGAAGCCGGTTCCATAGCATCACAACCGGGGAGCCCGACCGAGTCGCGGCGCTATCACCCATCAGGAGCATTCATGGCCAAGAAAGTACAAGGCTACGTCAAGCTGCAAATCCCGGCCGGCAAGGCCAACCCGTCGCCCCCGATCGGCCCCGCGCTCGGTCAGCAGGGCGTGAACATCATGGGTTTCTGCAAAGAGTTCAACGCCGCAACGCAGAAGCTCGAACCCGGCATGCCGATCCCGGTGGTCATCACCGTGTACTCGGACAAGTCCTTCACCTTCATCATGAAGACGCCGCCGGCGACTTACCTGATCAAGAAGGCCGTGGGCATCGAGTCGGGTTCGCCGACGCCGCACACCAAGAAGGTCGGCAAGATCAAGAAGGCGCAGCTGGAAGAAATCGCCAAGCTGAAGTGGCCGGACCTGAACGCCGCCGACATGACGGCCGCGATCAAGATCATCGCCGGCTCTGCCCGTTCGATGGGCGTTGAAGTGGAAGGGGTCTAAGTCATGGCACTCACCAAGCGCGCCAAACTGTTTGCTTCCAAGGTCCAGCAGGGCAAGGCCTACACGCTCGATCAGGCTCTCGATCTGCTGAAGACCTGCTCGACCGCCAAGTTCAAGGAATCGGTCGACCTGTCGATCAACCTCGGCATCGACGCCAAGAAGTCGGACCAGAACGTCCGTGGCTCCACCGTGCTGCCGCACGGCAATGGCAAGTCGGTCCGTGTCGCCGTGTTCACCCAGGGTGCCAAGGCGGCCGAAGCGCTCGCCGCCGGCGCCGATGCGGTCGGCATGGATGACCTCGCCGCCAAGATGAAGGCCGGTGAGCTCGACTATCAGGTCGTCATCGCCAGCCCGGACGCGATGCGCGTCGTCGGTCAGCTGGGCCAGTTGCTCGGTCCGCGCGGTTTGATGCCGAACCCGAAGACCGGCACCGTGACGCCGAACGTCGCCGAAGCGGTCAAGAACGCCAAGGCCGGTATGGCCAAGTTCCGCACCGACAAGGCCGGCATCGTGCATTGCTCGATCGGCAGCGCCGACTTCGCCAAGGACAAGATCCTCGACAACCTCGTCGCCGTGGTTCGTGACATCCGCAAGCAGAAGCCGTCGTCGTCCAAGGGTCAGTACATCAAGAAGGTGACCCTGTCGACCACGATGGGCCCCGGCATCCGCGTCGACATCTCGTCGCTGCCGGAATAAGTCAGAGCTTCAGGCCGGCGGCGTCGCCCGACGCCGCCGGTTGTTCAGATCAGATGTGTGTGGCCGCAAAGCCGCTCCATCCGAGACCGTAAGAGCCGCAAGGCTTAAAGCTCGCCAGAGCGCTTACGCAGATGGTGCACGAAGGCTCCTCGCTGACGGCACCGTGGTACGCAGCAAAGGTGGGTCAGCCCGTAAGGGTGAGCCCGAGTCGTCAACGTAGTAGAGCATCCAGGAGTTAGTCCGATGGCGCTTAGGCTGGAAGACAAGAAGGTCCTGGTTGCGGAAGTGAATGAAGTCGCGTCGCGCGCGCTCTCGGCAGTGGTTGCCGAGTACCGCGGTCTGACCGCCGGCAAGTTCGACGTCCTGCGCGCAGAAGCCCGTAAAAACGGCATCTACCTGCACGTCGTCAAGAACACGCTGGCCAAGCGCGCAGTGAAGGGCACGGAGTTCGAGTGCCTGGATCCGGTGCTTGTCGGTCCTCTGGTCATCGGTTTTTCGCTCGATGATCCAGGTGCTGTCGGTCGGGTGATCAAGGACTTCGCGAAGGCCAACGAAAAGCTGGTGGTCAAGGGCATCGCAGTGGGTGGCAACCTTTACGGTTCCGCCGACATCGATCGCCTCGCCAACCTGCCGACCAAGGATCAGGCTCTGTCCATGCTCCTGGGCGTCATGAAGGCACCGATCACGCAGTTCGTCCGGACCGTCGCCGAGCCCACCGCCCAGTTCGTCCGTGCCGTCAAGGCCGTCGGCGACAAGATGGCGGAATCCGCTTAAGCCGAACGCTGCATTCGTATCCGCAGTCCAGTTTTCTGCACACACATCTATCGAAGTTTTTAGGAGTTACCCATGTCGCTCAGCAATCAGGAAATCCTTGACGCGATCGCCGCCAAGTCCGTCATGGACATCGTCGAGCTGGTCAAGATGATGGAAGAGAAGTTCGGCGTTTCGGCTGCCGCCCCGGTCGCCGTCGCCGCTGGCCCGGCCGCTGCCGCCGCCGCCCCGGTCGAAGAGAAGACCGAGTTCACCGTCGTTCTGGCCGCTTTCGGCGAGAAGAAGGTCGAAGTCATCAAGGTCGTCCGCGAAATCACCGGCCTGGGCTTGAAGGAAGCCAAGGACCTGGTCGAAGGCGCGCCGCAGACCGTGAAGGACGGCGTGAACAAGGCCGACGCCGAAGCGCTGAAGAAGAAGCTCGAAGCCGCCGGCGCCAAGGTTGACATCAAGTAATTGGAGCCCGGTGCCCTTGGGCACCGACTTCCGAGGAACTTAAGTCGAATTGAGTCATCTGCTTCATAGTTGAATCGGCAAAGGCTGGGGGCTCGCGCCCCCGGCCTTTCGCCGCTTAGAGAATCCATGGCAATGGCCAGCGGCCGGTGCTTCCGCCATTGCCATGGATTTTGAGCTGCACCCTGACGCATTTATTTCCACGGCCCGCCGGTAGCGGGGCCTTGAGACGAGGTAGAGATGGCCTACACGTTCACCGCCAAAAAGCGCATCCGCAAGGATTTCAGCAAGCTGACCGACACGCTGGAGATTCCTTTCCTGCTGGCCACCCAGATCGACTCGTATCGCGAGTTCCTGCAGGCCGACACGCCGGCCGCCAAGCGCAAGGAGGCGGGTCTGCACGCGGCCTTCAAGTCGGTGTTCCCGATGACCAGCTACAACGGCGGCGCGATGCTCGAGTACGTCAAGTACCGCCTCGATGAGCCGGTGTTCGAAGAAGTCGAGTGCCGCGTGCGCGGCCTGACGTTCGCCAGCCCGCTCAAGGTCACCGTTCGCTTGGTGATCTTCGATCGCGAGTCGAAGGAAAAGCGCATCAAGGACGTCCGTGAGCAGGAGGTCTATCTCGGCGAAGTGCCGCTGATGACTGACAACGGCACCTTCATCATCAACGGCACCGAGCGTGTCGTCGTGTCGCAGCTGCACCGTTCGCCCGGCGTGTTCTTCGACCACGACAAGGGCAAGACGCACAGCTCCGGCAAGCTGCTGTATAGCGCCCGCATCATTCCGTACCGCGGCTCCTGGCTGGACTTCGAATTCGACCCGAAGGACAACCTGTTCGTCCGCATCGACCGTCGCCGCAAGCTGCCGGCGACGATCCTGATGCGCGCGCTGGGCTACGACAACCAGCAGATGCTGGCGATGTTCCATGAAATCAACACGTTCACGCTGCAGGAACACGGCGCGCTGTGGGACCTGGTGCCCGAGCGTCTGAAGGGTGAAAAGGCGCAGTTCGATATCGTCGACGGCAAGAAGGTACTCGTCGAAGCCGGCAAGCCGATCACGGCACGTCACATCAAGCTGATTCGCGAAGCCAAGATCGCGCAGCTTGAAGTGCCGGACAGCTACGTCGTCGGCCGCATTCTGGCGCGCGACATCGTCGACACCAACACCGGCGAGCTGCTGGCTGCTGCCAACTCCGAAATCACCGAAGTGCTGCTGCCCAAGCTGCGCGCCGCCGGGATCAAGGAACTGCCGACGCTGTTCGTCAACGATCTCGACAAGGGCCCGTACGTTAGCACGACGCTGAACATCGACCCGACTCGCACCAAGCTCGAAGCGCTGGTCGAAATCTACCGGATGATGCGCCCCGGCGAGCCGCCCACGAAGGAAGCGGCCGAGGCGCTGTTCGAAGGCCTGTTCTTCGCTCCCGAGAAGTACGATCTGTCGGCCGTCGGCCGCATGAAGTTCAACCGTCGTCTGCGCCGCAATGAGACCACCGGCTCGGGCATCCTGTACGACGGCAAGTTCTTCCAGGTGCTGAAGCACGAAACCGCCAAGGCGCTGGCTGCCGAACTGGGCCCGGATCGCTCCGACATTGCCGATGTGATGAAGCAGATCATCGCGATCCGCAACGGCGAAGACGTCACCGACGACATCGACCACTTGGGCAACCGCCGCATCCGTGCGGTCGGTGAAATGACCGAGAACGTGTTCCGCACCGGCCTGGTCCGTGTCGAACGCGCGGTCCGCGAGCGCCTGGCACTCGCCGAAGCCGAAAACCTGACCCCGCAGGATCTGATCAACGCCAAGCCGGTCGGCGCTGCGATCAAGGAGTTCTTCGGTTCGTCGCAGCTGTCGCAGTTCATGGACCAGAACAACCCGCTGTCCGAAATCACCCACAAGCGCCGCGTGTCGGCGCTCGGGCCGGGCGGCCTGACGCGTGAGCGCGCGGGCTTCGAAGTCCGCGACGTGCATCCGACCCATTACGGCCGCGTCTGCCCGATTGAAACGCCGGAAGGCCCGAACATCGGTCTGATCAACTCGCTGGCGTGCTACGCGCGCACCAACGACTACGGCTTCCTCGAGACGCCGTACCGTCGCGTGATCGACGGCAAGGTCAGCGACCAGATCGATTATCTGTCGGCGATCGAAGAAGGCCGCTACGTGATCGCGCAGGCCAACTCGGAACTCGACGCCAAGGGCGCGTTCCAGGCCGAACTGATCAGCTGCCGCTTCCAGAACGAATTCACGCTGATGACGCCGGACAAGGTCCAGTACATGGACGTCTCGCCGCGCCAGATCGTGTCGGTCGCCGCCGCGCTGATTCCGTTCCTGGAACACGACGACGCCAACCGCGCGCTGATGGGTTCGAACATGCAGCGCCAGGCCGTGCCGACGCTGCGCAGCGAAAAGCCGCTGGTCGGCACCGGCATCGAGCGCCGCGTGGCGATCGACTCCGGCAACGCGATCGTTGCGCGCCGTGGCGGTGTCGTCGACAAGTGCGACGCCTCGCGTGTCGTCATCCGCGTCAACGACGATGAAACCGTCGCTGGCGAAGCGGGCGTCGACATCTACAACCTGGTCAAGTACACCCGCTCCAACCAGAACACCTGCATCAACCAGCGTCCGCTGGTGAAGCCGGGTGACATCGTCGCGCGCGGCGATGTGCTGGCCGACGGTCCGTCGACCGACATGGGCGAGCTGGCGCTGGGCCAGAACATGTTGATCGCGTTCATGCCGTGGAACGGCTACAACTTCGAAGACTCGATCCTGATCTCCGAGCGCGTTGTCGAAGAAGATCGCTTTACGACGATCCACATCGAAGAGCTGACCTGCGTCGCTCGCGAAACCAAGCTGGGACCGGAAGAAATCACGGCCGACATCCCCAACGTCAACGAGCAGGCGCTGCGCAAGCTTGACGAGAGCGGCATCGTCTACATCGGCGCCGAGGTCAAGGCGGGCGACATCCTCGTCGGCAAGGTCACGCCCAAGGGTGAAACCCAGCTGACGCCGGAAGAAAAACTGCTGCGGGCGATCTTCGGCGAGAAGGCGTCCGACGTGAAGGACACCGGTCTGCGCGTGCCGGCCGGTATGGACGGCACCGTGATCGACGTTCGCGTGTTCACGCGTGAAGGCGTCAAGAAGGACAAGCGTGCGCTGTCGATCGAAGAAAGCGAACTGGCCGCCGTCCGCAAGGATTTGAACGACCAGCAGCGCATCTTCGAGGACGACATCTACGATCGTCTGAACCGGATCCTGCTCGGCAAGGTCGCTGATGGCGGCCCGAACAAGCTGAAGAAGGGCGCCAAGGTCGACGCCGAGTATCTCGGTTCGGTCGAGCGCGACAAGTGGTTCGAAATCCGCCTGCAGGACGAAGACGCGCAGGCCCAGCTCGAAGCTGCTGCCAAGCAGCTGAAGGATCAGCGCGCTTACTTCGACGCTCGTTACGAGAACAAGAAGCGCAAGATCCAGGCGGGCGACGAGCTGTCGCCGGGCGTGCTGAAGATGGTCAAGGTTTACCTGGCCGTGAAGCGTCGCATCCAGCCGGGCGACAAGATGGCCGGCCGTCACGGTAACAAGGGCGTGATCTCGCAGATCGTGCCGGTCGAAGACATGCCGCACATGGCCGACGGTACGCCGGTCGACATCGTCCTCAACCCGCTGGGCGTGCCGTCGCGTATGAACATCGGCCAGCTGCTGGAAGTGCATCTGGGCTGGGCCGCCAAGGGCATCGGCAAGAAGATCGACGTGATGCTGCAGCAGCAGCGCGCCGTGTCGGAGCTGCGTGGCTTCCTCGAGAAGGTCTACAACACTGGCAAGACCAGCAAGAAGGAAGATCTCAGCCAGTTCAGTGACGCCGAGATCGTCACGCTGGCCAAGAACTTGATCGCCGGCTTGCCGGTTGCCACGCCGGTGTTCGACGGCGCAGCCGAAGAAGAGATCAAGGAGCTGCTGGAGCTCGCCGGTCTGCCGCGTACCGGCCAGGCGCAGTTGACCGACGGCCGCACCGGCGACGAGTTCGCGCGCATGGTGACCGTGGGCTACATGTACATGCTCAAGCTCAACCACTTGGTCGACGACAAGATGCACGCCCGCTCGACCGGCCCGTACTCGCTGGTCACGCAGCAGCCGCTGGGTGGTAAGGCACAGTTCGGCGGTCAGCGCTTTGGTGAGATGGAAGTCTGGGCGCTGGAAGCCTATGGCGCGGCGTACACGTTGCAGGAAATGTTGACCGTGAAGTCGGACGACACCAACGGCCGTACGCGCATGTACAAGGCGATCGTCGATGGCGATCACCGCATGCACGCCGGCATGCCGGAGTCGTTCAACGTGCTGGTCAAGGAAATCCGCTCGATCGGCTTGAACATCGAGCTCGAGCAGAACCCGTAGGCCGGGTTGAAGCGTTAGCCGACACCCCGCGCTGGGGTCAGCCCAAGGGCTCACCCCAGCCGACGAATACGATTTACGGAGTAAGTGATGAAAGAACTGTTCAACATGCTTCGCGCGCCGGCCGAGGAATTCGAGGACTTCGACGCGATCAAGATCGGTCTGTCTTCGCCGGAAGTGATCCGGTCCTGGTCGTTTGGCGAGGTCAAGAAGCCGGAAACGATCAACTACCGCACGTTCAAGCCGGAGCGTGACGGCCTGTTCTGCGCCAAGATCTTCGGGCCGATCAAGGACTACGAATGCTTGTGCGGCAAGTACAAGCGCCTGAAGCATCGCGGCGTGGTCTGCGAAAAGTGCGGCGTCGAAGTCACGGTCGCCAAGGTCCGCCGTGAGCGCATGGGTCACATTGACCTCGCCTCGCCGGTCGCACACATCTGGTTCCTGAAGTCACTGCCGAGCCGTATCGGCTTGCTGCTCGACATGCCGCTGCGCGCGATCGAACGCGTGCTGTACTTCGAAGCCCACATCGTCGTCGACCCGGGCCTGACCCCGCTTGAAAAGGGCCAGCTGCTGACCGAAGAGGAGTACCTCGACGCTGTCGAGAAGTACGGCGACGAGTTCGATGCCCGCATGGGCGCCGAAGCCGTGCACGACCTGCTCAAGGCGATCGATCTGCAGAAAGAGACGATCCGGATGCGCGAAGAGCTCGCCGGCACTGCCAGCGAGACCAAGATCAAGAAGCTCGGCAAGCGCCTGAAGCTGATCGAGTACTTCATCCTGTCGGGCAATCGCCCGGAGTGGATGGTGATGACCGTGCTGCCGGTGTTGCCGCCGGACCTGCGCCCGCTGGTGCCGCTGGATGGCGGCCGCTTCGCGACGTCGGACCTGAACGACCTGTATCGCCGCGTCATCAACCGCAACAACCGCCTCAAGCGCCTGCTCGAGCTGACCGCGCCGGACATCATCGTCCGCAACGAAAAGCGCATGCTGCAGGAATCGGTCGACGCGCTGATCGACAACGGCCGTCGTGGCCGTGCGATCACCGGCACCAACAAGCGTCCGCTGAAGTCGCTGGCCGACATGATCAAGGGCAAGCAGGGTCGGTTCCGTCAGAACCTGCTCGGCAAGCGCGTTGACTACTCCGGCCGTTCGGTCATCGTGGTCGGCCCGACGCTGAAGCTGCACCAGTGCGGCCTGCCGAAGAAGATGGCGCTGGAGCTGTTCAAGCCGTTCGTGTTCTCGCTGCTGCAGCGCAAGGGTCTGGCGACGACGATCAAAGCCGCCAAGAAGATGGTCGAGCGCGAAGAAGCCGCCGTTTGGGATTGCCTCGAAGAGTGCATCCGCGAACATCCGGTGCTGCTGAACCGCGCGCCGACGCTGCATCGCCTCGGCATCCAGGCGTTCGAGCCGATCCTGATCGAAGGCAAGGCGATCAACCTGCATCCGCTGGTCTGCACCGCGTTCAACGCCGACTTCGACGGCGACCAGATGGCCGTGCACGTGCCGCTGTCGCTCGAAGCGCAGTTGGAAGCGCGCGTGCTGATGATGGCGAGCAACAACATCCTGTCGCCGGCGTCTGGCGACCCGATCATCGTGCCGTCGCAGGACGTCGTGCTCGGTTTGTACTGGATGACGCGTGAGCGCATCGGTGCCGACGGCGAGGGCATGAAGTTCACGGACGTGGGCGAAGTGCATCGCGCTTACGAATCCAAGCAGCTGCATCTGCAGGCCAAGATCAGCGTGCGTCTGCGCGACGTGACCGAAACCGGCGAAAAGGTGTTCCGCCGCGTCGAAACCACGACGGGCCGTGCGCTGCTGTCCGAGATCCTCCCCGAGACGATTCCGTTCTCCGTCATCAACAAGACGATGACGAAGAAGGAAGTGTCGCGCGTGATCAACTACGTGTACCGCAAGGCCGGCACCAAGGACACCGTCGTGTTCGCCGACCAGCTGATGTACACGGGCTTCCGCATGTCGACCAAGGCCGGCATCAGCTTCTGCCTCGACGACATCATCATCCCGGAAGAAAAGGCCAAGATCCTCGCCGCAGCCGAAGCCAAGGTGAAGGAAGTCGACCGCGAATACTCGGAAGGCTTGACCACGCAGCAGGAACGCTACAACCGCGTGGTCGACCATTGGTCGCGTGCCAACGACGACATCTCCAAGGCGATGATGGTCCGCATCGGCAAGGAAAAGTCGATCGGCAAGGACGGCAAGGAGATCGAGCAGGCCTCGTTCAACTCCGTGTTCATGATGGCCGACTCCGGCGCCCGTGGTAGCCAGGCGCAGATCCGTCAGCTCGCCGGTATGCGTGGCCTGATGGCCAAGCCCGACGGCTCGATCATCGAAACGCCGATCACGGCCAACTTCCGTGAAGGCCTGAACGTGCTGCAGTACTTCATCTCGACCCACGGTGCTCGTAAGGGCCTGGCCGACACCGCGCTCAAGACCGCTAACTCCGGTTACTTGACGCGTCGTCTGGTCGACGTGGCTCAGGACGTGGTCGTGACCGCCGAAGATTGCGGCACCGACCAGGGCCTGCTGATGATGCCGATCGTGGAAGGCGGCGACATCCTCGAGCCGCTGCGCGAGCGCGTGCTCGGCCGTGTGACGCTGCGCGACGCCTACAAGCCCGGTGGCGAAGACGTGATCGTGCCGGCCGGCACGCTGATCGACGAAAAGTGGGCCGAGATCATCGAACGCAACAGCGTCGACGAGATCTGGGTGCGCTCGCCGATCACCTGCGAACTGCCGTTCGGCATTTGCGGCAAGTGCTACGGCCGTGACTTGGCGCGTGGCCACAAGATCAACATCGGCGAAGCGGTTGGCGTCATCGCCGCGCAGTCGATCGGTGAGCCCGGCACGCAGCTGACGATGCGTACGTTCCACGTTGGTGGCGCGGCATCGCGCGCCGTTTCGAGTGACGGCGTCGACGCCCGCGCGGCCGGTACCGCCCGCGTCCACAACCTGAAGACGGTCCGCAACAAGGACGGCAATCTGGTGGCCGTGTCGCGTTCCGGCGAAATCGGCGTCATTGCCGCCGACGGTCGCGAGCGTGAGCGCTACAAGATTCCGTATGGCGCGACGATTCTGGTCAACGACGGCGACGAAGTGAAGGCTGGCCTGCGTCTGGCCAAGTGGGACCCGCACACTCACCCGATCGTTACCGAACTGGCCGGCTTCGTGAAGTTCCAGGACTTCGAAGAAGGCGTGACCGTGCAGCGCGAAAGCGATGCCATCACCGGCCTGTCGAACCTGGTCGTCACCGAAGCCCGTTCGCGTGGTAGCGCCGGTAAGGACTTGCGTCCGTTGCTGATGCTGGTCGACGCCAAGGGCAAGCAGCTGAACTTCCCGGGCACCGACATTCCGGCCGCGTACTCGCTGCCGCCGAAGGCCGTCATCAGCGCTGAAGACGGCGCGGAAGTGAAGGTCGGCGACGTCGTCGCGCGCATCCCGCAGGAAAAGGGCCGCTCGCGCGACATCACCGGCGGTCTGCCGCGTGTTGCCGACTTGTTCGAAGCGCGCAAGCCGAAGGAACCGGCCGTGTTGGCCGAAGCCAGCGGCACCATCAAGTTTGGCGCCGGCACCAAGGGCAAGCAGCGCATCAAGATCGTCCAAGCCGACGGTCAGGAAGCCGAACTCCTGGTACCGAAGTGGGTGGAAATCCGTGTGTTCGAAGGCGAACACGTCGAGAAGGGCGAAATCATGTCGGATGGCGAACCCAGCCCGCATGACATCCTGCGTCTGCAGGGCGTGACCGCGCTCGCCAACCACCTGGTCAAGGAAATCCAGGACGTGTATCGCCTGCAGGGCGTGCGCATCAACGACAAGCACATCGAAGTGATCATTCGCCAGATGCTCCGCAAGGTCGAGATCGCCGAAACCGGCGACTCCCGCTTCCTGCAGGGCGAACAGGCTGAAATCTTCCACGTGCTGGCCGAGAACAAGCGCCTGAAGGCCGAGAACAAGCGCGGTGCGCAGTACTACCGTCAGCTGCTCGGCATCACCAAGGCGTCGCTGTCGACCGAGTCGTTCATCTCGGCCGCCTCGTTCCAGGAAACCACGCGCGTGCTGACCGAAGCCTCGGTCCGCGGCTCACGCGACGAACTGCGCGGCCTGAAGGAAAACGTCATCGTCGGCCGTCTGATCCCGGCCGGTACTGGCCTCGCGCATCACGAGCAGCGTCGCCGCAGCCGCGGCGGCAGCTTCCTCGACGACCTGCAAAAGGTCACCTCCACCCCGATCAGCGACGTGTTCGAAGCCGTAGGCTCCGAGCGCCGCGTGATCAGCGGTGGGGATGATGATGGGGATGAGGGCGGTAGCGAGGAGTAGTTTCGCCCTCACCTGTCAAGAGTGAATGAAACCCGCCGGCCACCCGGTGGGTTTCATTTTTTTAGGCGCGCGCGCCAATAAGCGGGCGACATGCTCAAAGCGATCTTGGTCTGCGTAGAGAGCCTGGCTTCCTGACTGCCGAGAGAATAACCAACGTATTTGGCGACGGTTCGCGCGAACGACGCCGGTATCGACCAGGGCTCATGTCTGAACAAGTATCGGAGTTCGGATTTTACGAAGCGTAGACCTTCGCCTTCGGCTCGTCCGAAAGTCTGGAGCAGCCAAGGACTCCGGGCGTGGAAAACGCCAACGTCGAAATAGCGTCTGAATTCCTCCGCCAGAGAATAGCCGTGCGAATGGGTAACGCTGGCCTCGGCGGCGTACGCCAGGCTCCAGCCGGCGCTCAGCATCTTGCCAGCCGTGATTTGATCTTCTGCAAAAAAAGCATCTTCAGGGAATCCCCCGACCTGCTCCAATGCCGTACGTCGATAAGCAGCGAAGGAGTTGGAGCAGAATGTCGTCTTGATGCCGAGTTGCGCGCGGGACGCCAAGTTACGGACCTGGGTCCCGTTGTCAGGATAGTTGTAGAGTCGCGCGTGACGTTCGATCGCCATGGCCTGGGGCCGTGACTTTTGGCGACCGTATGTCATGCCGACCGATGGATCGGCGAACGCGTGCAGGAGTTTTTCGAAGGCACCCGGTTCGTCGGGAATCGCGTCTTGGGTCATGAAGATCAGGAATGGCGCGGGCACCGACAGGATGGTTGCCAGCCGGCGGGTTCCACCGTGATTGAACTCGGCCTGCGGGATCGAGTGAACACGGGCACCGTAGTCCGTCAGCCGCTCGACCGTTCCATCGTTGGATGTCGAATCGATCACCAGCACCTGCTGCGGACTGATGTTCTGCTTGCTCAGGCCGTCGATCAGCGCCTCCAAATATCGTTCTGCGCGAAAGGTTGGGATAATGATGGCGACTTGGTCTAGCTGCGGGATGAGATTCATGTCGACAAGCTTGGCTGCGAATTCGAAAGCATAGCGCGAGCTAGCTGCGGTTCGCGTCCTGACATGGTCAACGCGGCCACCCTCACGGCGCTCCGGGCCGGAGTCAGCGCGATCAATGCAACTACGATAGGTTTAAGGCGACTAATGGATGACCAGAGCTACGCTATACCGCCTCGCGCCGATCTGACCTTTGCCCAGCTTGGTCAAATGATCAGGAAGCGCTGGCCGCTGATCGCCGGGTTTACGCTGATGTCGGTGGTGATCTCGGCGCTTGTCGCATTCCTGTCGAAGCCGATTTACAGCGCTGAAGTTCTAATGATGCCGGTGGCGGTCAACGACGCCAGCTCTTCGGTCTCCGGTTTTGGCGGGCAGCTAGGAGGTTTGGCGTCGCTGGCGGGCCTGTCGCTGGGAACGATGGACGACCGGAAGGCAGAAGCCATTGCGACGCTTAAAAGTCGCGCGCTGACCGATGCCTTCGTTTCCGAGAACAATCTGCTGCCGGTACTCTATGCCAGCAAGTGGGATGAGGCGACGCAGCAGTGGAAGACGGCACCGGACAAGGTTCCGACGCTGTGGGACGCCTACAAACGCATCAAGCAAATCCGCAAGCTCGACGAAGACAAGAAGACCGGACTGCTGACGCTGGAGGTCGATTGGAATGACCCGCAGCTGGCAGCCCGCTGGGCCAATGAGCTCGCTGCACGCGCCAATCGGTTACTACGCAAACAGGCGATTGAGAGAGCCGACCGAAACATCGGATACCTGCGTCAGCAGATAAACGAAACCAGTCTGGTCGAGGTAAGGCAGGCCTTGTATCGCTTGGTCGAAACCGAACTGAAGACGGCAATGCTTGCCCAGAGTAGCGAGGACTATGCGTTCAGGGTCATCGATCCAGCAGTCGTTCCCCAGGAGAAAATCTGGCCGAAGCGCGCCCTTTTGCTGATCGTCGGGCTATTCGCTGGCCTTTTCCTAGGCAGCTTGTTTGCGGTGTTATCTGGAGTCGCCGCCGCCGAGAAGCACAATGCGCCGTAGTTCGGCTCCGGTGCAGCGCATTGGCTAACGTTATGGATCGGGTCATCCTGCGTAATGTTTTCTCGTTGGTGCTGGTACAGGGGGCTACCTATCTGATTCCGCTGATCACGTTCCCCTACCTGCTACGGGTCTTGGGCGCGGCGGAATTTGGGTCACTGGTGTTCAGCCAGGCGGTGCTGGCCTATGCGGTATTGCTCACCGAATACGGGTTCAACCTATCGGCTACACAGAAGGCGGCCGAATGCCGCGCGGATCCCGCGGCCTTGGCAGGACTGTTCTGGACGGTGCTGGCTGCAAAGGTCGCACTGGCCACTCTCGGTGTCCTGGTCATGGCAGCTCTCTACGGTGTTGGCCTGCTGGCGATCGACTGGCATTTGTTGCTCGCGACCTCACCGTTGCTGCTCGGCTCCATCCTGCTCCCTCAGTGGCTCTTTCAGGGGCTTGAGCGGATGGGGTGGCTATCAGCCTGCCAGATCGCGTCGCGTGCGCTGGCCGTGCCGGCGGTATTCTGCTTCGTCCGCTCTTCCGACGATGTATGGAAGGCAGCGCTGATTTCCTCCGGTGCCAACGCCCTTGGTGCCGCCGCCGCTCTGGTTCTGGTGTGGCGGTATCGGCTAATCGGTATCGCCACGACTTCGGTCTCTGCGGTTGTCGGCCAGCTGCGTTCGTCGTGGAACCTATTCCTGTCTACCGCTTCGGTAAGTCTCTACACGACGACCAACCAGATTTTGGTCGGCCTGATCGCTGGAAGCACGCAGTTGGGCTACTTCGCTGCTGCCGATCGCATCCGCATGGCATGCACCGGGCTGCTCCAGCCCTTGAGCTCGGCGGTCTATCCGCGTGTCAGCTCGCTGATGCCGACCGCACCCGATGAGGCGTATCGGCTAATTCGCCGCAGCTTCTATGTCCAGAGTCTGATCACGGGGCTTGTGTTTTTCATACTGGTGCTCGGAGCGCCCTGGATCGTCAGGACCATAATGGGGCCGCAATACGAAGCCGCTATCGGCATCCTGCGCTGGCTGGCTCCGTTACCCGCGCTGGTAGCCATCAGCAACACACTCGGGGTGCAGACGATGCTGCCTTTGGGTATGCATCGGCGGTTCAGTCGCATCCTTTTGTACTCGGGCCTTCTTAACCTGACGGTTCTGCCGCCGCTGGTCTACTTCGGCGCGGGTGAGGGCGCCGCAGGCGCGGCGTTACTGACCGAGCTAGTGGTGGTGCTCGCGATGGCGTGGAGCGTCAGAGATCCGTCGATCAATCCTTTCAAGCAAGTGAATTATGCACGTTGATTATCTGATCGTTGGTGCCGGTTTCGCCGGCAGTGTCTGTGCCGAACGCTTGGCAGCGCAAGGACGCACGGTGCATGTGATCGATCGCCGGCCGCACATTGGCGGCAATGCCTACGACTGCTACGACGAGCACGGGGTGCTGATCCATCCATACGGACCTCATATCTTTCACAGTAACAGCAAGCGGGTCATCGAGTATCTATCGGCTTTCACCGACTGGCGCTTCTACGAGCACCGGGTTCTGGCCAAGATCAAGCAGCAGCTTCTACCGATCCCGATCAATCGAACCACCATCAATCGCCTGTACGACCTGAACCTCGACGAGGACGGTGTGGCGGAATTCCTCGAGAGGAATCGGGTGCATGGTCTTGAAAAGAAGACGAGCGAAGACGTGGTGCTGTCCAGTGTCGGGCCTGAACTCTGCGACCTGTTTTTCCGGGGTTATACCCGCAAGCAATGGGGTTTGGATCTCTCCGAGTTGTCGGCCGGCGTTGCTGCGCGTATTCCCACGCGGACCGACAGCGATGACCGGTATTTCACCGACACCTACCAGCTAATGCCGGCGCAGGGCTACACCGCAATGTTCGAGCGAATGTTGCGGCATGCCAATATTTCGCTGGATCTCGGCGTCGATTTCCGGCAGGTGAGAGATCAGATTGAATTCGGACACCTGGTCTTCACCGGTCCGATCGACCAGTACTTCGATTATTGCTACGGCGCGCTTCCGTACCGCAGCTTGCGTTTCGAGCACGAACACCATCCGGATACGCCGCGACTGCAGTCGGTCGGGACGATCAACTATCCGCTGGACGAGGCTTTCACACGCATCACCGAGTTCAAGCATCTGACGGGTCAGCAGGCGACGGGAACCTCGATCGTCCGCGAATACCCGAGCGCAGAGGGCGACCCCTATTACCCGATACCGCGCCCGGAGAACGAGGCGCTGTTTAAGCGTTACGAAGCTCTTGCCAAGGACACCCCCAATGTGAGCTTCGTTGGCCGGCTGGCCCAGTACCGTTACTACAATATGGATCAGGTTGTCGGTGCCGCGCTCGCCGCCGTCAGAACGATAAGTGACCGTGAGCCTGAGCCGCCGGCTGCGGGGATGGCATGAAGATTCTTCATCTGGCGACGGGATTCCCGCTGACCTATCCCGGCGGCATCACCAATTATGTTGTCGCTTTGGCCGATGCGCAGCTGGCGGCGGGGCATGAGGTCGGGGCCGTCGTCGGCCCCGGCTCCCGCTCCGAACTGCTGCCAGCCAGCCTGCGCCTGCACGATTTCGAATCCAAGAGAATTCCGGCGTTCGGTTTGGGCTGGACGCAGCACGATCCAGATTCGGACGCGCTGCGCAAGTGGCTGGCAGTGAGCGACTACCAGCTCATCCATGTGCACATGGTCTTCGGCCTGAGCGCCGAATTCCTGGAATGGCTTCCCCGTTGCGGCATTCCCTATGTGATCTCGCTCCACGATTACTCGCACATTTGTCCGCGTATATTCATGGTCGACTACCAAGGCGACACCTGCCGGTCCGTCGACCTGAAGAAGTGTGCGCGCTGTGTCGGCCGCCTCGATCAGGTGCACACGCTTATGCGCGTGCAACGACGCTTCGGCATCGTACTGCCGCGTTTTCCGTCGTCGATGCCGGCCGCTCGCATGCAGACTATTCGGCGGCTGCTGAGCGGCGCGGCGCTCCTGCTGCCGGTTTCCGAGCGCGTGCGGGCGATCTATTCGGAGATCGTGCCCGAGGGGCGATACCGGGTTGTGCATATAGGCAACAAGTCGGCACACAATCGCGACTACAGCAAGTCGGCCAGCGCGGCGATCAGGGCCGTATTCATCGGCACACTCGACAAGAAAAAGGGCGCGTTCGTGCTGGAGCAGTTGGTCGCTGACTGCAAGCGCATCGATCTGAAATTCGTATTCCATGGTCGGGCGGACCGGATATGGGGGCCGCGTCTGGCTGCTCTCGGCGTCGAGATGCGCGGGCCCTATATGCCGTCGGATCTGCCGCAGATCATGCGCGATGCGGATATCGGCCTAGTCCTGCCGACCTGGGAGGACAACGGTCCTCAGGTCGTCATGGAGTTCATCAACTATGGCACGCCGGTGCTGGCGACACGCATGGGCGGAATTCCCGATTTTGTCCGGCCCGGGACCGGTTTCCTGTTCGATCCGTATACCGAAAGCGGGATGGCATCGGCCAAGGACTTTCTCAGTCGCCTGACTCCGGGCAGGCTCTCCGGCATGGCTGCCGCGATCAGCCCTTTGCTGTCACCCGAGGAACATGCGGCCGAGATGGACGCAATTTATCGCCGGGTGCAAGCAGCGCCGGTCGAGGTGGCGGCATGATGAAGCGGTTCCGGGATCTGCGGCAGGCCGAGGGGCGTTGGGCGTTTTTTGCGATCGTGGCCCTGTCGTTGAATCGGATTCGGTTGCAAGCACTGCGCTACGCCTTGCAGGTGCCCGATGTGTACATCCAGGGCGCGCCGAAAATCATCGGCCGCCGCGGCATCGCTTTTGGCCGCGGATTCTGTGCAGGGCGCAACTTGTGGCTCGAGGTGGTGCAGTTGCCCGGCGATCCGCCGCAATTGCTGAAGCTGCGTATTGGAGACCGCGTCAGCGTGTCCGAGTCCGTGCACATCGGCGCGGCTCACAGCGTGGACATCGGTGACGACGTGCTCGTCGGCAGCCAGGTCCTGATCACCGACCATGACCATGGCCGGTACGGTGGCGAGTCGGCGAGCGACCCCGATTGCCCACCCAACCATCGGCCGCTGTTCTGCCGAGGGCCGGTGGTGATCGAAAGCAACGTGTGGATCGGCGACGGCGTTCGCATCCTTTCGGGTGCGCGCATCGGGCGCGGTGCCGTTATCGCGGCCAATGCCGTGGTGACGGGAACGGTTCCGCCCGGTGCGGTGTATGCATCGGACCTTCGGGTCCGCTTGCTCAAGCAATATGACCCAATTAGCAGGACCTGGTCCCGGCAGCGAGAAGCCTGATGCTTCGTGAAACGCCTAAGCTCGCTGTTGCCATCCCCTGTTACAAGCGGACGGAGTGGCTGGAACGTTGCCTTGAATCCATCACCAGCGCGGCGGCTTCCGACCGGTTTCCGATCTATGTCGTCGACGATTCCTGCGATGGCACGAATGACGCGATGCTCGCGCGCTTCTCGCTCCGGCACCCCGGCCTGCAGGTCATTCGCAACGAGGTCAATCTCGGTATCGACCGCAACATCTGCAAATGCGTCGAGGTTGCCCAAGCCGAGTATGTATGGCTATTGGGCGAGGATGACTTGATGTATCCCGGCGCGGTGCCACGCCTGCTCGAAAGCGGATTACTCGATCGCCAGCATCCATTTGTATTCGTGAACTACTCGTACATGAGCGCTGATCAGCAATATATCTTTCGCGAGCGTTCGATTGACGTCACAGATAACTGCGAGCTTCCGTTTGCCGCATTCGTGTCCCAATACCTTTGGGCTGCAGGTTTCATCGGCGGCTGCGTGATTCGAAGGGACAATTTCGTCGCATCGGGCTACCGGCGCTTCATCGGTACCTACTACGCGCATGTGGGCGGCATCAGCCTGGCCACGCTGGGCAATACAGTGGGTATCCATGGCGATCCGCTAATCTACAACCGAGTCGGCGACGCGGCGACATTTACCTGGAGTGCGGACTCCTACGGTGTATTCCAGGGCTGGCGTCGGTTGCTGCGGATGCTGGCAGAGCCCTTCGGCGGGCCGCTTACAAAGTCGGCCTGGGCCAGCCACAAGGGCGCGCATGGTTACCTCGGCCTGAGATTCCTGATTGCGAAGAAGGCGGACGGCCTTCTGCACTGGCCGCACCTGCGGACGCTGTGCTGCGGCGATGTGTCCGCGCAAGAGAAGACACTGGCGGTCGCCGCGTACGCCTGCCCACAGTTCGTGGCCAAGATGATTCGGGACGGCTACGCCTCCTTGCGGCGTACTCGTTTAAAAAAGCGGAGCCATGGCTAAGCTTCGCCCCCTGCTGCTGTACGTTACGGCGCAGCCTCCATTCCAGAGCGCCCCGTTTGCCGGGCACCGCATTGCGGCGCGGCACTTGGAGGACCTGCGTGGAACGCATCGCTTAGTCGTCCTGATCGTGGCAAACCATGTTGATCCTGCCGATGTGGAGGCGCTTCGACAGCGGGACGGTATCGAATCGGTAGTCGTCGTGACGGTTGCTGCACATCAGAAGGTGGCCGCTTTGTTGCGGCACATGGGGTCGGTCCCGCTGCGTTATTCCACGCGGTTAACGACGCAGGCGGTCGCTGTGTTCCGGCAATTGCTGGCGGCGCAGACGTTCGATGCGGTCTGGTTCGAGTTCAGCCAGGTCTTGCCGCTGGTTCGCTGGGTGCAGGGACCGCGCTGCACGGTTGTCATGCACGACCTGCAGATTCAGGTTGCATTGCGAGGCGGCCGATTCGATCGGCTCTGCGCCGGTTTCGTCGCTGCTTACGAAAAGTCGCTGCTGGAGGGCGTGAGCGAGATTCGAGTCCTGTCCGACAAGGATCAGGCGATCGTCAGCTCTCTCTACAATCTCGACTCCGTCAGGATCGCCCCGTACTTTCACGATTATTCAGCGCTCGCGCACCGACGCCGGCCGCGGCTGCCCGGCCCGCCACGCCTAGTGTTCTGGGGCAACCTGAGCAGAAGCGAAAACGAGGAGGCGGCGTGGCGATTCATTCAGTGCGACTTCCCGTTGATTTGCGAAGCCTTCCCGAACGCAGAACTGGCCATTGTCGGCGCCAGTCCGTCAAGCCGGCTTCAGCGCTTGCAGTTGGCAGGGGTCACGGTGACGGGCTTCGTGGACGATCCGGCGCCGTATTTCGAAGCAGCTGACGTGGCGGTGGCCCCGCTGATCGCGGGCGCCGGAATCAAGATCAAGGTGCTTGAACTACTATCCGCCGGCCTGCCCCTGGTGAGCACGCCGGTCGGCGCGGAGGGGATAGACCCCAACGAGCGCCTGATCGTCAGCCCACTCGACCGGTTTGCAGACGCGGTGACGTCACTGCTGTCACAGATGATGGTGGCTCGTGCCGCGCCCTGAGTCAGGGCGGTCCGAACGATCGATGGCTGCCGACGCAACCGCAGGAATGGCACGCGCCAGCGTCGTCGAGAGAAGCTTCTACTGGTTTCTCGCCCTTTTCATCCTG
>Ga0255242_1000021_pt1 | contig 19197 bp, 6 predicted proteins | sample ColtaT_18_FD_183707 | JGI IMG/M metagenome (GOLD analysis project Ga0255242, IMG submission 183707) | Metatranscriptome of freshwater microbial communities from Columbia River, Oregon, United States - Colum_Law_RepB_8d (Metagenome... | ecosystem: Environmental > Aquatic > Freshwater > River...
CGGCCATGATTCACGACACCATTTCCAAAATTGAAAACCGGCTCGCCCAGTCCACCGTGAGGGACGAATCCAAGGCGGAGCTGGTGGAGCTGCTGGGCACGTTGAAGGCCGAGGTGGCCGAGCTCTCCAAGACCAACACCGAGGCGGCGCAGAGCATCGCGGGATTCACCCAGGTTTCGGCCCACGAAGCCACGCGCGTGGAGCCCAACCCGGCACTGCTCGAGCACTCGCTCGGCGGCCTGTCCGCCTCCGTGGAGGGGTTTGAAAAGTCACACCCGCGTTTGGTGGACATCGTCAACCGGCTCTGCACCACGCTGTCTAACCTGGGAATTTGATTCCAAACGAGGCGGGTTGCAGAGCCTCCAAGCGTCCGGGCCGAACGCAAATCTTCAGCGTGGTTACTCCCCGATGATTTTCACCAGCACCCGCTTTCGCCGGTTGCCATCAAATTCGCCGTAGAAAATCTGCTCCCATGGGCCGAAGTCCAGCTTCCCCCTTGTGATGGCGACGACCACTTCCCGGCCCATGATCTGCCGCTTCAAGTGCGCGTCCGCGTTGTCTTCGCCGGTGCGATTGTGGTGATACTGCGTCGTGGGCGAGTGCGGAGCCAGCTTCTCCAGCCACACCTCGTAGTCATGGTGCAGGCCGGACTCCTCGTCGTTGATGAAGACGCTGGCCGTGATGTGCATGGCATTCACGAGGCAGAGGCCTTCTTGAATGCCACTCTGACGCACCAGCGCCTCGACCGTCTCCGTGATGTTCACGAAGCCGCGCCGGCCCGGAACTTCAAACCAAAGCTGCTCGGTGAGTGATTTCATCTGCTACGCTGTAACAGTTCGCGGTGGCTGCGGTAAACAATTTGAGGAGTGGATATCCTGACTGCTTCCGCCCGGGTCGCGCTGGTTCCCAGTGCAAACAGCACAGGCGGGAGTGGCACACGATTTCACACTCCCGCCTGTGGCTCGTCCACGCGGACAAGCAAAACTCACTTCTCGATTATCCGATAAGTGCGGCGGGAAACCGAACCGCTGGTCTGGTCTTCGTAGAGGAACAGCCCGCCGTTGATGGTGATTCCACCGGTGTTCGTGACCCAGACCGTCGTGGAGCCACTTGGGTTGAGCGTGTGATGGACCTCAAACCGGCTAGGATTGGAAGAGAGGGTTCCATCCGGGTCGCTGAAGAAGAGATTCACCCGGCCGTCAGGCAGGCGCTGCGGAGACAGCAACCGCTGCGGCACTTGGACCCAGACGTCCGAGTTGCTGGAGGTGACGCTGCCAAAGTCGTTCGTGATGGTCACGGCGTAGCGGCCGCTGTTCGTGCGACTGAGCGCACCCAAGGTATGGCTGGCATTCGTCGCGTTCGGTATGGCGCTTCCGTTGAACAACCACTGGTATTTGAACAGGGCCGTCAGGCCTTCCGCTTTCACCCCGACGGTGAAGGCCGTGTTCGTAACGGAGACGACGTTGAGGCTGCGCGGCTGCTCCACGATCAGCGGCGGTGCCGGTGGCTGCTGGAGGGTCAACCGCACACCGCCAGCGGTGTAGTTGGTTTTGTAACCACTAACGGCAATCCCGTATTCTTGCCCGGCCTCGGCGTTGAACACGATGCGGCTGGGACCAGCACCAGCCTCACCTAAAAAATCATCGTTTGCTACTGCCATCTTCTGAGCACCGCTCGGGGTATTCGTAGTCACCACCAATAGGGTGTCGAATCTACTTCCGACCGTATGAATCTCCACCGGCCCGTTTGATGGAGCGGTCCAGTGCCACCACACCACACCGCGCCTGATAGCGTTTGTGTCGAATCTGGCACCTAGGATCGAGCCGCGCGCAGCGTTGGAGATTCCGGTCAGAAAAATTCGACTGTCGAAACTATCATTGAAGGGCGCAGCAACTAACGCGAGCTCGGCTCCGGAGCTGGTGACGTGGCCGAACGCATTGCTAACCGCCACCTGGTAAGTTCCAGTGTCCGCCGCAGTAACGTTGGTCACCGTGAACACAGCAGTAGTCGCTCCCGGCAGATTCGTGCCGTTGAACAACCACTGGTAGGACAGTGGGGGCGAACCGATCGCCTCCACCCGGAACTCCGCGTTAGTGCCGCCCCCGCCCCCCGACAGGAACCGGGTTTGGTCTGCCGGCGCTTGGGCGATTTGCGGTGCGGCGGGCACATCCGTTTCTGGCGACACCGTTAGGGTGATGAACCCGATCGAATTGCCATAGCCGTCCACAGCGATGCGGTAAACCGTTCCGGCGAACGCTTGGAATCTCACGCTGCTCTGCAAAATGCTAGCGCTGATGTCGTCGTTCTCGGTGACGAGCACGAGTGACGCCACGTTGGTTCCCGTGTAAACGCTCAGGGTCGTGTCGAACTGGCTGCCGGCCGTGGAGATCGTCACGGGACCGTCGGCTAGGGCGGTCCACGTCCACCACATCGAATGCCCTTGCTGAAGGCCCGCGTGCGCCGGTTCCCCGGATTCACGGCCCGCCCCAATATTTGCGCTGGACGCTGTCAAAAAACGAGCGGAGACCGGCGGGGCACTTTCAAAAGAATCATTCGCTCCCAGCGGCTCGGTGGTATGCTGGAAGAGGTTCAATACCACCTGGCCAGAGGCCGCACCTAGGCCGTTATTGTAACCGTCCACGGCGAACTGATATTCCACCCCTTGAACGGCCTCGAAGGTGACAATGCTCCTTCCCTCACCGTAACTGCGAGTGACATTCGCTATCTCCGTTAGATTCGATACAGCGGTGCCCACATAGACGCCCAGCAACGTCTCGAAATTGCTTCCCAGTGTTTTAAGCGTGACTGGGGCCGAGACGGGAGCCACCCAGGACCACCAAACCGAACGCCCGCCACGACTCCTCGAATGGTTTGGCTCGTCGGCTTCCTTCGAAGCGTTCGTGTTCACCCCGACCACCGTGTTGCTCTGGCCTGTGATCGTGAAGCGGTTCGCAAACAAATCGTTCTCGCCCACTGCGGGTGGCCTAGCTTGAACCACGCGCAAAACGACCATCCCTTCCGCCACACCCCCATCAGGGAAACGGTGGCCATCCACAGCGATTTGATAGGTCTCTCCCTGAACTCCAAGGAATATAACCGCGCTACCCGCCGTTGGGTTGGCGGGATCCGTGTCCTCATTCTCAGCGATTAACGTGAGCGACGTCAGGCTCGTTCCGCTGTAGACGGCCAGAGCGGTGTCAAACGTGCTGTTCCGCGTGGTGACTTGGACCGGGGCAGTAATCGGGGCGGTCCAGGTCCACCAGAGCGAGCGGTCCCCGGCGTTTCCGGCGTGGTTCGGTTCGCCCTGCTCCTTGCTGGCACCGACACTGGAAGCACTCACTTGATTCGTTTGCCCCGCCAGCGTGAGCCGATCGGCGAAGTTGTCATTCTGCCCGAGAACCTGATTGAGGGTTAGGACAATGTCCCCGGCAATACTGCCATTCGTCCCCAAGTGACTGTCCACCGCGAAACGATACGCCATGCCGCCGACGGCGGAGAAGCGCACCAACGACGCCCCCGCGTCGCTGCGGTTGTCGTCCTCGGCAACGACCGTCAGCGCCCCGATTGCCGTGCCGGTATAGACCGCTAAGACCGTGTCAATCGAACTGCCCAGCGTGTCCAGCGAGTAGGTGCCGTTGCTGGGAGCCACCCAAGCCCACCACACGGACTTGCCCGCACCTTTCACGGCATGTGGCGGCTCGCCCAACTCCGCCGTCGCCCCGATATTGTTGTCGCGCACCTGGGTTTCGCCCGATGGAAAGATCAGGGCATTGGCGAAGTGGTCGTTGTCCGGCGCCTGCGCCAAGTTCAGCGTGATGTTCCCGACAGCCACCGCTCCGTTCGCATCCCTGAAACCCGCCACAGCGATTTGGTAGGTTGTGCCGGCGGCGGCCCGGAAGACCACCTTGCTGGAGCGCAGCAGGCCGGCCACCTCATCATTGTTGGCGGCCACCGGAGTCAGCGCGTTCACGCTCGTGCCCACATAGACTCCCAGCACCGTGTCCAACACGGCCCCCAAATCAGTAGTGCTGCCCGCAGTGTCCAGGTGGACCAAGCCACTTTGTGGCGCGGTCCACGACCACCACAGGGAAGCCCCGCTGGCCACACTGGCGTGGAGCGGTTCGCCCGGTTCCGTGGTTGCCCCGTAGTTGTGGCCGGTCACGGTGTTCGTTTGCCCGGCGATGGTGACGCCTCCGGCAAACGCGTCCTGCGGCAGGCGTGCCAGCACGGTGAGCACGGCCACCGAACTCGTGACGCTGCCGTAGTCGTTGGTAACAATCACGCGATAATCACCCGCCGTGGCGAGGGTCGCGTTCGTGACCGTGAAGCTGGGCTGTGGGCCGCCTGCCAGAGCGATGCCGTTTTTTTGCCACTCATAGAACCGGGGGAAACTGCCCGTGACCACCACGGTGAAGGTTACGTTGCTCCCCGCGTTGTCCGCCACACTTCGGCTGGCGGGCTGGCTGATGATGCTGGGCGGCGTCGGCGCGAGCGGAAGCTGCAGCGTCAAGGTGACGCTCCCGGTGGCACCGGACAAGCCATCCACCGCAATCCGGTAGACGGTTCCCGCAATCGCGGGAAACGCCACGCGACTGGTGCCCAGACCCGGCTCGTCGTCATTGGCGGCAATCTCGGTCAGCGCGTTCACGGCGTCTCCCGTGTAAACCGCCAGCCGCGTGTCAAAATCACTGCCCGCTGTATCGAGCACCACCGGGCCGGAGCCCGGGGCCAGCCAAGTCCACCAGACAGAGGTTGCCGCAGAAGAGCCGGCGTGGCCGGGTTCGCCCACTTCGCTCGTCGCCCCGACATTCGTGCCGTTCACCGTGTTGGTGCTGCCTACGAGTCGTAGCGCACCGGCCAAGGAATCGTTGGCGGGGGCGGCTGCCCGCAGTGGTTGGATGCCCACGACCGCCAAGGCTGCGGCTACCCAGGCCCAGCGCACCCACCGACTACGCCGGGTGCATCGAGCAACCGCAGGATGCCACGGCCCAGATGAACAGCGTGAATAAGGCATGGAGTGAGTCATTTCGTTCATGCAAGGCTCAGGGGCGCGCAGTCCCCACTAACAGGGTCGGTTCCCGGCGGGCGCCGTCGGGGTAAACATGGCGGGTGTCCACTTCGCCGTGCGCCATCAGCGCTTCGGCCTTGAGGCAGCCGCTGGGATACCAAGCCCGCGAAAGCCCGTGGGGTTTCCCATCCGTAAACTCGGCCTCCACCGCCAACAGCCCGGCCTCGTGCCACTGACGATACGTGCCTTGCTGGCGCCCGGCCTCGAGCCGGCCTTCGGAACGCTTCTGACCGTTCGCGTGCCACGTTGTGCGGGGGCCATGGGGAAGCCCACGGTGAAAGTATTCGCGCAATTCGGGCACCCCGTTCGTGAACCAACCGGCAGACTCGCCGTGCAACTTGCCGTCCACTACGGCAGACCTCAGTTTCAGTCTGCCGCCGGCGAAGTGGTCCGTAACCAAGCCGGTAAAGGGGGCGCTGGTTCCCGGACGAAATAACTTTGCCTCGCGATTCTCCAGCCGGAACCGGGCCACGGTGACCGGGGCCGATTCCATCGTCGCGGCTTCCTCCAACTCGCGCGTGGACACCCGGGCCATGACGACCGCCACGCAGGCCAGCGCCAGCAAGCCCAGCAGCGGGCGCGTCCGCGATCCGGTCGCAGGGGTTGGGGAGGGTGGCTTGGCCATACAACCGTGGGCTACTGCAACATCAGGCGGAAGTAAGTCGGCGGCAGGTCATCGCCAGGGTTGGCAACCTCCAACTGGACCGCCTTGACGGCTTCCGTCTGGAAGGTTCCCCGGAGCGCCGCGTTGGTTCCCTCCGCCGGCACGCGAAAGGCGGCCGCTTTCCACGTCTTCAAGTCACGCGATCCAAGCAGCGTGTAGGTGCGGCCGTTGACAGCGAGAAACTCCAGCCGGGGAGCACCGTTGGTGAAGCCGAGGATGTTCAGGGCGAAGCCGTTCTTCGGGTCCACCGCATACGTCCCGGCATAGTAGGTTTGCAAGTAGTTCAGGCCATTCCCCGCTTCCGCAGTCGGCGTCACCTTGGTGAGGTCCGGATTGATCAACCGCTCCCACGCATCGGGAAGTCCGTCTCCGTCGCTGTCCTCGCCCAAGGTGAGGTTGAGCCGGGTCCGCTGGCCGGGCTGGCCGAGGTTGGCGTAGTCACCGACCATCTCGATGGGCAGGTAGGTGACATTACCGATGCGCACCTTGATGCGGAACGGCACGAAGGGTCGCAGTGCCGTGGGCTGATAGGGAGCCGCCATGAGGCCGGCGTCCATGGGCACTTCCAGTCGGTAGTTCGCGGCGGTTTCGATTCCGGGATTGATCGGGGTCTTTACCTGCACTCCGCCGGACGTTTCCAAGACCACCTCGGCACCGGTGACGTTGATGGGGGTGCCGTATTCGTCGCGCAGCATCCCGTAGAAGAGATGAAACGGCGCGGGCGGGTAGGCGGAAAGGAGGAAGGATGAATGATGAAGGATGAAGCAGGAGAGCAACAGCAGGAGCCTCCGCGACGGGCCAATGCCGCGCTGCTTTCCGTGTCCTGAATCTCGAATCGTGTTGGGGTTCATGGCAGTTGGGATTCAGGTTCAGTTGCCCGAGTAGGAGTAGGTCGTGAAGTTGAGCTTGATGTCCGTCACCGTCTGAATGAATCGGCTCAACCCCTCCTTCGGGTCGGCCAGCAGCGAGTCCGCCGGGATCACCAGCTTCCACTGGCTGTTCCAGACCGACCGACCGACGAGCCGGCGATTGCTGAACTGGGAGAATTGGAGCCCGGTTCCCGAGTAGGGATTGTCCGCAAACTGGCTCCCTGAATCCACCGGGCGGAAGGCCTGGTGCTTCCGAATCGTGAACAGCGGTTCCGTCAGGGAATCCGACGATTGGTAGAAGTTTTTGGCGGAGAATCCCGAGGCCCCGATGTTGAACGGCAGCGGAATCGCCACGTCGTCCACGGCCCAGGTGCGTAACTGGCTGGTGTCGCCCAAGGGCGGACTCCTCATCGTGTCCACCCCGACGGGAATCAGATAGACATACGGATCGGCCGCCAGCGCCAGCGGGTCCAGGTAAGAGAGGTTCGGGTCGCTCGTGTAGTTCGCTCCGGGAAGGTTCATGCCCTTATACCCCTCGAAGGCAACCCCGAGGGAATTGAGTTTGGTGGCGAAGGAACTGCGGTGAAAGGCACGGTCGCCTGCGGCGAGCGCCTGGCCGAACACATTTTGGCCGGGATTGATGGACGTGCTGAAGGTGATGATGATCCCCGGCACCGGGAGCCCGTCACCCCGGTCCGCCTGCTGGCAGTAGCGCCGCACATCCGCGTCGTCCAGGATGTTCTCCACCGTGCTGCGCTGGAGGTAGTCCTGCCAGGTGGAGAGGCCGTTGGTGTCGGGCAGGATGCGGAGGTTGCCGGTGCGCAGCGAGGCGAGCGTGGTGTAAACGTCCGGCGAGTTGAACCCGAGCCGGCCCTTGAGCACGTCGAAGTCGTTCTTCATCTCGGCCAGGGCGCTGGAGAGGCCGGGGTCGCCGGTGTTGCTGCCGGCGAACTGCGGCTCGCCGTTGCGCACCACGCCCAGCGCGCGGCTGTTGATGATCCGGCTGATGAATGACTTCCCTTGATCCGTGCCCAGCAGGCCGGTCTCGTAGTCGTAGGCGTTGGCGGCGAGGAGGGCGTAGCGCGAGGCGAGGTCGAAGAGGGTCTTGTAGCGCTCGAGTTTCTCGTTGCGGAAGAGGCGGAAGGCCGCATCCCGGGTGCTGAACCCGCCGATGATCGCCGCCGTGCGCTGCCGGGCGATCTCGCGACTCAGTAGAAGCCGATTTCCCTGAGCGATGAGTGCGGAGAGCTTGCGCTGGGCGTCGTCGTAGTTTTGGAGCGCCTGATTGATGCCGTAAGCTTTTGCCTGTAGTTCACGTAGGGCTTGGTCTAACTGGGCCAACTCCACTCGTAACAACTCACCTCTATTCGCCGGGTCCAATTGGTTGTCTCTGAGGTCCCCGACAAGGACCTCTTTTGTAACCTCCGCCGAAGCTCTAGTGACCTCGCGAATCAAGTCTAAGGTTTTTAAAAATCTGATTGATAAGCTCTCACTGAGATAGACAAACTTGCGGGCGACAGCCGTCGGATCCGTTCCGGTTGCGGTCCCTATGATAGCAATACGGGGCATCGAATCGACAAATCTCTCCGTGTCGTGATCTAGATCTTCTCTTTTTACTCGAATGATACCTTCAGCAACATCACTGGCTGCCTTAATCATTTTGTAAATAAACTCCTCGTTATTAATTTTTCTCACTATCGCGTTGGTTGCATCATAGTGTATCAACCTGGCCTGATACATGTTCAATAGCTTGTCCATTTCTATCTTTGCCGCTGCTGCATCGTCTAGGGCTTTCAATAGCGTGGCCCTGCCTTTGATAGACTCTGAAATGGCCTGCTGGAGCTGGCCGGGGCTGAGGCGCCGGCTGGTCCAGGTGGAAGGCTTCCCGAAGAAGCCGTGGGGTTGCAGCTCATATTCGATGTATTCGGTGGAGCCGCGCAGGTCGTTGCCAGCACCGTCATCGCTCAGTTTCAGGAAATCGAAGCTCTCCTGGTTGGTCTGCAAACCGGATACCCAGCCCGCCGGGAAATCCTGGACATCGAGTCGAACCGTCTTAGTGCTCATGGGCTCGAGGATGCCAGGGAAGGTCAACTCGGGCGTCTCCACATACATGTAGTGATAAAGGTCCGGCCCCGTGTAATCCTGGGTGTAGGTCTTCCCCGCTCCGAGATCGTCGGGATAGGGCGTGCCGTAGAGCTCAATCAGCGCATTGGTGAAGGTCAGCTCCTGCTGAGCGTCCAGCGCCTGCAGCTCGGCCAGAGAATCGCCTTCGGCACGCATCAGGCGGGTGATGTCCTTCGCATCGTCGAACGCCGCCATCGCATTGTTCAAGGCGAGCTTGGCGCGGTCATACACCTGCTCGAAGTGCGTCTTGGGATCGGGGCCTACGATCTGCGCCGGGTTGATGTCGAAGGCGATGCTGCCCTGCGTGACGCCGAGCGGAGAGAGCCGGCCCTCCGCGTTGTCCATGGCCGCCTGCAACTCCACCGCCGTGGCGACGAGTTCATTGAGTTCCGGCACCGTGGTGCGGTCCACCTTCTGGATGCCCTCATGGCTCGGATCGGGATCCACGTCCGGGAGGAGCGCGTTGCCAATCACCCAGTTGACCAAGCCACCCTGGCCGGTGCGGCAGGCCCATTGGTCAATCCCCCACTCGCGCACGATGCTGGTGGTGACGCCGGCATCCGTCACCGTGCGGGTGGAGACGCGGTTGGTGGAGAAGGACTCCCAGCTCGTGGCCGGGCCGGGAACGTAGTATTTGCGCCAGGTGAGGTCGAAAATCTTACGGCCCGTGCCGGCCACCGAGGCGGCGGCGGCGGCGAATTTGCGTTCGTCCATGTAGCCCACCGTCACCGCCAGGCCCAGCACGGTCACCGACTGCACGCGCGGCACCCATTCGAAATAGGGGTTCATCAGCAGGGAGTGATACCCTTTCAATGACGTGAGATAATGGCCGTAGGCGTCCCCATGTCCTTGGGGGTAGAACACGGCCGCATCCGCAGCGTCCGCCTTGCCGTCCACGTTCTGGTCGAGAATGTTGTAGTTGAGCGCGTAGATGACCTCGCCGGAATCAATCCCGCCGGTGTAGTTCCACACCATGCGGTTATAGACCGGGGCGGTCTGCACGCCGGGCAAGGCCACGTCATCGCGGCCTTGGAGCAGCGCGAGTTCCTCTTCGAGCAGCGTCGGCACCTGGCCTTTGAAGGAGAAGAGCGCCGTGGAGATGTCGCCGTAGGTCCGGTCCTTGGTGCCGATGCCGATGGTGGGATTGTCGGCGTCATCGGCGGCGTCATCGCCCACAATCCGGTAGAGGTCGCTGAGGTAGCCCGCCGCCAGCAGCAGGGAATCGTTCGCGGGGCCGTAGTTGATGCCGGCGTTGATGCTCAGGTTGCGCGCCCGGTTCAGGACGGTCTCGTAAATCTCGATCAGGCCGTAGCTGTTCAGTGCGTCCAGGTTGAGCGCGATGTCGCCTTCGTAACGCTTGCCGGCCTGGGTGAGGATGCTCGCGCCGGTGTTCACGGCATTGTTCGCCAGGTCAGAGGTGCGCTGATTGAAGGGGTTGATCCCGCCCAGCACGCGCTTCACGTAGCCCTCGGCGAACTGCGGCGCGGTCCAATCCGACCACACGTTGTAAAGGGGATGCGAAAGATTCTTGGGCCGGTAGCGCATCACCAGCCAGTTGTCCGAGAGGATGAGGATGCCGCTCGCGCCGAGGGTGTAGCGCTTGATGTCCATGCCGTTGGTGAGCGCCTGATAGCGGCTCATGGTCGCATCCGTCACCGGCGGGAAGCCGTCCACCGGCGGAGCCACCTTCCACTCGTATTCGTATTCCGCCGTCTTGCCGGCGAGGTCGGCGGTGTGCTCGAAGCTGATCAGTTCGCTGAGCGGGTTGTCCGAAGGAAGCACCTTCACCTCGCCCTGATACAACTCACCGCTCACGCGCATCACATACATGGACACCGGTTCCCCCGGCGGGGTGGAGGCGTCGCCGTTGCCCACGATGACCGTGAAGTAGCCCTGGCCTGGTCCGGCAGCGCTGAGTGCGTAGCTGTCCACCGGTGTGTTTTTGTTGGTGATCGCGACCAGTTCGCCCGCACCGCGGGAGACGGTCCAGTCGGGGTTGACGATGAACTGGCCCGGGATCAGCGGGTTCTCGTAGAACGTGTCCACGCTCGCCGCCAGGCCGCTCACGGCGGCGTCCCACTTCGACTTGTCCGGGTCGCTCCCAGGGCAGAGGTTTTGAACCGTGGTCAGATCGGATCCCGCCAGCACGTTGAGTTGCAGATACTTCTCCCCCGTCGGCTCGTCCTTGAATTCGCCTTTGAACACCAGGCTGCCCTTGGAGCCCAGATTGGGATCGAGGTAAAAGCGGTTGGCCAAATGCGGCGGGAGATTCGGGAAGTAGGTCTTGCCCTGATAATCGCGGGCATAGACGCCGCCGGGCAACTGGGTGAGCCCATCCGCAGCACTGGTCTTGAGCGCGAAGCTCTTCTGCCGGGTGGGATCATGCAAGGTCACCGCCGGGTTGTTTCCTCGCGCTGTGTTGGTCGCAATGGCCTGCTGGTAGATCAGATGCGCGCTGCTCTGCCCTCGGATCGCCGGGCGGCCCTTGCTCGCCACGGTGAGCGTCTCGCCAAACGCCACGGTGAGCGTGGTGCTCGGCCACACGGGACGATAAACAATGGGCAGCGCCGCCGACGACGAGTCAGCGCCCGTGCCCGAGTAACTATTGTTTATGATGGGGCGCAGGTAGGGGACGATCGTCCCGTCGGTCGGAGGCGTCGCATAGCCTGGCCAGGCAAAGCCCGCCTGCGTCTTGTAGTAGAACTGCATCGTGAACGAGTTGGTGTTCGTTGCGGTTTGGGCCAACTGCGGCGGGCGGCCGAGCAGGTTGTTCAAATTCAGCGCCGACTGCGTGTAGGCGGCCGCGCTGAAGGTGAAATTGACGATGCACTGCGCCCCATCGGCATCCGTGATGTTCAACTGATAAGGGCCCCCGCTGGTCACCGGCCAGCGGCCATAGACAGCCAGCCCATTCTGGACCGCACCGAAAGTGATGCCCGCGGGCAGCGGCGTCTGTGCGGAGACGGCGCACACCAGAGAATCGATTCGCCGCGAGGTATGGATGTAGTTCGTGGAAACGACATCAGCGAGCCCGTTGGCACCGGCGGTCACGCTGGAAGCGAAGCTGTTCGCCGTGGCGGAGTAAGTGCCTGCCGCGAGCGCCGGCAAGCCAGCGTGCAAGCCGCGCATCACCCAGAAACCGTTCTTGCGGTCGCGGTAGGTGAACGTGGCGTAGTTGCCAAACTCCCCGTTCGCTTCGCTGCTGATCCAGCCCACCGGCAGGTCGCCGCCGCTGCCGGAGGTCTCGAAGTTGTAGTTGGTGGTGTAGATGTTGGTGCTCGAGGCCGTGAGGTTGGTGAGGGTGGCCAGCGGCAGGGGCATCACCGGTAGCGGCATCGGGGCCTGCACCTGTTGACCCGCCTCGACCACGTAGTCGAACACCAACCCGAGCGCCGCGTTCTCACGCATCACCTTGAAGGGGCGCACCGCCGGACGACCGTCGGACTCCGTGTAGTCCAGCAGCACGTAGGGGTGCGAGGAATAGCCAGCGCCACTCGTGACGTTCAGGTCATCGCGCAATGCATAGGCCTGACCGCCGATCATCAGGGCGTGTTCCTCGTTCGGGTTGTAGCCCACGAGCGCGGGGTCGTTCTGCGTGTAGATGGTGCCCGTGGCCTGGAGGCTGTCCAGCGCCCCGCTGCCGGCATTGCCGGCCATCACGATCTGGCTTGCTGTCGCGTCCGGCCAGGCCAGCGAGTAACGGCCGATGACCGCCGGCCAATAGACGGGGTCAAAACCGTTCGCCGGGTTCCTTACCGCGTTGGTCGCGTTCTGGCGGAACCACCAGACTTCCAAAATGTTCGCCCCAGGAATCGCATTGACCGGAATGATCGCCCCCACGTTCGCCGCCGCGAAACCACTGGCAAACGGGTCCACATACGCGCCCGGGTGAAAGGAAGTCCCACTACTTTGCACGATATAGCCCGCCGTGTAGCTGTCGGTGCTGCCCAGTTCACCAACGGGTGCCTTGATCCGGTCACCCACGTAGGCGGTTTGGTAGAGGTAGCGCGGGGAGTCGTTTTGACCCAGCGCGGCGGAGCTGAGTGTTGCGCCGCCGAAGAGGGTCATGTGCCCGTTGTTGCCGCTGCTGTCATAGGCGACGGTGCCGCCCTCGTCGAAGGTGAACTGGACCTGCAAACCCGTCGTGCCCGCCGCGTAGCTGGCGGTCTCCATGTCCTGCTGCAACTGCTGCGGCGTCCGGGCCGTGGACCAGATGCGGAAGCTGTCGAGGCTCATCTGCGCCAAGAGAGCGTCAAAGTTAGACTTTCCGATGAAGTTGTTGGTGCGGGTCACGCTGACGGGACTGCTGGTGTTGGCCGCACCACTCACGGTCTGAAGAACGCCGTTCAAATAGAGGGAAAGGTTGGTGGTGGCCGCCTCGAAGACCGAGGCCAGATGCACCCATTGGTTGGTGGGAATGCCGGCACCAAAGGCAACGCTTTTGTTCGTCCCCTGGTTTGAGGCTAGCGCGGTGCCGCTCGTTCCGGCCAACGCAACGAACACACTCTGGGTGCTGACGCTGGTGCTGGACCCGTTGCCAAAGTCAAACAGCCGTGCGCCGGCCGGCAATGACGCCACATTCACCCACGCCTCAACGGTGTAGCTGCCACCGTTGAAATAAACGCCGCTGGGAAGCTGCCCGTAGCCAGTGCCATCCAAGACCAGCGCAGAAGACCGGCCCGTGCGCGGGAGCACTCCCTGCGCGTCGGCAATGGTGCCCCGGAATAGGTTCGTGCTCAGGCTGGAGAGCACCCGCTCGAACGCGACTATTGCGCCGGATTGGAACCGTAGCAGCGCGCGATGCGTGGGTTGGGTCTCATCCAGCAAGGTGTAGAACCGGGAGTTGATGTCCAACACACCGCGCACGTAATCCAGCGGATCCTGATACTGGAGAAAGGGGACGTTTGTCCCCGAAAGTTGAACGGCGGTGAGGACGGCTTCGGAGAATGTCGCCACGGAGGGACGCATATAGTGGCTGTATTTGGCCGGCTCCTCCGGCCAAACCTGCTGGTAACGGTTAAATACCAACGGCCAGCGCAGACCCAACACGCCGGCCTCCAGCCAGTGCACCAGCACGTCATTGGGGTTCTGGGTCTCCGCCACCGCGTAATATTCCGTCCGGCCACTACTGCCGGAAGCCTCCGCAAACAAGAACTCTGTGCCCGTCGGGTTCGACAATGGCGACGCCACCAATTCCGCATCCGATTGCCCGTTGGCGTAAGCCGCAATCTTCTCGCCCAGTTCGGTGGTCAGCGACTCGGCGAACGGCTCCCGGAACACATCCACGATTTCGTAGCCCAGAAACTCCCGCGCTCCGCTGGCGGTGGTGTCGCCCAGCAGTTCCATGAACACGCGGCCCTCAACGTTGTAGGCAAGGATGACGTTCAGGACTGCGTCATACCAGATGGTGCGCAACTCCTGAAGCGTGGCGTTGGTAGTCCCCGCCCCCACACCGAGGTAGCCATCATTAAACTCGGTGGTGACGGTCTGGGGCATCGCCGGGTTGTAAGCGAAATTGATCGCGCCCACGCTGCCCGACGGCACTGACACGGGACTGCTCTTCACAGAGAAGGATTTCTCCGTCCAATACAGCTTGCGGGGCGTCTTCACCGCGGCCCCGGAGACGACGTAGGACATATTCAAGAGGGCGTAGTCCAACCCGGCTATGGTCACTTTGTTCGTGCTCGAAGTGCCGGACTCCAGCTTGCGCCAGGTCACCTGGACCGAACCGGGCACGGTGGCGAACACTTGGCGGGCGTGCGGACTGTAGTAATATCCGGCATCGGAAATCGTGGCGTTCGTGTAAGGTTGCGCTTCCCAATATTGGGCGGGCGTCACGTTCGTGAGCAGCAGCCCGTTCTCGTCCGTGCTCGGCGGGGTGATGCTGGAACCGAAATACAGGGACACCGCCTGGGAGTAAATGTCAGCCCCCGACTGGGAGGAGCGCAGCACCATCGTCACTTGCCCCCCGCTGCTCGTTCCCCGGGGCAGGTCCAAGTTGCCTGCGGCGGCATTCTGCTCGAAATTTTTGCCTGCTTGCAGCGCGGCGTTGGGCTTGGGAATGACCATCGAGCCGTAGTTCACCACGCCCTGAAACTGAGACGGCGTGGCACCCGCAGGCGCACGGCCATCGGAGCCAGTCGTGGAGCTGGCAGGCGGCTTTCCCGGCGCGCCCCGGAAGGAGGTGAGATTCACGCCCCGAACGTAGTTCGTCGCGTAGAGCACCCCGTTCTGGTCAAACTGCACGGCCGCCGCAGCGGCGGGCAGCCCCAAGCGCGCAACCGCAAGGCACCCGAGGGCGATGATTGAGGGAGCAAAAATCCGTTTCATACGTTCAAAGAGGGGTAATTGGGACCGCGCCGCGTCGGCCGCTGCTTAACTGCCGGTCCCACCGCCCACACTCAGCCGCATCCGCCAGCACTACACGGCTGACTCCGCAAGTTGCAAAGAGTGGAGACTGTAGAGGCATAGGGGTATCTGGAAGGCTGTTTATCCTAGCCGACTACTGCGTGCGCATGATGAAGGCGAGGGCAAAAAACCTCGGCCGGATGTCAATAGCAGTGTTGCTCCCAGTATACGAACTTGTGACGGTCACATTACCGTTGTTATCGGAAGTTCCAGGTGCTCCAAGCGCTTGCCGGTCCTGGTTAGCGGGAGAAGCAAACCAAGCCACGGTTGGAGTTGAACGCGAGATGCTAAAACTTGGCAGGTTGCTAGCAGTGAGGGTGACATTGGTCTGCCCCCCTGTAGCCGCAACCGCATAGCTCGCCCCCGCACCCATGATAAACCGGTCCCTGAGATCGGGTGTTGAGTTAGCCCCATCACAAAGTTTCCATCCGGTCGGAATGGCGGTGATTGCCCCCGACCACATGATGATGCCACCAATCGGTATTGTGCCATAGCCGCTGATGCTGGTTGCCGTGATGGCTCCCGCAGAGAAGTTCCCGCTGGCATCCCGCACCACGAGCGTATTCGCCGTGTTCGCGGCCGTGGAGGTGGTGCGTGCATTGGCCAGCGTCCCGCTGGTGATCTGGCTGGCATTCAGAGCGGTCAGGCTCGCCCCACTGCCGCTCAGACTGGCCGCAGAAAGAGCACCGCTGGCCGTGATGCTCGTGGCAGTGATTTGGGCGGTAGCGAGAGTGACGTTGCTGCCGACGGACAGCTTGCCGTCGGCAATCGAAAGGGCGCTGGCCCCGGTATTCGGGTCCGACAACTCCGTGGCGGTCTTGGCCAGCAACGCATACGGCGAAGGCAGGTAGCGCAGGCGCGGCGCGATGGTCGTGCCATCCGCAGTCAGCTCCAGATAACGCTCCGAGACGGTAGACGAGCCCGTGAAGACGCTGGTGAGGTCGGCACTGAATGGCTCGCTTCCAATTGCACTGCCCTGGCCCAGCAGCACGCTGAAATAGCCCTTGTCCACGGTGACGACCTGTTGCGCGCTCCACTTGAGCGTCCCGCCAGTCAGCGCATCGTAGATACGGAAGTAAACCGTCTTGTTCACCGGGGTGGAGTTGCCAAACGGCACGCCATTGGCATCGGTCAGGAAGCCCTGATAGGTGAGCTGGGTGGGCGGCTTGGCATTGGCCGCCCCCGCAGGGCTTGCGGAGAGGAGGAGGAGCGCGATGCAGGCCGCACGGAGGATGAGGGAGGAGGTTTTTACCATAACTGGATGAGTGGTCACTGCCGAAAAGATGAAGTTGCGGGAAGGGTTCATTGGGTGGTGAGGGTGGCGATGGGGCTGATGAGCTGGAGTGTGAAGCTGCCGCTGAGACGGAAATCCCGGCTCGCTCCGCCCTGCGAACCGAGAGCCATCGTTTCCTCATACGTGCCGCTCCGGCTTTGCGCGGTGGCGGTGAGGGAGGCAAAGTCGGTGCCCGCCGGGCTGAAGGTCAGCTTAATCGTGCGCGTGATGTCGTAGGACTCGACCCCGCGCGGCTGCACCGTCTTGAAATTCGCATCGAGGTTGTCGTGATCCGGATGGAAGGTGTGGAGAAAGGGGTTGCTGGCCTGGTTCTTGTAGCTCTCCAACACGGTGAGAACCACCACGTTGCCAGGACTGAAGGTGCCCGCCGCGGTCCACGGAAGATTGGTCCGGGAGAAGGGGAAATGGATGGTGCTGATGCGGCGGGCGGAGGCCAACTGCGTGGCGTCCAGCAGGCTCTCACGGGTGGTGATGACGTCGTTAGTGGCGTTGGCACCTTTCCCGACGAAGACGCGCTGGAGCAGGTTCACTTGGCTGGTGTCGGAGAGGTGGAGGAGCAGCCGGAGCGGGTAGAGGCTGGCCACTTTGGCCAGGTTCGTGTTCACACCGGTGGAGAGGTAGAGGCCATTCTGGTTCAGCACCAACCCGGTGGCCTGATCCACGGTGTAGCTGGCGAACGTGCGGCTAAGCGTGTAGATGGCCCCACCATCCACCACGGCCACGAGCCGCGTGGCATCACCCGACGCAACGATTCCGGCCCAGTTGCGGTTCTGGTCCCGCGCTATCCATGTCACACCCGCATCGTCCGAGGTGTAGATCTGGCCATTCGCGGCCGTGGCGGCGAGTCGCTTGCCGTCGGTGGACGAAGCGACCGAATTCCAACTATTGGAAATCGCCCGCGCTATCCAGTTCGCCCCCGCATCGCTGGAGGTGTAGAGGAAGCCGCCGTCCACTGCTGCGATCAAACTGCTCCCGCTCTCCGAGGAGGCCACGGCAGTCCACGCCCGGCTGGTTTCACGCGCTGCCCAAGTGACCCCGGAGTCGCTCGAAGTGTAGAGCAGGCCGGGATTCACGGAAGCAACCAGGCGCGAACCATCCGCCGAGATGGCGATGCTGCTCCAGCTACGGATACCGGCGGCGGAGCAGGCCACAAAACTGCCCCCCCGATTCACCGAAGTGTAGAGCGAACCACCGGACACCACCGCTGCGAACACGTTACCGTCCGCCGAAGCGGCGATGCCCGCCCACGCAAAGGGCCCGGTCCCGGTCACAGCCGCCCAGGTCGCTCCGTAGTTGGAGGAGACATAAATCGAGTTGGTGTAAACGGTGCCCACCATCACGCTGCCGTCCGCCGAACAGGCCAGTCCCGACCAACTTTGACTGGTGTGATTCGTCGTCCAGCTCGTCCCGTAGTCCTGCGAGACGTAGAGCGTCCCGTTCGTGGCTGCGGCGGCCACCAAGGTGCGACCGTCCAGCGAGGAGGCGACGGCCGAATACCCCCGGGAGACAGTAGTCTGCCGGGCGACAAACGTGGCCCCGGGGTTTTCAGCCCCACTGGGCGGCTGGCCGGCGGCGGCGGCGGCGGCGTTGATTTGAGCCGTCTGATCCGTCTGCGTCGTGTCCACCTTCGGATACGTTTTGAGATACTGGCCGACTTGGCTGATGCTCGCCTGCCCCACCCACAAGCCCGAGGCCTTGGGCACGGTGGCCGAGACGGGCACATCCACCTGCTGCAACCCCAGCGTGTCCGTGATGCGCAGGATGCCCGCGTAAAGCGAGCCGGCGGCCGCCAGCATGGCCCCGCGATTCAAGCCCAGCACCACCTCCAGCTCGGACCCGGCCTGTCCCTGCGGCGCGAGCGTGAACTGCTGCCCCGCCAGCACGGTGTGGCTGTAGGTCAACGTCGTGGTGCTGAGGTCGCCGCGCACGAGCAACTGGGGCACGGCCGTGACGGCCACCTGGCCCGCCGGCGACGGCTCGGAGTTGAGCAGGTTAAACGTGACGGTGCGGCTGGTGGTGGTGAGGTTTTTCAGGCGCAGGCTGTAGGTGCCCAAGGTGTCTTGATACTGAAGCCCCGCCGTGCTTTGAAGCACGACCTCCACCGGCCCGTAATAGCGGTTGTAGTAGTTGGTGCTGCCCCGCACCCAGAAGGCCTGCCCGCGCGTCACCGGCGTGGTGGAGGCCGTGAACGAAACCACCTCCGTCGGATTCGTGCTGCCGAGATTGCCGCCCGGATAGCGGAAGACGCGCGCCTGATTCTGGAGCGTCTTGGCCAAGTCCAGGCTGGGCGCAGGCGCCAGGTAGGTGGCGAAATTCGGCGCCGCGCTGGCCGGCGTGGGGAAGCCGAGAAAGTTCAGCCCGGTAGTGGTCCACTGGTAGCTGGGCGGCACGGGCCGGCCCTTCACGGTCCAGACGTAGTCGCTGGCTGTGCGGTTGTTGACCAGATACGCCCCGTTGCCCACCAAGGTCGTGAGCGTGTCCGTGTCGCCGCGCGCACTGGTCCAGACCGCCCATTGGCTGTTGGGCACCGCGTTGGTGTAGGGCGTTTCCACGAACTGGATCGTGGAAAAGGTCGGTTTCCAGAGCCAGACCTCGGCCACCGGGCCACTCGCATCCGGCACGAGCGAGTCCAAGGACTGATAGGAAACGTCCACATGGGTGAAGATGGCGTTCCAACCGGGCTTCAGCGTGAAGGACTGCGAGAGCCACTGCGCGTGTGCGGTGAACGAAAGCGCGAGAAGTGTGCCGAGCGCGGCCCACCGAGGGACAC
>Ga0255242_1000041_pt1 | contig 16337 bp, 14 predicted proteins | sample ColtaT_18_FD_183707 | JGI IMG/M metagenome (GOLD analysis project Ga0255242, IMG submission 183707) | Metatranscriptome of freshwater microbial communities from Columbia River, Oregon, United States - Colum_Law_RepB_8d (Metagenome... | ecosystem: Environmental > Aquatic > Freshwater > River...
GTCCGTGCTGCGGCGACATGAGGACCAGCGTCGAATGCAGCCTTGGCGCTGCAACAGGCCGGCAGTGGGATGCCGGTGCCTGCACAAGAGACGCATCCGGCGACTTCGGTCGTCATTTGATACTTATCGAGACTCATCTATCGGGATCTCCGGCAACGTGGCCGGACGGTCGGTAGGTGATCAGGAGAGGCTGAGCCGATGACGACATCGCCTGAATTCTGGTCGATCGCGGTCTATATCGTGGCCGTACTGGGCCTGTGCACCGTGATGCTCGGTCTGTCTGCGCTGCTCGGTGGCCGCAGCGGCGCCCGGGCCCGTAACGAGCCGTTCGAGTCCGGCGTCGTATCCGCCTCGCCCGAGAATCTGCGCCTGTCTGCCAAGTTCTATCTGGTGGCGGTGTTCTTCGTGATCTTCGACGTCGAAGCCCTGTTTCTTTACGCCTGGGCCGTGTCGGTGCGCGAGTCGGGCTGGGTCGGGTTCGTTGAAGCGGCCGTTTTCATCTTCATACTGCTGGCGAGCCTGGTGTACCTGGCGCGCATCGGTGCCCTCGACTGGGCTCCGGCCTCCCGCAAAAAGCGGCAGGCCTTGCAGGTCAATCCCAAAAACCAAGGCGGGGCGAGCGTTTAACGCGACAGCGTTCCCTTTCGATCTGCCAGCCAGAGGCCAGCCATGGAATACACCCTCACCCGCATCGACCCGAATCGTCCCACCGGCGTGTCGCCGCTGACCAAGGACTACACGCGCCGCGAGCCCGGCGATGTATTCACTGAAGAGCAGGTCAAACGCAATGTGCTGACCGCCAAGCTGTCGGACTTGGTCAACTGGGGTCGCAAAAACTCGATCTGGCCGTACAACTTTGGCCTGTCGTGCTGCTACGTCGAAATGGCCACCGCGTTCACCCCCACGCATGACTTGGCCCGCTTCGGCGCCGAAGTCATCCGCGCTTCACCGCGACAGGCCGACCTGATGGTCATCGCCGGCACCTGCTTCGTGAAGATGGCGCCGGTCGTGCAGCGGCTCTATGAGCAGCTGCTGGAGCCGCGCTGGGTGATCTCGATGGGCTCATGCGCGAACTCGGGTGGCATGTACGACATCTATTCCGTCGTGCAGGGCGTCGACAAGTTTTTGCCGGTCGATCTGTACGTGCCCGGGTGCCCGCCGCGTCCCGAGGCCTTCCTGCAAGGGCTGATGATGCTGCAGGACTCGATCGGCAAGGAGCAGCGTCCGCTGTCGTGGGTTGTCGGTGATCAGGGCATCTACAAAGCCAACATGCCGGCCGAACGAGATCGCAAACAAGCCGAGCGCAACGCCCAGACGATCCTGCGCTCGCCTGACTTCCTGGATGGGTCGAACTGATGGCTGACGGAACGCCGCTGACCCTGCCGGAGGTCGTGCGCGATCTGTTCGCGCGTTTCGGCGACACCACCTTCACGCTGCAGACCACGGTCGACGGCATGCCGACGCTGTGGCTGCCGGCCGATCGGCTCCACGAAGTGCTGCGCTTCCTCAAGAACGAGATCGCGCGGCCTTTCAAGATGCTGTACGACCTGACGGCCGTCGACGAGCGCCTGCGCAAACACCGCGCCGGCCTGCCGCCGGCTGATTTCACGGTCGTCTACCAGTTGCTGTCGATCGAGCGCAACGCCGATATCCGGCTCAAGGTGGCGCTGATCGGCGAGTTTCCGTCGCTGAAGTCGATCGTGCCGATCTACGCCAATGCCAATTGGTACGAGCGCGAAGTCTGGGACATGTTCGGCATCGTGTTCGACGGGCATCCGCATTTGCGTCGCATCCTGCTGCCGCCGAGCTGGGAAGGGCATCCGCTGCGCAAGGAATACAACGCACGCGCCACCGAGTTCGACCCGTACCAGCTTGATGCGCTGCGTCAGGATCAGGAGCAGGAAGCGCTGCGTTTCCAGCCTGAAGACTGGGGCATGAGCCGCAGTGCCAGCGATCACGACTTCATGTTCCTGAACCTGGGACCGAACCATCCTTCGGCGCACGGCGCGTTTCGTATCGTGCTGCAGCTCGACGGCGAAGAAGTCGTCGACTGCGTTCCGGACATCGGCTACCACCATCGTGGCGCCGAAAAGATGGGCGAGCGCCAGAGCTGGCACACCTACATTCCGTACACCGACCGCATCGACTATCTCGGCGGGGTGATGAACAACCTGCCGTACGTGATGGCGCTCGAGAAGATCGCCGGCATCAAGGTGCCGGCGCGCGTCGAGACCATCCGCGTGATGCTGTGCGAGTTCTTCCGCATCACCTCGCATCTGCTGTTCTACGGCACCTACGCGCAGGACGTCGGCGCGATGTCGCCGGTGTTCTTCATGTTCGTCGACCGCCAGAAAGCCTACGACGTCATCGAAAGCATCACCGGCTTCCGCATGCACCCGGCTTGGTTCCGTATCGGCGGCTTGGCGCATGACCTGCCGCGCGGCTGGGAGGTCAAGGTTCGCGAGTTCCTCGACTGGATGCCGAAGCGCCTCGACGAATATCGCAAGGCCGCGTTGCAGAACTCGATCCTGATCTCGCGCTCGCGTGGCGTTGCGGCCTACGACACGGCCGCAGCGCTCGAGTGGGGCGTGACCGGCCCGGGTCTGCGCGCCACCGGGTGCAACTACGACCTGCGCAAGGCGCGGCCGTATTCCGGTTACGAGAACTTCGAGTTCGAAGTGCCGGTCGGCGACAAGGGCGACGTCTACGAGCGCGCCTTGATGCGCGAAGAAGAAATCCGCCAGTCGCTGCGCATCATCGAGCAGTGCTTGAACAACATGCCGTCGGGCTCGTACAAGGCCGACCATCCGCTGACGACGCCGCCACCGAAGGAACGCACGCTCAAGGACATCGAAACGCTGATCACGCACTTCCTCGGCGTGTCTTGGGGGCCGATCATGCCGGCGGGTGAAACCTCGCAGATGATCGAGGCTACCAAGGGCATCAACAGCTACTACCTGACCAGCGATGCGAACACGATGAGCTATCGAACCCGCATCCGCACGCCCAGCTTTGCGCATCTGCAGCAGATTCCGAGCGCGATTCGCGGCCAGATGGTGCCCGACTTAATCGCGTACATCGCATCGATCGACTTCGTGATGGCCGACGTGGACCGTTGATATGACCGAAACCATCGTAAAACTGGCCGATCTGGTCAAACCCGCTGCCGTTGCGGCGCCGTTCGTACTCAGCGACGAAGAGCGCCACGAGATCGAGCACGAGCTGTCCCACTATCCCGATTCGCGTGCGGCCAGCATCGAAGCGCTGAAGATCGTGCAGAAACACCGCGGCTGGGTGTCGGACGAGGCGATCCCGGTGATCGCGGCGGCCATCAACATTTCCGCGGCCGATCTGGAAGGCGTGGCGACGTTCTACAACCTGATCTTCCGGCGTCCGGTCGGACGCCACGTGATCAAGGTCTGCGACAGCATTTCCTGCCACCTGACCGGCTACGAGGAACTGCGCGACGGCTTGATCGAGCACTTGGGCGTGCGCCTCGGCGGTACGACGCCGGACAACCGTTTCACGCTGCTGCCGATCTGCTGCCTTGGTGCCTGCGATCGCGGCGCGACCCTGATGATTGACGACGATCTGCATGGCCCGGTGGAGCCGGCACAGATCAAGGCATTGCTGGAGGCGTACCCATGAGCTTGCGTAGCGCGGCGGACCCTCATTATCAGCGTCCGCTGACCCGTTTGATCGATCGTGCGGCCGGTCCGCTCGATCTGCCCGGCTTCGAAGCTGAAAACGGCTATTCGAGCCTGAAGAAATCGGTTCGCGAATACACGCCGCAACAAATCCAGGCGATCGTCAAAGACGCCAACCTGCGCGGCCGTGGCGGCGCGGGCTTCCCCGCGGGTGTCAAATGGTCGCTGGTGCCGATGGGCCCCGACGCGGGTGAGAAGTACCTTGTCTGCAATGCCGACGAGATGGAGCCGGGCACGTTCAAAGACCGCCTGCTGATGGAGCAGGCGCCGCATCAGCTGATCGAGGCGATGATCCTGGTCGGCTATGCGATCCAGGCCACGCGCGGCTACATCTTTCTGCGCGGCGAATACATCGTCGCCGCTGATCGTCTGAACAAGGCGCTGGCCGAGGCGCGTGCCGCCGGCTACGTCGGCAAGAACGTGCTCGGCAGCGAGTGGAGCTTCGAGCTGTTCGTCCACACCGGTGCGGGTCGCTATATCTGCGGCGAAGAAACGGCGCTGATCAACTCGCTGGAAGGCCGCCGCGCCAACCCGCGCGCCAAGCCGCCGTTCCCGCAGATTGCCGGCTTGTGGGGTCGGCCGACCGTGGTCAACAACGTCGAAACGCTGATGAATGTGCCGCACATCGTGTTGAACGGTGCGGACTGGTTCAAGGGCTTGAGCCAGGGCAAGAGCAAGGACGCCGGCACCAAGATGTATGGCTGCTCGGGCCGTGCCAACAAAACGGGCACTTGGGAGTTGCCGATCGGCACGACTGCGCGCGAACTGCTCGAAGTGCACGCCGGTGGCATGCGCGATGGCAAGAAGCTCAAGGCGTGGTTGCCGGGCGGCGCGTCGACCGACTTCCTGCTGCCGGAGCATCTGGACCTGGCGATGGACTTCGACACCATCGCCAAAGCCGGCTCGCGCATGGGCACCGGTCTGATCGCGGTCGTCGCCGAAGACCAGAGCATGGTTTCGGCCGTGCGCAATCTGGAAGAGTTCTTCGCGCGCGAATCCTGCGGCTGGTGCACGCCGTGCCGCGACGGACTGCCGTGGAGCGTCAAGATCCTGCGCGCATTTGAAGCCGGCCAGGGCCAAGCCGAAGACCTCGACGTGCTGTCCAAGCTGACCAAATGGCTGGGTCCCGGCAAGACGTTCTGCGCACATGCACCGGGTGCGATGGAGCCGCTGCAATCGGCTCTGAAGTACTTCCGACACGAATTCGAAGCGGGCTTGGCGAAGCCCGCCAAGGCCGCCTGAGGCACACCCATGGCAACCATTCACGTAGACGGCAAGCAGTACGAGGTCGACGGGTCCGACAACCTGTTGCAGGCCTGCTTGTCGCTGGGTCTCGACATTCCTTATTTCTGCTGGCACCCGGCGCTCGGCAGCGTCGGCGCCTGCCGTCAATGCGCGGTCAAGCAATACGCCGACGAGAACGACAAGCGCGGCCGTATCGTGATGTCGTGCATGACACCGGCGTCGAACAACACCTACATCGCGATCGACGACGCCGAGGCCAAGGAATTCCGCGAGGCCATCGTCAGCTTCCTGATGACCAACCACCCGCACGACTGCCCGGTCTGTGAGGAAGGTGGGCACTGTCACCTGCAGGACATGACGGTGATGACCGGCCATCACAGCCGGCAGTATCACTTCACCAAGCGCACGCACTTGAACCAGGACCTCGGTCCGTTCATCGCGCACGAGATGAACCGCTGCATTTCCTGCTATCGCTGCGTGCGCTATTACAAGGACTACGCAGGCGGTAACGATCTGGGCGTGTTCGGAACCGCCAGCAATGTGTACTTCGGCCGCGAGCGGCCCGGCACGTTGCAGAACGAGTTCTCCGGCAATCTGGCCGAGGTCTGCCCGACCGGCGTTTTCACCGACAAAACCCACTCGGATCGCTACGTGCGCAAGTGGGACATGCAGTTTGCGCCGAGCATCTGCACGGGCTGCGCGGTCGGCTGCAACATCTCGCCGGGCGAGCGCTACGGCGAAGTGCGCCGTATCGAGAATCGCTATCACGGTGAGCTCAACGGCTACTTCCTGTGCGACCGCGGCCGCTTCGGCTACGGCCACGTCAACCGCAAGGACCGTCCGCGCAAGGCCCAGATCAAGCGCGCCGGCCAGTTCGTCACGGTCGAAGCCGACGAGGCGCTGAGCCAAGTGCAGTCGCTGCTGCGCGCCGGCCGGCCGGTGCTCGGCATCGGTTCGCCGCGTGCCAGCCTCGAAGCCAACGTGATGTTGCGGACGCTGGTCGGTGCAGCGAACTTCAGCAGCGGCATGAGCGAGCTGGACGCAGCCTTGACCGCTGCCGTTCTGAAGGTGCTGCGCGACGGTGAAGTGCCGGTTGCCACGATCCGCCAGATCGAAGATGCGGACGCCGTGCTGGTGCTCGGCGAAGACGTGCTCGCCACCGCGCCGCGCGTTGCGCTGGCGCTGCGTCAGGCTGCGCGCGGTCGCGCCTTGCAGATGGCACGCGACAAGCGCGTACCGGACTGGCAGGCCTATTCGGCCGCTGACATTGCCCAGCACGAGCTGAACCCGATGTATGTCGTGACGCCGTCGGCGACGCGCCTGGACGACACCGCGCGCCGCGGCCTGCGCTTGGCGCCGGACGAGATTGCAACGCTTGGCTTTGCGATCGCGCACGAGATCGATGCCGCCGCGCCGGCACCGGCCAAGCTGTCGGCCGAACTCAAGGCCGTGGCTGCCGAAATCGCGGCCGCGCTGCGTGCTGCCGGCAAGCCGCTGGTTGTGTCGGGCACCGCCAATGGTTCGCTCGCGGTGATCCAGGCCGCTGCCAACATCGCCACCGCTTTGCATCGTCAGAACAGCGCGACGCTGATCAGCTTGGCCGTTGCCGAGGCCAACAGCCTTGGCGTGGCGCTGCTGGAAGCGCCGAGCGTCGACGCTGCGATCGAACGCGTTGCGGGCCAGAACGCCGTCGTCGTCGTGCTCGAAAATGACCTCGATTGGCGCCTGCCGGCGTCGGCCGTCGCCAAGCTGTCGGCGTCCACGCTGATCGTGATCGACCAGCAGATGACGGCCACCGCGCAGCGTGCTGATGTGGTGCTGCCGGCCGCGAGCTTCGCCGAAGGCGACGGCACGATGGTCAACTTCGAGGGCAGGGCTCAGCGCTACTTCCAGAACTTTGACCCGGCGTACTACGATCGCCACGTCGACACCAGCGAAAGCTGGCGCTGGATCGACCGCATCCGCGGTGGTGAAACCGCTGGCGAGAATCTCGACGCCGTGCTCGCCGAATGCGAGGCGCAAGTGCCTCAGCTGCGCGGTATCGCCAACGCAGCGCCCAATGCCAGCTTCCGCATCCAGGGCATGAAGATCAACCGTGCGCCGCCGCGCCAGTCGGGCCGCACGGCGGCCCGCGCCAAGGTGTTCGTTCACGAGCCGCGTTCGACCCAGGACGCCGATACGGCGATGTCGTTCTCGATGGAAGGCTACAACGGCGTCGGCAGCCAGGATCGTCCCTCGGGTCTGGTTCCCTACGCTTGGGCCCCAGGCTGGAACAGCCCGCAGGCCTGGAACAAGTTCCAGGCCGAAGTCGGCGGTGCAATGAAGGGCGGCGACTCCGGCGTTTTCCTGTTCCGCAGCCATGCCAGCGCGGCCGGTTACTACGCCGCCGACGTCGCAGCGCCGGCCAGCGGCCTGGCGTTCCAGCCGCTGTGGCGCCACTTCGGTTCGGACGAGCTGTCGAGTCTGGCCGAGCCGATCCAGCAGCGCATGACGCCGGCGACGGTGACGCTGTCGGTGGCCGATGCGCAGCGCCTCGGCATCGAGCACGCCAGCCAAGCCACGGTCCGCGTCGGTGACGCCACGCTGACGCTGCCGGTCAAAGTCCGGATCGACTTTCCGATCGGCCTGGTCGGCGTTCCGGTCGGCGCTGGCGGTCTGCCCGCGTCCTACGCCGGCGCCACGGTCACCATCGCCAAGGAGGCGTGATGCTCGAGCCGATACAAGCGCTGCTGACGCCGGCCGTACTCGGCGCGATCTGGGCCGCGGCCAAGGCGGTCATCATCCTGCTGACGCTGGTGTTATCAGCGGCCTACATGATCTGGCTCGAGCGCCGGCTGCTGGCGTTGTGGCAGGACCGCTATGGTCCGAACCGGATCGGGCCGTTCGGCTTGGGCCAGGTGATTGCCGACATGATCAAGATCTTCTTCAAGGAAGACTGGACGCCGCCGTTCGTCGACAAGTTCACGTTCATCCTGGCGCCGTTCATCGCGATGTCGCTGATGATGCTGGCGTTCGCACTGATTCCGATCACGCCGAACTGGGGTGTGTTCGCGCCGGACATCGGCATGCTGCTGTTCTTCGCGATTGCCGGCCTTGCCGTCTACGCGGTGATGCTCGGCGGCTGGTCGTCCAACAGCAAATACGCTTTGCTCGGCGGCCTGCGTTCGACGGCCCAGACGATCAGCTACGAAGTGTTCATGGGCGTGTCGCTGATGGGCGTCGTGATTCAGGCCGGCACGTTCAACCTGCGTGAGATCGTGCTGTATCAAGAACAGCACCTGTGGTTCGTGCTACCGCAGTTCTTCGGCTTTCTGGTCTGGTGTCTCGCCGGCGTCGCGGTCACGCACCGCACGCCGTTCGACTTGCCCGAAGCCGAGTCGGAACTGGCGGCCGGCTATCACACCGAGTATTCGGGCATGAAGTTCGGCATGTTCTTCGTCGGTGAGTACGTCGGCATCGTGATGGTGTCGGGGCTGACCACGGCGCTGTTCTTCGGTGGCTGGGACGCGCCGTTCAGCAGCGTGTTTCCCGCGCTGAAGGCCGTGCCCTTCCTGTGGTTCGCGATCAAGTGCTTCCTGTTCATGTCGTCCTTCATCCTGCTGCGCGCCGCGCTGCCGCGTCCGCGCTATGACCACATGATGTCGTTCGCCTGGAAGATCTGCCTGCCGTTGTCGCTGGTGAACATGCTCGTCACGGCCGGCTTCGTACTCTGGGCGGGGAATTAATCCAATGAGCCAGACTGTTGCCATCCTGCATGGCATTTGGACCCAGCTGCGGTCGATCGGCATGATCTTCATGCACTCGTTCCGGCCGCGCGACGTGATCGCCTATCCGGAGGTCAAGCCGCCGGTGCCGCCGCGCTATCGCGGCCGCATCGTGCTGACGCGCGATCCTGACGGCGACGAACGCTGCGTGGCCTGCAATCTCTGCGCGGTCGCCTGTCCGGTCGGCTGCATTTCGTTGCAGAAGGCCGAGCGCCCCGAAGATGGCCGCTGGTATCCGGAGTTCTTCCGGATCAACTTCTCGCGCTGCATCTTCTGCGGTCTGTGCGAAGAAGCCTGCCCGACCACAGCGATCCAGCTGACGCCGGACTACGAGCTGTGCGAGTACGACCGTCAGAATCTGGTCTACGAGAAAGAGCATCTGATGATCTCGGGCACCGGCAAGTATCACGACTACAACTTCTATCGCGTCGCCGGCATGGCGGTCGCGGGCAAGGCCAAGGGCGAGGCTTTGAACGAAGTTGCGCCCGTCGACGTCAAGTCGCTGCTGCCGTAACGCAACGGAACCGCACATGGTCGAATTCGCTTTCTATGTGGCCGGCACGGTCGCGCTGTTCTCGACGGTGATGGTCGTCGTCAACACGCATCCGGTGCACGCGCTGCTGTACATGGTGCTGTCGCTGCTGTCGGTGGCGATGGTGTTCTTTACGCTCGGCGCACCGTTTGCCGGCGCGCTCGAAGTCGTCGTTTACGCGGGCGCAATCATGGTGCTGTTCGTGTTCGTCGTGATGATGCTCAACCTCGGTGCCAAGACCGTGGCCCAGGAGCGCAGCTGGCTGACCGCCTCGGGTTGGGTCGGGCCATTGGTGCTGTCGGCGATTCTGCTCGTGCAGCTGTTGCTGGTGCTGGAGCCGTTGCAGACGACGGCGCCGATCGGCACCACGGTCATCGATGCCAAACAGGTGGGTATCGCCTTGTTCGGACCGTATCTGCTGGCGGTCGAGCTGGCCTCGACGTTGTTGCTGGCCGGCCTCGTGGCCGCCTACCATCTGGGACGACAAGACGACTGATGACTTCCATGCCCGCCATCCCGATGGAGCACGGCCTGCTGCTGGCCATGGCTCTGTTCGCCGTCGGTTTCGGGGGACTGATCGTCCGCCGCAACATCCTGTTCATGCTGCTGTCGGTCGAGATCATGATGAACGCGACCGCGTTGGCCTTCGTCGTCGCCGGCAGTCGCTGGCTGCAGGCCGACGGACAGGTGATGTTCGTCATGGTGCTGACGCTGGCTGCCGCAGAAGCCTGCGTGGCATTGGCGCTGGTGATTCAGCTGTACCGCCGCTTCCGCACGCTGGACGTGGACGCCGCCAGTTCGATGAAGGGATGAGCCCGGCATGATCAGCTATCTTCCTCTGGTCTTCGTCTTTCCGCTGATCGGTTTCCTGATCCTGGCCTTCGGTCGGGGTCGGCTGTCGGAGAATCTGGCGGCCATCGTCGGCGTTGGTAGCGTCGGCCTGTCGGCTGCGACGACCGCTTACGTCGGTTACGACTTCCTGACGCATCTGCCGGCGAGCGGCGCCTACGTCGTTCCGTTGTGGACGTGGATGAGCGTCGGCAGCTTCAACGTCGAATTCGCACTCAAGCTCGACGGGCTGTCGCTGACGATGCTGTCGGTGATCACTGGCGTCGGCTTCCTGATTCACTTGTTCGCGTCGTGGTACATGCGCGGCGACGACGGCTACGGCCGCTTCCTGTCCTACATGAACCTGTTCGTCGCCAGCATGCTGTTCCTGGTGCTCGGCGATGACCTCCTGTTTCTGTACTTCGGCTGGGAAGGCGTCGGTCTGTGCAGCTACCTGCTGATCGGCTTCTGGTACAAGGACGCGGCCAATGGCGCGGCGGCACGCAAGGCCTTCGTGATCACGCGTGTCGGCGACACGTTCATGGCCATCGCGCTGTTCATCCTGTACCGCGAATTCGGTACGTTGAACATCGACGAACTGCAACGCTTGGCGCCGCAGGCTTGGGCCGTCGGTGCGCCGCTGGCGACCGCAACCGCCATGCTGTTGCTCGGCGGTGCCGTCGGCAAGTCCGCGCAGTTGCCGCTGCAGACCTGGCTGCCGGATGCGATGGCCGGCCCGACGCCGGTTTCCGCGCTGATTCACGCGGCGACGATGGTCACCGCTGGCGTCTATCTGATTGCGCGTACGCATGTGCTGTTCGAGTTGTCGCCAGTGGCGATGCAGTGGGTCGGCGGCATTGGTGCCGTCACGCTGCTGCTGGCCGGCTTCACGGCGCTGATGCAGACCGACATCAAGAAGATCCTGGCCTATTCGACGATGAGCCAGATCGGCTACATGTTTTTGGCCGAAGGCGCCGGCGCCTACCAGCCGGCCGTGTTCCACTTGATGACGCATGCCTTTTTCAAGGCGCTGCTGTTCTTGTCGTCCGGCTCGGTGATCCTCGCGATGCACCACGAGCAGGACATCTTCAAGATGGGCGGCTTGTACAAGAAGATTCCGTTCGTGTTCGCTTGCATGTTGATCGGCACGCTTGCGTTGACGGCGTTCCCGTTCACGTCGGGCTACTTCTCGAAGGACGAGATCCTGCATCAGGCGTATCTGACAGGCCACTACGAGCTGTGGGCGGCCGGTCTGTTTGGCGCGTTCCTGACCGCGGTCTACAGCTTCCGCCTGATCTTCATCACGTTCTTCGGTCCGGAGCGCTGGCGTCAGGCACAAGCCCATGGGCACGGTCATGGCCATGACGACCACGGTCATAGCGCGGGTGAGCCGCACGGTGCGCACACGCTCGATCACCATATCCCGCTGGCGATTCTGCTGGTGTTGGCAGTGGTCGGCGGCTACATCCACCTGCCGCTGTCGGCGGTGCTGCCCGAAGCTCACATTGCCGGTGGCGATCACGGCCCTGCCTACATCGCGCATCTGCCGTTCGTTGCGTCGATGGCCGGTCTGGTCGTGTCTTGGCTGTTGTTCCACCAGTTCCCGCAGGTTCCAGCGGCACTGGCGCGTGGTGCCGCAACGGCCTGGATCGGCAAGCTGTGGAAGAACGCCTGGGGCTTCGACTGGCTTTACGATGCGCTGTTCAAGGCGCCGTTCGTTTGGGCAGCCCGTATCAACCGCAACGACTTCATCGACGGCCTGATCGGCCTGATTCCCGCAGGTCTGCGCGGGGCCGCTTCGCTGGCGACTGCAACCCAAACCGGTGGCTTGCGATGGTACGCCGCCGTAGCAGGCGCCGGGCTGTGCCTGCTGATCGCCGTTGTCGCACTCCACTGAGAACCTAGACCGATGATTCTCGTCTGGCTGATTTTGATTCCGTTCATCGGCGGCCTGCTGAGCTGGCAGGCCGAACGCTACTCGCGTGGCCTACCGCGCTGGATCGCCTTGCTGACGATGGTCAGCGTGCTCGGCACCTCGATCTGGTTGTGGGCCACCGGCGACTATTCGATCACCGGCACCGGCTTCGCGGCTGCGGCCGGGCAAACGCCGTCGTGGACGATCGAATTCCAGGCGCAGTGGATTCCCAGCATCGGCGCCAGCTTCCACTTGGGGCTCGACGGTCTGTCGCTGCTGCTGGTGGTGTTGACCAATCTGATCGGCGTGCTGGCCATCGCCTGCTCTTGGAAGGAAATCGAGCGCAACGTCGGCTTCTTCCACTTGAACCTGCTGTGGAACCTGGGCGGCGTCGTCGGCATATTCCTGGCGCTGGACATGTTCCTGTTCTTCTTCTTCTGGGAAATGATGCTGGTGCCGATGTTCTTCCTGATCGCGCTGTGGGGGCACAACATCCCCGGCGGCAAGGGCAGGGTCTACGCGGCGATCAAGTTCTTCATCTACACCCAGGCCAGCGGCTTCCTGATGCTGGTCAGCATTCTGGCCATGGTGTTCCTGCACCAGCAGGCCACCGGCAAGCTGTCTTTCGACTACCACGACTTGCTGAACACGCCGATGGGCGCGCAAGTCGAGTGGTGGCTGATGCTCGGATTCTTCGGCGCCTTCGCGGTCAAGATGCCGGTCGTGCCGTTCCACACGTGGCTGCCCGATGCCCACGGTCAGGCACCGACCGCGGGTTCGGTCGACCTTGCCGGCATCCTGCTGAAGACCGCGGCCTACGGCTTGCTGCGCTTCGGCATTCCGTTCTTTCCGCATGCATCGGCGGCTTTTGCTCCGGTGGCGATGTGGCTTGGCGTGGTCGGCATCATCTACGGCGCCGTCGTTGCGTTCTCGCAGACCGACATCAAGCGCTTCGTTGCCTACACCAGCATCAGCCACATGGGCTTCATCGTGATCGGCATCTATGCCGGCACCGAGCAGGCGCTGCAGGGCGTCGTCGTGCAGATGATTGCCCATGGCTTGTCGGCCGGCGCGCTGTTCATCTTGTGCGGTGAAATCTACGAGCGTCTGCACACCCGCGATATCAGCAAGATGGGCGGGCTGTGGTCGCGCTTCCCGAATCTTCCGCCGATCCTGCTGTTCTTCAGCGCCGCATCGTTGGGGCTGCCGGGGCTTGGCAACTTCGTCGGTGAATTCCTGATCCTGGTCGGTAGCTTCGATGCCGCGCCGGTGGTCACGATCATCGCCGCGAGCGGCCTGATCCTGGCCGCGGTTTATTCGCTGTACTTGGTGCAGCGCGCGCTGCACGGTGCGCCGCAGCCGCTGCCCGAGGGCGTGCAGTTGAACAAGCAGGGTCTGCTCAAAGACCTGTCGAAGCGCGAGTTGGTGATGATGTTGTCGCTGATGGCGCTGCTGATGGGCTTGGGCTTGTACCCGCAGATCGTCATGGACACGGCCAAGGCGCCGGTCCAGGCCGTGCAAACCATCTACAAGGCTGCGACGACGCCGAGCGTCGTCGCCGTGACCGGAGCCAATCCATGACCTCGGTGCAGCTCTGGGCACTGTTGCCGCTGTTAATCGCCACCGCGAGCATCGTCGCGACGATGTTGGCGATCGCGGTGTACCGCCACCATCGCTTCTGCGCCAGTGTCACCGTCGGCGGTATGAACCTGGCGTTGATCGCGGTCGTTTATGACCTGATTACCGGCGACAACCTCGCTGTGCCGATCACCGGTTTGATGACGGTTGATGCCGCCGCTCGTTTCGGGATGGTGCTGATCCTGGTCACGACGCTGGGCGTGCTGACGCTGTGCCACGCCTACTTCGAAGGCTACAAGCGCAATCGGGAAGAGATCTATCTGCTGATCGGCTTGGGCACGCTTGGCGCGCTGACACTGGCATGCGCGACCCACACGGCGACGCTGCTGGTGGGCATCGAATTGCTGTCGCTGCCGATGGTAGCCGGCGTTGCCTATTCGATGGACGAGCGGCGTGCGATCGAAGGTGGCATCAAGTATTTGATCCTGTCGGCAGCCGCGTCGGCCGCGCTGTTCTTCGGCGTTGCGCTGATCTACGCGCACATCGGTTCGCTGGACTTGTCGGCGATGTCGCAAGCGCTGTCGGCTGCCAGCCTCGACCAGCCGCTGGTGCTGGCCGGTGCGGCGATGATGATCGCAGGCCTCGGCTTCAAGCTGTCGCTGGTTCCGTTTCATCAGTGGACGCCCGACGTCTACGAGTCAGCGCCCACGCCGATCACGGCCTATCTGGCGACCGTGTCCAAGCTCGGCGTTTTTGTTGTCGTGCTGCGCTTGTTCCACTACGGCAGCAGCCCGATTTCGCCGTTGATTCTGACCGCGCTGGTTGGCCTGGCGGTGGCCTCGATGCTGGTCGGCAGCTTGCTCGCACTGCGGCAGAACAACCTCAAGCGTCTGCTGGCGTACTCGTCGATTGCCCATTTCGGTTACCTGACCATCGTGCTGGCCGTTCCGGGCGACGAGTCGCTGCGTGCGGCTGGCGTCTACTTGGCCACTTATTTGGTGACCTCGCTTGGCGTGTTCGGCGTGATGGCGTTGGTATCGAGCCCGATGGGCGAACGCGACGCCGAGCACATCGATGATTATCGCGGTCTGTTCTGGCGTCGCCCGTACCTGACCTCGATCCTGACCGCGATGCTGCTATCGCTCGCCGGCATCCCGCTGACGGCCGGCTTCATCGGCAAATTTGCGGTCATTTCGGCGGGCGTCGGTGCGGCGCAGTGGCTGCTCGTCGGCAGCTTGATCGTCAGCAGCGCGATCAGCATCTACTACTACCTGCGCATCGTCAGCGCGCTGTTCAGCGCCGTTGCGGCCGGGTCCGAGCGGGTTAGCGAGCCGATGGGCTGGGCGCAGTCGTTCGGTGGTTTGATGCTCGTCGTGGCGATGATCGTGATGCTGTGGCTGGGCGTCTATCCGCAACCGCTGTACCTGCTCAGCGGCCAGCTCGCCCAACACTGATGGCAAGTGCCCGGGTTGCCGCGCTGGACTCACGCGAGGCCAGCGCGCTGGCCGGCATCCTGCGCGAGCTCGATGTACCGCCTTATCTGGCCGTCTGGCTCGAGCCCGCAATCCGCCTGACGCTGATCGTCATCGTCTGGTACGGCCTGCACCGCCTTGTGCGGTTGCTGGTACGAAGGCTCGAACAGCGCCTGCTCGACACGGCCGACCTCAAGACCGAGTCGCAATTCGACGTCCGCAAGCGCGTCGGCACATTGGTCAGCCTGCTCAAGCAGGTCGTCAACATTTTCTTGTTCGTCATTCTGGCGCTGGTGCTGCTGATGCAGCTTGGCGTGCAGGTGGGCCCGCTGATCGCCGGTGCCGGCATCATCGGGGTCGCCGTCGGCTTCGGTGCCCAGTACCTGGTTCGCGACATCATCACCGGTTTTTTCATGGTGCTGGAGAATCAGATTCGGGTGGGCGACGTGGTCACGATCAACGGCACCAGCGGCCTGGTCGAAGTGCTGACGCTGCGTACCGTCGTGCTGCGTGACGGCACCGGCACCGTCCATGTGTTTCCGCATGGTGTCGTCACCACACTGAGCAACGCGACTCGCGACTGGTCGGCGTACATCTTCAATCTGCAGGTTGCGTATCGTCAGGACACCGATGTCGCAGTGCAGGCGATACGCGATGTCTTTGCCGAATTGGGCCGCGATCCCGTCGTCGGTGCCAATATCGTCGCCGATGTCGAAATCTGGGGCGTCGACAAGCTCGATGGGACGGCGGCAACGATACAGGGGCGCATCAAGACGCGGCCGGGCGTTCAATCCGACGTCGGGCGCGCGTTCCTGCGGCGCATCAAACAGGTGTTCATCGAGCGGGGTATCGAGATGCCCGGCCCGCCGCCCGCCACACCGGTGCTACCGCCGCGCTGAGGCTGTCGTTCAGCCTAGTGCCTCAAGGAAGCGTCGGCGCCAGTCCGATACGTCGTCGCGCAGTAGTCCTTCCATCAGCTTGTGATGGCGGTTGCGTCGTTCGTCGAGTGGCATCGTGCGCGCCTGCTCCAGTGCGCCGGCGACTTCCTCGGTGTCATACGGATTGACCAGCAGCGCGTCGCGCATTTGTTGTGCAGCCCCGGCGAAGCGTGAAAGCACCAGCACGCCGGGGTCTTTCTCGTCCTGGGCCGCCACGTATTCCTTGGCCACCAGGTTCATGCCATCACGCATCGGCGTCACCAGCCCGACGCGGCTGGCGCGATACAGTCCGGCGAGTCGTCGTCGTGGAATCGCTTCGTTGACGTAGCGGATCGGCACCCAGTCCACCTGTCCAAAC
>Ga0255242_1000044_pt1 | contig 16232 bp, 14 predicted proteins | sample ColtaT_18_FD_183707 | JGI IMG/M metagenome (GOLD analysis project Ga0255242, IMG submission 183707) | Metatranscriptome of freshwater microbial communities from Columbia River, Oregon, United States - Colum_Law_RepB_8d (Metagenome... | ecosystem: Environmental > Aquatic > Freshwater > River...
CGGCAGTGTGTCCTGGACACCGTGGGCGCCCAAACCCCGACCGTTGAAACGGTGCCGCTGGCCGAGGCTGCCGGTCGCGTGCTTGCGCGTGACGTGTATTCAGACCGGTCGTATCCGCCGGTGGACCGTTCCATTCGCGATGGTTTCGCGGTGCGGGCGGCAGTGTGTCCTGGACACCGTGGGCGCCCAAACCCCGGCCGTTGAAACGGTGCCGCTGGCCGAAGCCGCCGGCCGCGTGCTGGCGCGCGATGTATTATCCGACCGGTCGTACCCGCCGGTGGATCGTTCCATTCGCGACGGCTTCGCGGTGCGCGCGGCCGACATGCCGGGCACGGTGAAGATAATCGGCGAAGTGCGCGCGGGGGAGATGTTTGGCGGCACAGTCCGTGCCGGGCAATGTATCCGGATCATGACCGGCGCACCGATGCCGGAAGGCGCCGATGCGGTGGTGATGGTGGAGCACGGCACGGTGGACGGCACGGCGATGACGACGGCGAAAGCGCCGAAGCCCGGCGAGTATGTCAACCACGCCGGGTGCGAAACGGCGCAGGGCGACGTGGTGTTGCAGCGTGGCGCGCGGCTGAAGTTTCCGCAGATTGCGATGCTGGCGACGGTGGGCGCGTCGACCGTGGACGTGTACCGGCGACCGCGGGTGGCCATTCTGGCGACGGGCGACGAGATTGTGCCGGTGGAGGCGACGCCGCGCACGTTTGAAGTGCGGAACTCGAATTCGTGGGCACTGGCGGCGCAAGTGGCGGCGGCCGGTGGCATGGCCACTGTGTTGCCCGTGGCCCCGGACCGCTTGGATGCGACGATTGCGCTGATTGAAAAGGGGCTGGAAGCGGACCTGCTGCTGCTCTCCGGCGGCGTTTCGGCCGGGGAGTATGACTTTGTGGAGGCCGCGCTGGCCCGATGCGGCGCCGAGTTCTTCTTCACACGTGTGAAGATCCGGCCCGGCGCGCCGCTGGTGTTTGGCCGGGCGCGGAATCGGTTTTTCTTCGGATTGCCGGGCAATCCGCTATCGACCGCGGTGACGTTTGAGGTCTTCGCGCGCGCGGCCCTGGAATTGCTGAATGGGATTGCGGAGCCCACATTGCAAATCGTGGAAGCGCACTTGACCCAGGAACTGAGAGAGAAGGGCGGTTTGACCCGTTTTCTGCCCGCCATTCTCGACAACGGCATGGCGGAGGTCACGCCGATTCACTGGAAGGGCTCCTCGGACGTGCCGTCGCTGGCGCGGTCGAACGCCTTCATCATCGCCGCGCCGGATCGCGAACATTACCTGGAGGGGGACGCGGTTCCCGTGCTTTTACAATGAAGGGCAAACTCAGCCATTACGACGAAAAAGGTGAGGCGCGGATGGTGGACGTATCCGCCAAGTCCTCGAATCTGCGTACCGCCACGGCGCACGCATTTGTGAAAATCCGGCCGGAGGTACTGGCCAAACTGCCGGAGAATCCGAAGGGCGACCCGCTCGCCGTCGCCCGCATCGCCGGCATCATGGCCGCCAAACGTACCGCGGAGTGGATTCCGATGTGCCATCCGCTCTCGCTGAGCCACGTGGGCGTGGACCTGAAGGTGGAAAAAGGCGGGGTGCGGATCACGACGACCGCCTCCACCGTCGGCCCAACGGGCGTGGAAATGGAAGCACTGACGGCGGCGAGCGCCGCCGCGTTGACGGTGTACGATATGACAAAAGCGCTCGACAAAGGCATTGAAATCCAGGACGTCTACCTGCTGGCTAAGACCGGCGGGAAGAGCGGTGATTTTCACCGCAAAGAGTCTTCGAAACCCCGGTCCGGCCGTTAACATCCCATACATTATGAGCCTCACTCGCCGATTATTTACCTCCGCCGCGCTCACGTTACCCGCTTGGACGCAAAAAGCGCCGGCCGGCAAAGCCCCGGAAGAATCCGCCGAGGATCTGCCCCGATTCGTTACGTTTACTCGCCAAGTGATCGCCCAGACTACTGTGACCGACCGCGATGGCCGCTATGTGAACGGCCTGCAGGCGCATGAATTTCGCTTGATCGATCGCGGCAAGGTGCAAAAGATCACCGTGGAAAACGCCGTGCAGCCGCTGTCGCTGGTGGTGTGCGTGCAGGCCAACAACACGGTGGAGACGGTATTGCCGAACGTGAAGAAAATCGGCCCGCTGCTGGAAGGGACGATCCTGGGGGAAAAGGGCCAGGCGGCGATCATCGCCTTCGACCACCGAGTGCGCGTGATGCAGGATTGGACTCGCGACGGCGACGCGATGACCAAAGCGTTGAACAAAATCAACGCAGGTTCGACGACGAGCGCCATGACCGACGCTGTGATTGAGGCGGCGCGGATGTTGAAGAACCGCCCGAAGGATCACCGGAAGGTCATTCTATTGATCGCCGAAACGCGCGATAAGGGGAGCGAAGGGAAGACGCGGCAGGCGTTGCTGGATCTCCAATTTGGCAACATCGTGTTGTTTTCCTTGAACATCAACCGGCTGGTGACGAGTTTGATGACCAAGCAACCGCCGCCGCGGCCACCATCTGTTCCGGCCAGCGCGGGCCATGCCCCGCCGGGCGGGTTGATGACTCCCGAGGCTATCAACGCCAACACCGGCCACTACAACGGCAACGTCGTGCCGCTCGTCGTCGAGGTATTCCGCCAGGCGAAGAGCATCTTCGTCGACAACCAGTTGGAGGCGTTCACGAAGGCGACCGGCGGGCAGGAGCGGTCGTTCCTGTCATATCGGGACCTGGAACGGGTGGTGATGGATATCGGCGAAGAACTCCAGAGCCAGTATCTGATCAGCTATTCGCCGTCGAATCCCGACGAGGGCGGATATCACGAGATTACGGTGGAAGTGAACCGGTCTGGGTTGAAGATCCGAACGCGACCGGGGTATTGGATGGCGGCGGTTCCCGAACAGATGCGGTAACGCAGAAAAGGCCTCCGTGGTGACGGAGGCCTTTTCGTCGGCTTGCGTTTTAGTTAGTGGGCCGGAGCGGGAGCCCCGGGAGCGGGAGCGTGGGCCCCACCGGAAGCGGGAGCCGCGGCAGGAGCCTGTTTCTGTGCGGCGGGTTGTGCTTGCACGCGAAGGCCATAAGGGACAACTTTGTCGCGCGACCCGATGTCGATCAGCGGGAAGAGCAGGAACAGGCCCAGGAAGATCAGCGAGCTGACGAAGATGATCGCGTTGATCGGCGGATCGTGGCGCAGGTGCATGAAAAACATCGCCACCAGCGTCGCCTTCACCGTGGCGATGAGGACCGCGATAATCAGGTTGATGCTGCTGGATCCGAAGTTCACATAAGCGGCTCCAACGGTAACCCCAGTGAGGACCAGCAGGGCCCCCAGGATGAGGACGTAGATGCGTGCCGAGGAAGAGTGTGCGTGTGCGTGATCGCTCATAAGTCTCCTAGTTCACCAGGTACAGCAGGGGGAACAGATAAATCCAGATCAAATCGACCAAGTGCCAATAGAGGCCGACCAGATCCACCGGGGTGTAATAGGCGCTGCTGAATTCGCCCTTCATCGCCCGCAGCGTGATCCAGGAGATCAACGCCATGCCGATGACAACGTGGATACCGTGCAACCCGGTCATGCAGAAGTAGAAGCCGAAGAACATCGCCTGTTCGGCGGGGCCGCCACCGTGGTAGGCGAAGAACCGGCCAGGCAGGAGCCCGTCATGAAACTTGTGAGCGTATTCGAAGTACTTGATCACCAGGAATCCCGCGGCGAACCCGAGGGTCAGAAGCAGGTTCATGATCGTCTTGCCCTTGTTGTTCGTCGACGAGTAATGGACAGCCATCACCATCGTGAAGCTGGAGCAGAGCAGGAACACCGTGTTGATGGCGCCCATGATTCGATCCAGATGATGGTGCCCGGCAATCCAGGCTTCCGGATAGACACTCTGCATCAGGCCGTAGCCGACGAAGAGGCCGCCGAACATCAGGATTTCCGTGGCGAGGAACAGCCACATGCCCAGTTTCGAAGTATCGAACTGCTGCTCGGCGTTTATGAAGTGGTGCTGGCGGAACGCGGGTTCTGCGCCGTGTTCAACAACGTGAGAATCAGAGCTCATGCTTAGTGATGTCCCTTCACGGACGGCTCAAAAGGCCTGTAGTAGTCGTAGGGTTCGGTGGTGACCACCGGCACTTCGTGGAAGTTATGGGTGATCGGAGGCGACGGGATCTGCCATTCGAGCGAACGGCCGTGCCAGGGATTCGCCGGCGCGTCCATCTTCTTGCGCAGCGAAGCGAACAGGTAGCCCGCCATGATCACGAAACCGAGGGCGAGAATCCAGGATCCCACGGTCGAGACCTGGTGGAGGAACTCGAATTCAGGCAGGTAGTTATAGTAGCGGCGCGGCATACCGCGGCTGCCAAGCAGGAACTGGGGCAGGAAGGTGGTGTTGAAGCCGATGAAGACCAGGACAGCGGAGACGCGCGCGGCACTCTCGTTGTACATACGGCCAAACATCTTGGGCCACCAGTAGTGCAGGCCGGCCAGGAAGGCGATCGCGGTCGAGCCCATCATCACATAGTGGAAGTGGGCAACCACGAAGTAGGTGTCGTGCAAGTGGATGTCAACCGACATCGCACCCAGGAACAGCCCGGTTAAACCGCCGATCCCGAAGAGGATCAGGAACATCAGTGCGTACAGCATGGGAGCCTGGAGCGAAATCGAGCCCTTGTACATGGTCGTGATCCAGTTGAACACCTTGATGGCCGACGGGATGCCGACGAGGAAGGTGAGGAACGAGAAGATCGCCCCGGCCAATTGCGACTGGCCGCTGGTGAACATGTGGTGGCCCCACACGACAAAGCTGACGATGGCGATGGCGACCGAGGAAAAGGCCGTTGCCTTATATCCGAAGAAGGTCTTTTGCGACATGGTGGGGACGACTTCCGAGATGATTGCCATGCCGGGCAGAATCATGATGTAAACGGCAGGGTGCGAATAGAACCAGAAGAAGTGCTGGAAGAGAACCGGGTCACCACCGAGCTTGGGGTCGAAGACACCCACGCCGAAAGTCCGTTCCATGATCAGGAGCAGCAGCGTGATCGCCAGGACCGGCGTCGCCAATACCTGAATAATCGCGGTAGAGTACATGCCCCAGATGAACAGTGGCATGCGGAACCAGCCCATACCCGGAGCGCGCAGCTTATGGACCGTGGCGATGAAGTTCACCCCAGTCAGAATCGAGGAGAAGCCGAGAACGAAGGCGGCGAAGGTCATCAGCGCCACCGAGCCGTCGGTTGTCGTCGAGTACGGAGTGTAGAAGGTCCAGCCCGTATCCACGCCGCCGGTTACCATCGCGGTGACAGCGATCAGGGCGCCGACTACATAAATCCAGAAACTGGCCAGATTCAACCGCGGGAAAGCAACGTCTTTCGCCCCCAGCATGATGGGCAGCACGAAGTTTCCGAGCGCGGCGGGAATGGACGGAATAATGAACAGGAACACCATGATGGCGCCATGGAGCGTGAAGACCTTGTTATAGGTCTCAGCATCCATGAACTGTTTGCCCGGGGCGAACAACTCCAACCGGACAAGCAGCGCGAAGACGCCGCCGAGAAAAAACATGAACAAAACAGACCACAGATACATCACGCCTAATTTTTTGTGATCGACCGTGGTCAACCACGACAGTAAAGATCCGTCGTGGAGATAGTCGACGTCGTGATGCTCGACGTGGCCGTGCGCTTTGGGTGTTGCAACGGTATCAGCCATGTATCCTCCTGGCCCTACTTCAATTCCTTGATAAAGGCGATGACGCCTTTGATCTCGATCTCACGCAGCAGGCCTTGGAAGGTCGGCATAACGGGTTCGTACCCGGCAACCACTTTCGCCTGCGGATTGAGGATGGATTCGCGGATGTAATTCTCATCAACGACAGCCGTGCTGCCATCGCGGAACTTCTCTGTCTTTCCAAAAATGCCCTTAAAGCTCGGGCCTTCACCCTTCGTCCCATCCAGGGTGTGGCAGGAGTTACAGCCCTTCATCTCCCAAACCATCTTGCCCAAGTCGGACGGCTTCATCTTATATAGTTCTTCGTCGCCCTTTTCCAGCCATTCGGCGTACTTGGCTGGAGAGTCCACAAAGAGATCGCCCAACATACCCGAGTGATCGCGCCCGCAGTATTCGGCGCAGAAAACCTGGTGCTTGCCCGGCACGGTTGCTGTGAAGTTTAAGTCGACATAGCGGCCCGGCACTACGTCCTGCTTGATGCGCAGCGACGGAATGAAGAAGGCGTGCAGCACGTCTTCGCTCGTCATGATCAAGCGGACCGGCTTGTTCACCGGGACGTGCAGCGAACGGATCGAACGCGTGCCATCCGGATACTCAAACGTCCAGTTCCACTTCTTGCCAGTGACGTGAATCTCCAACGCATCGTTCGGCGCCACGCTCGCGGCGGCGTAGTCATGGAAGCCCCAGAAGAAGATCCCGATCACCAGGATCAGAGGAACAATACTCCAGACCAGCTCCAGCGCCAGATTGTGCTGGAAGTTGATCGTCAACACGCCTTCCTTTTTCCGCTTATACTTCCAGGCGAAGAGCACCGTCAGATAGCAAATCAGAATGAAAAACGCCAACGTCAGCAAAAAGATGAAAAGGTACAAATTGTCGACTTTGGCCGCGTGCTCGCTGGCCTGAATCGGCATCATCCATTCCCGTAAGAAATTCATAGTGCCTTCCTTAAGAAACCTGCTCCCGATCCTTCCGCCACAGCTTCATGAGCGTGGCGCCCAGGATCAAAACTGTCATCGCTCCACCGGCGCGCATGATGTTTCGTGCCGTCATCACATAGCTGCGCGCATTTGGATCGTATTGGAAGCAGTACAACATCAACTGCTCCATCTTTGTTCCCTGCAATCGCCCCTGCGCCGCTTCCGTCAAGCCCAGTCGCAGGTCGAATGCTTTGTACTTAATTCCGTAAAGATACCGGGCCACTTTGCCATCGGGCGTCAACATGATCAACGCCGCGGTGTGCGCGTACTGGCTCCGGCTCTTGTCCCAGTGATAGTTGTAGCCAACCTGCGAGGCTAGCTTCTTGGCGCTATCGTTGTTGTCGGCCAGGAAGTGCCACCCCGGAGCAGGACGGTCAAAACTGGCCAGAATCGCCTGCTTCTTGGCGGCCGCCAGTTCGTGCGTCTCCCGTGGGTCAAAACTGATCGTCACAATCTCGTACTCTTTGCCCGGCGTCCAGGTGATGTCGCGGAGACTTTGCGTGACACCGTTCAACACCATCGAGCAGAGCATCGGACAGGAGTAATACACGAAATTCAGAATCACCGGCCGGCCCTGGTTCAAATAAGAACTGATAGCCACCGGACGGCCATTTTCGCCGATGAACTCCAGGGAGCCATCGATCACAGTACCCAATTTTTCCTCGACCCCCACGCCGTCGAGTTCACGCGGCGTCTTGTTGATCTGCGCCGAAACGATCGTTCCGGCGGCCAACAAAAGACTGAGGAAAGTGTATTTCATGGGGTTCTACTAACTTGCGTTACGGGCTACTTCGCGGGCGCTCCGGCGGCAGGCGCGGCGGCGGCCGCATCTTCAACCTTCTTCACAGCGTAGGGAGCCACAGGATACTTCGGCTTCCCTTCCTTGGCTTCGGCAAGGACCAACTCCATCGCCCGAGCCACAGGAATCCGCACAGTCCCGGCCGCTTTGTCAGCGATTCCGTAGCTGTGCAGCGCCTGGTCTTCTTTGGACCGAAGATCCAGCAGATCCTGGGAAACAGGAGTCAACTGCGTCTCTTCGACGATGCGGTCCCGGTAGGTGTTGAAGTAGAAGGTCACGCCGGCAATCACCACCACGAGTATCAATATGATGCTGACAATATTGATGATGATAGGAAGAATGTGCGGTTCAGAGCGGTCGTAGCCCAGTTCGGCATTGACCGCCGGTTTCGTCGACACGGGATTAGACATTCTGGAACTCCAATCCTTTCTTGAAGCGGGGGTCGCCGACTGGGGCGATCACGGTCTTGCGGAGGCGCAACCAGAAGGCCAGTCCGAGCGTGCCGATCACGGCGGCAAGTGCGGCCAGATCCACCCAGCTCGGTTGAATGCCAGCCTTATGGAAGTTCGGCATCACCAGCCAGTAGATATCCACATAGTGCATGCAGAGAATCCAGATCGTGGCGAAACGCAGAACGTTCAAGTTGCGCTTGCTGTTGCGGGCCAGCAACACGAGGAACGTCAGGATGAAGTGGCCGAAGAGCAACACGCCGCTGACCGCTTCCCAGGTCCCGGTCCGGCGCATCTTAAAGAAGATCGTTTCTTCCGGCAAGTTGGCGTACCAGATCAGCATGTACTGGGAGAAGGCGATGTAGGCCCAGAAAATCGTGAGTGCGAACATCCACTTACCCAGATCGTGATAATGTTCCGTCGTCACCGAGTTGGCCATGATCCCATTCGCCCGGAAGCGAAGGAAGACGAAGGTGAGGAGGGCAAAGAAGGCCCACGCACCACCGGCCAGACAGTAGACGCCGAACATGGTGGAGTACCAGTGCGGGTTCAGCGACATCACCCAATCCACACTCGCCAGCGAGGCGGTGAGGAAGAAAATGAGCATGCCCGGAGCGCTCCAGCGTTCATTGCTGAACGTCGGGGCCAAGGCATTGGTCGTGTCTTGCGACTTCGAGTTCGAGTAGAGCCGCCAAGCCCAGAAAGTCCATATTGAGAAGAAAACCGCGCCGCGGATGTAGAAGAACTCCGCGTTCAGATACAACTTGTAGACCGGGACCTTCAGCTTCAGCAGCTCTTTGGCGACAAACTCCGGATGCGACCACTCATAGAGGGTGTGCACCCCCAGAGCCACCGGGATAAAGAGAAGAGCCAGAACCGGGAACGACATCATGATCGTTTCCATGATGCGCCGCACCGGCACGCTCCAGGCCGAACCCGTCAGGTGCTGAATCATCGTAAAGAGCGCGGCACCGACAGTGATGGAGAAGCCGAAATAGAAAGCTACCAGATAGGACTGGAAGAATTGATCATGATTGGAGGCATAACCCGCCAGGGCCGCCCCCCATCCGAGCAGGAACAGCGCGCCGAGAATATTCCGGCCGCGATCCCAAAGAGCATCAGGAATGACGTAGCTGTCCTGTTGCGCGTTGTTGTGATGGGAATGGCTCATGTTGTTTATCGCACCTCCGCCCGCAGGTTCTCCGGCACGTCTTCGATCTTGCCGCCGCCGGCACGCTGCAGCACCCGGAGGTAGGCGACTACAGTCCAACGGTCATAATCGGAAATCTGATTGCGATAGCCCATCATGGTGCGTCGGCCATCACTGGCGATCGAGTACAACTCGCCATCATTTTTATCGCGCGTTTCCTGTTTGTGCAGGTTGGCGGGTTGGAACACCGCGCCGGCGCGCTTGCCGACGATACCGCCACCGGAAGCAGTCCGGTCGTGGCACGGGGCGCAATAGGTATTGAACTTCTTCTGGCCGTGGGCGAGCACTTTCTCGTTCAGTTCAACCGGGTTCTTGCCGACGTACTGACCGCCCACAATTCCGAGGTGATATCCCTCGTCCTCGTGGAAATTCTCGCGGGAGACCGTTCCGGTAACCGGCTTGCGGCTGGCCGAGTGATCGGCAAACAGCGGACTCTCCTGCTGCGGCTTGTACTTTTCCTGCGCCTTCATGTCCGGGATGACCCAGAGCGGCGGCGTATCTTTGCCGGCGCCCGGGCCGCATCCGGCCAGGCCGGCGGCAGCGGCAACGATGAGTAATGTGGGAACCAGTCGCATTCGTTACGCCTCGATCAATTCCAGTTTTTCGGCGCCCTGCGATGCGAGGAAATCCCGCGTCGCCGTCGCGTCAAACTCCCGGTCACTGGCTTCGATGACCAGAACGAACCGGTCGTCGGTAATGGCCTTGTGCCCCGAGTAGTTAAAGATGGGATGGTACAGCTTCGGCAATCCGTTCAAACCGAACATGCCGAAGACAGCCACAAAGGCAGAAAGCAGCACGGTCAATTCAAACATGATCGGGATGGACGGTTCGAGGGCGAAGTACGGCTTACCGGCGATGACCAGCGGGTAGTCCACCGCGCCGGTCCACCACTGCAACCACACCGCGATGCTCAGACCAGTGGCCGAACCGCACAAGACAAGGTAGCCGAGAATGGAGGGCTTGGCGCCCATCGCATCGTCAATGCCGTGAATCGGAAACGGAGTGTAGGCCTCCATCTTCGAGTAGCCGGCCTTGCGGGCCGCCTTGATGGCGTCCATCAGTTTATCCGGCGAATCAAAGTCCGCCACTAATCCGTGAATGGAAGGTTTCTCAGGCATTAGTGCGCCGCTCCCACAGGTTGTTTGCCTTCAGAGGCGGCAACCGCCTCATCGAGGAAGTGCTCTTCGTGATGCGTCTGGGCCATCATGCCCTTCACTTCGCTGATCGCGATGATCGGCAGGAAGCGCGTGAAGAAGACGAACAGCGTCAGGAACAGACCGAATGTACCGAAGAAGGTTAGAATGTCGACGAATGTGGGCCGGAAGTAGCCCCACGAGGCGGGCAGGTAGTCGCGGTGCAAGCTGCTCGCGATAATCACGAAACGCTCGAACCACATGCCGATGTTGACGATAATCGATATGACGAACATGAACGGCAGGCTCGTGCGGAGCTTCTTGAACCAGAAGAACTGCGGCGAGATGACGTTGCAGGAGATCATCGACCAGTACGCCCAGGCGTAAGGACCGGTGGCGCGACTGACGAAGAAGACATAGCTTTCGTATGGGTTGCCGCTGTACCAGGCCGTGAAGAACTCGGTGGCGTAGGCGTAGCCGACGATCGTTCCGGTCGCCAGAATGACCTTGTTCATGTTCTCCAGGTGGGTGATCGTGACGAGGTGTTCTACCTTATAGATCCAACGAACGATGACCATCAAAGTGACCACCATCGCGAATCCGGAGAAGATGGCGCCGGCGACGAAGTACGGCGGGAAGATCGTCGTGTGCCAGCCGGGCAGAATCGAAACCGCGAAGTCGAACGAAACGATGGTGTGCACGGAGAGCACCAGCGGAGTCGATAGACCCGCCAGGATCATGTACGCCTTTTCGTAGTTCTTCCAGTGGGTAGCCGAACCGCGCCAACCGAGACTGGCAACACCGTAGGCGAGTTGCTTACCCTTGGTGGTGGCCCGGTCGCGGAAGGTGGCCAAATCGGGGATCAGGCCGACGTACCAGAACAGAGCCGAAACGGTGGCGTAGGTCGAAACCGCGAAAACGTCCCACAGCAGCGGGCTGCGGAAGTTCTGCCACATGCTCAGGAACTCATTCGGAATCGGGAAGAGCCAGTAGGCGCGCCAGGGGCGGCCGATGTGGACGGCCGGGTAGATACCGGCGCATGCCACGGCGAACAGCGTCATCGCTTCGGCGAAGCGGTTAATCGACGTGCGCCACTTCTGACGGAAAAGGAACAAAATGGCCGAGATCAGGGTGCCGGCGTGGCCGATACCGATCCAGAACACGAAGTTGGTAATATCCCAGCCCCAGCCGACCGGGCCGTTGTTGCCCCAGACGCCGACGCCGGTCGCGACCAGATACGCCAGCATCAGGCCCATTATGCCCGTGATGCTGGTGGTGATCGCCAGAGCGATGTACCAGTTGCGGTGAGTTTTGACTTCCGAAATGATGCTGACCGCCTCCGTCACGTCGTGATACGACGGGTGACCGGAGGTCAGCGACGGCGTGAGCCGTTCTTTCATTTCCTGTGCGTGAGAAAGTTCCGCCATTACGCCAACTCCGGATTGGGATTGCGCAGCTTCGCCAGATACGTCGTGCGCGGCTGCACGTTGAGCTCATGGAGCAGCGAGTAGTTCCGTTCGTCCTTCTTGAGCTGCGCCACTTTCGATTCGGGATCGTTGATGTTGCCAAAAGTGATCGCGTCCGCCGGGCAGGTCTGCTGGCAGGCGGTCATGATGTCGCCCACCTTATAGGGACCAGCCGCACCGGAAGCGCGACCTTCCGCCTTCGACTTGATCTTGGCTTCCTGAATCCGTTGGACGCAGTAGTTGCACTTCTCCATCACGCCGCGCATGCGGACCGAGACGTCGGGATTGTGCACCATCTTCGTCAACTCATCGATATCCTTGTGGAAGTTCAAGTAGTTGAAACGACGAACTTTATACGGGCAGTTGTTGGCGCAGTACCGGGTGCCGACGCAGCGGTTGTACGCCATGTCGTTCAAGCCCTCAGGACTGTGAACCGTCGCCGCCACCGGGCAGACCGATTCGCACGGCGCGCTTTCGCACTGCTGGCAGGCCATCGGCTGGTACACAGCCTGCGGATCCTCTTCGCTGCCGGTGAAGTACCGGTCCAGGCGAATCCAGTGCATTTCGCGGCCTTTGCCGACCTGTTCCTTGCCAACCACGGGAATATTGTTTTCGCTCTGGCAGGCAATCAGGCAGGCGTTGCAGCCGATGCAGGCGTTGAGATCAACCGCCATGCCCCACTGATTGCCCTTCGAATAGTCGTGCTCTTCGAACAGGGAGAAGAGTTCCACATGCTCCTCTTCTTCGCGCGCGAATCCCGGTTCCTTCTTGAACTTGTCGACCGTGGCTTCGAGAACGATCGGACGGCCTTCCTGGCTGTGATGTTCCTGCGTGGTCACCATGTAGTAGGTGCCCGCCGCCTTGGTCACATTCGCCGCCGCCGTAAAACCCATGCCCGCCGAGGTGCGCACGGCAAAGGCGTTGTAGCCAATCCCGCGGCCGACCCGGCCAATATCCTTGCGCCCGTACCCGGTCACCAACGTGACCGCGCCATCGGCGTGCCCCGGAAGGACATATACCGGCGCTTCCACCTTGTGACCACCGACTTCGACGGTAATCTTCTGGGCGTACATGCCGACGTTGTCGGGGATGATCTCCACCTGCAGCTCTTTGGCCGTCTTCGGGCTCATGAGCGCGGCGTTGTCCCACACCAGCTTGGTAACCGGATCCGGCGCCTCGTGCAACCAGGCGTTATTGGCGAACCGGCCATCCCAGAAGCTCGCGCTCGGGATAAACGAAACTTCCACTTTGCCGCTGGCCTTCGGCGCGCTGTTGACAGCCGCTTCAACCTTTGTCTTATCGGCGCCAGTCTTGGCCAGCGCGGGACCCGTGCCGGCGACAACACCATCATGCAGCGCCTTGCGCCACGCGGCATCGTCGAGCTTCGACTGGGCCTTCACTAATTCAAATGCTTTGCTCCACTTACCCGTAACCAGGAAGCTGGCCACCTCAATGGCCGACTTGGTGCCGAAGAGCGGCTCAATCAGCGGCTGCACCAGCGAAACGGTGCCATCGAGATTGGCGACATCGCCCCAGGCTTCCAGGTAGTGCGATTCCGGCAGATGCCATTTGGAGGCGACCGCGGTTTCGTTGACTTCCGCGCCGAGGTGAATCGAATTAGCGGCCTTTTTCAGGGCATCGCCGAACGCGAAGTCGACCGGAGCGTCGTACACCGGGTTGCCGCCGAGAACAACCAGGGCCTTCACGGCGCCGCTGTTCAACTCCGCAACCAGTTCCTTCAGCGCCGAGAGCGGCCGGCGCTCTTCTTTGGTGTATACGACCGTCTCACCGGCGTTGCCGAGGGTCTGATTGATCAGCGCGACGACCGCATGAACAACGGCGGGCTGCCGCGGACCGGCGAGAACAATTGCCTTGCCTTTGTTCGCCTGCAGATCCTTCGCCAGCGCCTTGATGAACTTGTCCTGCTGGCCCAACACCTTCAAACCGGCAATGGCACCAAGCTCGCGGGCGAGGTCGAAGACGAAGTTCTGCACGTCGCTCGGCTTGATGCGCAAACGGTTGTCGGCCATGATGCCGGTGAGCGAGAAGTTCGTTTCCACCGCATACAGCCGATTCATGCCCGGAGCGGCATGCTCTTCAGCGGCCGGTGGAGTGGCGGCGGCGGTCGTATGTTCCGAAGCCGGAGCGGCAGCGGCTTCCGCGCCATGCGCGGCCGGAGCGCCATGAGCAGCAGGAGCACCGTGAGCGGCAGCGCCATGCGCGCCGGCGGTGACCGGGTGAGCGGCCGGCTTGCGCCGCGCCGAGAAATCTTTTACCCACGCCAGCGACCGGTTATCCAACTGCAGGAAGTCCGAATCGAGCGCCAGAACAACGTTGGCCTTCTTAAAGTCAAAGTGCGGCTGGAAGGAGTCGCCCATCGCGATCTGCGAACCCTCAAGGACTGCATCATCGGATAAAGCCTCGTACTCAATCCATTTGGCTTTCGGCATCTTCGCCGCCAGCTGGCTACGCAGACCCGACAGTGTCGGCGAATTCACAAACGTGCTGAGAACACGAACGCCTTCCCCATCGGCCGGCAGCGTCGCCGCGGCTTTGGAGAATGCGTCCCACGTCGAAGCCTTTCCGGCTTCCAAAACTTCCTTGGAGCGGTCCGGATCGTACAGGTTCAGCACCGAAGCCTGCGCCAGCGAGGTCGCCGCGCCCCGGCTCGACGGGTGGCTCAGATTGCCTTCAATCTTGATCGGCCGGCCGTCGAACGATTCGACAACCAAGCCATACGCCCGTCCGTTAAACGGCATGGCCGTGGCGAAATGGAGCGAGTTGCCCATCACCACGCCTTCCACCGATTTGGCGTACGGCAAAATCTTCTCAACCGGGCGGCGGCAGGCGGTCAACCCGGCCAGGCCCATCGAAGCCGCCATCAGCTGTAGGAAGTTACGCCGCGATTTGCCGTCCAGAATATCGGTGGCGCCTTCGGGGAACTCCTGCGTCACCCAATCCTGAAACTTGGAAGAGTTCGAAAGCTCTTCCAGACTCCGCCAGAACTTCTTTCCGGTCTGGTTTCCAATACCTTGTATCTGAATCATCGGTGGCACCCTGAGCAGTTAACGGGGGGATTGATCTTTTTCACTGCGATAATCTCGCGCCCGATCTCCGCCGGATCGCGTTCCGGCTTCCAATCCAGCTTCGTCACCAGGTCCGCCGGCCGCAACCGCGGCGCCGCGTTCCGGTGGCACTCCAAACACCAGGTCATCGTCAAAGGCTCGACCTGCTTCACTTCCACCATCTGGTCAATCCGCCCATGGCAGCTGACGCAGCTCACGCCCGAATTCACGTGTGCGCTGTGGTTGAAGTAAACATAATCGGGCAACCGGTGGACTTTCACCCACGGAATCGGCTGGTCGGCTTCGTAGCTCTTCCGCAACGGCTCCAACACCACACTGGTCCCTTTGACCTTCGTGTGGCAGTTCATGCACGTCTGCGTCGACGGAATGGCGGCGTAGGAGCTCTTGTCGACCGAGGTATGGCAGTAAAGGCAGTCCAATCCCAGGTTCCCGGCGTGCAGCTTGTGGCTGTACGGTATCGGTTGCGTTGGCTGGTAGCCCGGCTCAATCCGTTTCGGATGGTGCAAAAACAGCACCCCCCCGGCCGTCGCCGCTGCCCCAATCCCAGCGACCAACAAGGCCGCGCGGATGATCAGGTCGATTTTTTTCGGAAATATCTGTCCCATTGCCTAGACTACGGCTCCTCTCCAGCTACAAGTCCCGTGGGTCTCTTGCAGCAGGGCTGTTTGGCAAATCATGATAGCTTGGGTTTGGAAGTGGACGTGGTACAACCCGCTCTCCGGACTGCAGGTTTTCCTAATAGTTCTACCACATGTGCAGATTTTCTGCAAACGAGAGAAAATTTCTTGTTTAACAAGAATCCAGGCCGCCCCTTATGAAGTTTCGAGTCCCCGAAGCACGACATCCAGGTTACTTCGGTAAACGATTCGGCGACCTTAAAGTCCGCCTCAAGCTGATCGTTCTGCACAATCTCTTTTTTCTTGTGTTAACCAGCTCCGCGTATTTTACAGTCTTCCCCCTCCTGGAGCAAAGGGTATCCGGGGCAAGATCGAGAGAAATTAGTCTAATTACCCAAGCCTTCCTCGCTGACGCACCTCTGCCCCAGTTGCCGGGCCTGGAAATCTACTCCTATGAAGAAGGTGCGCCGGAGGCGCTGGGAATCTCAGAAAATATTCGGGTCTGGCTCGACGACCACCCCGGACGCATCTTCGGCACCTCCGCCAAAGACGAATATCTCTATCGGAAAAACCCGATTTCAGGCATTTACCGTAAGATCCGGCTGCCCAACGAGTACTACCGCCAGGCCCTGACGCTCATCCGCACCGCGCTCTTCGTCGTACTCGGGGTGATCTACATTCTCGCTGTACTCCTGCTGGAGCTCGTCATCATGCCGCTCTATGTCTATCGGCCGTTGCGCGCAATGCTTAATGCAG
>Ga0255242_1000047_pt1 | contig 15869 bp, 9 predicted proteins | sample ColtaT_18_FD_183707 | JGI IMG/M metagenome (GOLD analysis project Ga0255242, IMG submission 183707) | Metatranscriptome of freshwater microbial communities from Columbia River, Oregon, United States - Colum_Law_RepB_8d (Metagenome... | ecosystem: Environmental > Aquatic > Freshwater > River...
CTCAACACTCACGTTCATGAAGCAGGGGAAAACAGAGATGTCAGCAACGGCCCAGTGCTCTGAGGTGGTATCGGAATCGGCAGTTGGATGTAATCACGACGTAATAGCAACGACGTCGAATGTGTTGACCTCAATCGACGGCTTGAGGGTACTCTATGACCCCGAGGTGGAGCGGGGACGGACAGGTCGATTCCATTCCCTTCGAGAATCCTCGCTCTGCGGAAGTCTCGCAAATCACCTTTTTGAACAATTTCCGAACGGGCTGTACACACACCAGCACGACGCGATTGAGAGTGTTCTGGCGGGGCAGAACACCGTTCTGTCAACCCGCACATCCAGTGGTAAGTCTCTGATCTATTCCCTGCCTGCCCTGCATCATTTGTGTGAGGATCCGAGTGCAACATCTTTGTTTCTTTTTCCGCAGAAGGCTCTGGCGAACGACCAACTGATCAAACTACGGAGCATGGCACGGACAATTCCGTCCGTACAAAAACATCACTCGAGCAAGCAATACCTTGTCGGTCGCTACGATGGTTCAGTCGAACAGGACGCCAGATCACTGATTCGAGAGCAGGTGCAGATTCTGCTGACGAATCCGGACATGCTGCACATGGGCATCCTGCAGCATCACGAAAATCTTTGGTCGCGATTCTTTCGTAATCTCAAACTCGTGGCCATTGATGAGTGCCATGAGTACAGAGGGATCTTCGGGACCAATGTCGCCCTGATTCTGAGACGACTACGCCAGATCTGTCGGATCCATGGTTCGAATCCCACGCTGATCGCCACGTCGGCAACGGTCAGCGATCCGGAAGGGCATATGGAGAAGCTGACCGGGCAGCCTTTCCGTGGAATTGACTCGGCACATGACGGAAGCCAACAGGGGGATCGCAAGCTGTGGATGGTGCAGACCGGCGATCACTTCTATGACGCCGGACGTAAACTGGCTCTGGAATTGGCTGAAAAGGGACTGACAGTGCTTGCCTTCTGTCCCAGCCGGGTCGCCGCAGAGCGTATGCTGGCCAGGATCCCTAAGCGCGATGAGGAAATGTCGCACGTCCGAGTGTACCGGTCCGGACTAAACGGACGTGAACGCGAGAGCATTGAAAGGGGACTACGGGACCGCACGGTGCGTGTAGTGTTTTCGACGAGTGCGCTCGAGTTGGGAATTGACATTGGTGCAATTGACGTTGTGGTCTGCATCGGCCTGCCTCACAGCATGATGAGTCTGTGGCAGCGAGTAGGTCGCGCTGCACGCGGTGGTCGAGAAGGAGCTGCTGTCTTCATTCCGGCGGATACACCGATCGATACCTACTTCGCGAATCACCCTGAAGAGCTGTTTTCACGTGATCACGAACCTCTGGTCCTGAATCTGACAAACCAGAGACTTCTCTGTCAGCATTACGCGTGCGCTGTTCAGGAAGCCGATGGGCGTTCGGAAAGTCTCGACTTACCAAGTCTTGGTAACGAACTGGGCAAAATTCATCAGCTGCAGATGAACAACGCACTTCACCGTGACGAACTCTACCGCTCTGATCCGCACGGAGAAATCAGCATTCGCGGAGCCGGTGAGGGTTCCTACAAGCTGATGGAAGGAGATGAGCCTGTTGGAGACATTGATGCATTTCATCTGCTCCGAGAAAGCTGCCGAAACGCGATCTATCGACACGGTGGAAAATCATTTCGAGTCAAAGACGTGATTCGTGGCCGACGCCTCGTTCAGTTGCGATCCGAACGGACGGTCAATGAGACCACACCGTTTATTCAAAAGAAGATTCAGCTGAAGCAGATTCTGAAGCAGGCTGACTATCCCCTCGCGAAATTGGCCACGGTTCGATTGGTTGTGACCGAGTTTCTTAACAGTCTGACGGAACGAGATCGCAGTGGTAAGACCGTACGGTCATGGTCTGGCAGTCAGGGAATGCCGCCGCATACGCTTCCCACAGAAGGGACCATGATCGTCCTAAAGCAACCATTTTGGGATCGAGTTCGATGGAATCTGCGAGGTAACGAAATGCAGGCACTTGAGTCTTGTGAGCGTCTGTTGGGAGGACTGTTCCCGACAATCTCAGGACCATGTGATACACAGGACTTCTCCTCGGCTGTGGATCAACTTCAAACGAGAGAATTGGCCATCTTCCTTTACGACGCTGTTTACGATGGTGTTGGTCTAACCTTTGAGGCTTTTGAACATATGAAGTCTCTGGTTCAAAAGGCCGCAGAACGGCTGCAACATTGCGAATGCTGCGAGGATGAAGGCTGTTTTCGTTGCGTCGCGAATCCGAATCGCGAACGGCCAGCAAGCAAGTCGGACGCGGAGCTAATCCTTCGAGAACTGCTGGCTGAGCTCAGTGATCAGGTACCACACCTGCAAACGATCACGGCGGACTGGACCAGCACGATTGAGCAAACTGGCAGCGTGCCCTGTCCCACGTGCCAGTCACTTGTCAAGCACACTGATCGATTCTGTGCGAACTGTGGTCACAAGCTCCAGATTTGATCTCGATATCAAGAAGAGAATCGTCTAGGAACTATGGCAAAGGGAATTGCCGTCTCGTCATCACTGTCACTTCCCCGAGTTACCTGAAAGGCACTTTCCAATGACCATGACATTGACTCAGGAATCCACTGACGTCTCGAGCATTTATCCGTTTCCGGCAATTCGAGTGTCCCGGATTATTCGTGACACGGGAAAGGTCATTGGTGATTTCAGACTGACTGGCGAAATCGCTGAACAACTCGATCAGGACCAGATCGGCGTCCTGATTGCAAACTGTGGAGATTCGGATCGAATCTATGAGCATGTGATGAAACTTGCTGAGACGCCTTATCCTGCATGTTGGGTTGTTGTAACATCCAGTTTGGAACTTGCACGAATCTGGTACGCAAAACAGAACGGTCTCCGGACGTTGGATATCAAAGGAGACTCGGAAGCCCATCAGTTCTGGCGACGCGGCAATTGCTGGTTCACCCGTCTGGAACAGCTAGAGGCCCTTTCAGAATCACCGCATCTTCAAGGGCCAGTTGCCGGAATCATTCTCGTTGACCCGACTCTGCGAACTCAGACAGCCCGAGGTATCAAGGGAACAAGCTGGAAAGGCCATGACCGTCCGGAGTTGATGAATCGATTCCGCCAACATCTCTGGGCTGACGGTCATCGTCCACCACTGATTTTTATGGCAACCCCTCCGGCCGTCTCACTGAACTCGTTGCCTGCTCAGCGGGCATACGCTTTGGACGCGTTCTGGTACGCAGATGGAAGTCGCCTGCGTGTCGGTGAGCTTCCTCAGTGCCCTGCGTCGTGATTGAATCACCATCGCAAATCGCCGGATTCCGGCCTCCTGATCGGGCACACTCCGCCGCAATGAGTTACTGAATCGTGACCGTCTCACGACCCATTCCGTATGCGAGGTTGATATGTCACATAAATCTCAGGGGACGATCGGGTTAGTCAAAACTACGGATTCTGGTTACCGGGCTTGGTGTCGTTCGCGTAGGGAAAGAGCAGAGAATGGTCGACCACGAGACCCGTTTGCTCAGGATTACAACGCAGAGCTGATTCGTTGGGAAGGAGTCGTACAGCAGCTCCTTGCTGCTGCGATGCCAAACTCCATGGATGAGCGAATTCTGGTGTCCACGCGTTACGATAGGAAAGGAAAAGTCGCGACGATTTATCACGAACTTGATTTTGTTTCTGGCACTTTTTCCACCCCGCAGATGTTTGTCGAGATCAAGATTCGCGAGCAGTCCGTTAATGCAAAGTCTGGATGGTCGCAACTCGATCGCTCTCTAGGAATCGCCAGAACTAAATGGCCGGACTTGCGGGGAATTTGTGTCAATATTGCGATCGGTGACCTATTGGGTACGGAACCGGAATGTGTGATGACACCGACTGCAATCCCCGACATGCATGATGCAGTTGCAGACCTGAGTCAGCAGGACGGGGCAACGATCTGGCTTCGTGGCAGCGATGTGGCTGCGTTTGCCCTAGAGCACAGCTTGCTCACGTGCGAAGACGTTCTGCAGTTGCGGGATTTGCGACAAGCCATGCTGAATCCGACAATCGTCCTGCAGATGCGGGACGCTCCACCAGAAACAAATCAGCCTGGTCTGTTTGATCGATTTCGCCACGTCAGTAAGTGAAGCAAAATAGCTCGACGCAGCTAAGGCTGGAAGCACAATGTAGAATTGTACCCGATTGCTGAAGAATCAAGGTGGGGCAGCAAAGGTCAAAGGACTGAGCCTGTTTCGGGCGGAAAGCAGCCTCAAAGTTGCATAATTGGAAGAGGCACTGGATGCTGCTGAATGTGAATGCTGGGATTAATCTTTAGCGGACTCTTTTCAGGCCACATTGAGAGGCCGCTATCGGTCTTGTTTACTGATGTCATGAAAGCCTGTGAATGTATTTCCACGACGGAAGAATCATCTACTCACCTTCTGACCTGACGCGATTCATGGAATCTCCATTTGCGTCATGGATGGATCGACTCTACCTTGAATGCCCGGACTGCGTAACGCCGGATGAACGTGACGATGAGCTGCAGCTGTATGCTGATGCCGGGATCACGCATGAGGCAAAGTTTGTCCAACAGCTGGAGAAGGACGGCAAAGATCTTTGTTGGGTTCAGGGAGACAACCGTGATGCTGTCGGCGAAATGACAAGAAGTGCCATCGTTGAAGGACGCGAAGTCATCTTTCAAGCGTACTTGTCGCTCCCTCCTTTTGCTGGCTATGCAGACTTCCTGGCCAGAGTTTCCACGAACCCCACCCGCTACGAAGTGTGGGACACGAAATTGGCCAAAACGCCAAAGCCGTATTACCTGGTCCAGCTTTGCTGCTACGCCGAAATGCTGGAAGCCATTCAGGGAAAGCGGCCTGAATTCGTCGAGGTCATCCTAGGAAACGGCACCCGACAGCGATTTCGTAGCGAAGACTACTGGTACTACTATCAGCATCTCAAAATTGCCTTTCTGCAGCAGATGGCCGAGTTTGCCCCGGATGCCGATCACCCGATTCCTGATCCACGGGCCGATCATGGACGATGGCAGTCCCATGCTGAGGAATGGCTTCTGGAGCGCGACCACCTGTTCCAGGTAGCCAACATCTCCGTAAGTCAAATCAGGAAGCTGAACGACGCAGGCATTGAGACCGTGACCCAGCTGGCCAATTCCTCAATGGCACGAGTCCCGCGACTGAACGATGACAGCTATCAAAGACTGGTGGCACAGGCCGCCGTGCAGTTACGCACCCGAGAGCTTGAGAAGGGTGCGGCGATCCCCGCAATCGTGAGACCAGCTTTTGAAATCCTTCCAGCTGACCGGATGAATTCGCGCAGCGGTCTGGCATTGCTGCCTCCTGCATCCCCGGGCGATATCTATTTCGACATCGAAGGATACCCGCTGATTGACGGCGGCCTTGAATATCTGCTGGGAGCGGTCACGGTGGAGAGTGGCCAACCGAGATTTCATGACTGGTGGGCCCGCGATTCGGCCGAGGAAAAACGGTCATTTGAGCAATTCATCGATTGGGTAATGGCTCGCTGGAAAAAAGATCCGGCGATGCACATATATCATTATGCAGCCTATGAAGTCTCCGCCATGCGACGGCTGATGGGGCGGCACGGTACCCGTGAAGAGGATGTCGATGCCTTGTTGCGAGCAGAAGTGTTCGTGGATCTCTATCAGATCGTTCGCCAATCGATTCTCCTGGGCGCCTCCAACTACTCTTTGAAAACTGTCGAGACGCTATATCAGGAACGACGTGAAGGAGAAGTTAAAAGCGCTGGAGCATCGATGGTCTACTATGCTCGCTGGATTGAATCCGACGAATCACGGGATTGGAGGAAGTCGCCCATTCTGAAAGACATCCGTGATTACAATGAAGTCGACTGCGTCTCCACATGGCAGGCCGCAGACTGGTTACGGACGATTCAAGCCAGGGAGAAAGCGGCGTATTGTCCGCCAGTGTCAAAACAATCCGAATCTGTCACTGATCCGGCACCCGTTTCCAAAGGGTCGGAAGCGGCTCAGCGAAGGCGAGCTCTGGCTGATCAACTCTTGCGGGAAATCCCGGAACAATCGTCCGTGCGTGCACAACACGCCGACCGGTGGAAGGTTCAGGAATTGCTGTCACAACTGCTGGAATTTCATCGTCGCGAAGACAAGCCTGTCTGGTGGGCGATGTTTGATCGAGCTGCGATGACGGAGGAAGAACTGATTGAGGACCTGAACTGCCTTGGAGGTCTGCAGCGAACAAAAGATCGACCAGAAACGATAAAGCGTTCTCTCGGCTTCTGGTATGCATTCGATCCTGCTCAGGATACAAAGCTGCGAGAAGGCAGTACCGTTTACGCTGCACACGATCTGAACGTCAAACTCACGATTGAGACGCTCGACGAAGACGGCCGCGTGCTGTTGAAGATCAGCAATGCAGCCCTGAGTAAACTCCCGGATGGTAAGCTGCCGGAGCGAATATCACTGATTCCTGACGAACATGTCAGTGCCGCGGCTATTGAAGATTCAATAGAGCGACTCGCGGGGGAATGGATAGCTGGACAAACAATTCCTGCGGCTTTTCAACAATTCCTTCTGAGACAACCTCCACAACTGAAGAATCACCCACGCGGGGCGCCCCTGACTCATCCTGACGAGGACGCAGTTGACGCCTGTGTCAGAATCGCCCGCGACATGGTCGATTCGACACTTTGTATTCAGGGACCGCCCGGTACGGGAAAGACGTATACTGCGTCACAGATGATTGTGTCGCTCCTGAAGGACGGACAGAGAATCGGTATTTCCTCCAACAGTCACAACGCCATTCTCAACGTGATCTCGGCCTGTGCGGAAGCCATGCCAGGGCAATTGTCGGCGATTAAAGCGGGGGGAAATCCGGAGGATCCGATTTTCGAACGGCATCCGGGAATTCAGTATGTGGGTGGATATGCGGATGCGGCCGCAACCTTCACCGATGGTTTAATCGGTGGGACAGCGTGGCTGTTTGCCCGTCCGGAAATGGCAGACAGGTTGGATTACCTGTTCGTAGATGAAGCCGGGCAGGTATCGATCGCCAATCTGGCTGGAATGTGCCACGCGGCCAGGAACATCGTACTCATTGGCGACCAAATGCAGCTCAGTCAACCCATACAAGGCAGTCATCCCGGTGAAAGCGGACAGTCACTGCTGCAATACCTGCTGCAGGATCATGCGGTCGTGCCGCGGGATATGGGAGTCTTCCTTGGTGTGACACGTCGAATGCATCCGGAGATTTGTTCGTTCATCTCAGGCAGCGTTTACGACGATCGATTGCACGCGCATCCTCAGACGCAGAATCGAATCATTGTGATCCCTCCACAGTTAACAACAACGCCGCTCGTTCCTTCGGGAATCGTGTTCTGTGATGTTCAGCACGCAGGCAACATTCAGGGCAGTGATGAAGAGGCAGAACTCATTGCAGAAATCACTGAGCACTTGCTGCAATGCGAACACACGGATACTTCTGGCCGAAGCCAGGGATTGCTCCAGTTGAGTGATATCCTGTATGTCGCCCCCTACAACCTTCAGGTTCGAAAACTGCGAAACTGCCTTCCGACCGGTGCACGAGTTGGCTCTGTCGATAAGTTCCAGGGGCAGGAAGCGCCGGTAGTGATTATCTCTATGTGCTCCAGTGCCGGCGACTTCGGATCACGAGGATTGCAGTTCCTGTTGAACAAGAATCGCCTGAACGTGGCCGTGTCGCGAGCACAATCGCTGACGATCATCGTAGGAGACTCGCGGATCTCTCAGACCAGTGCCAGCACAGTCAAGGACATGCAGTTGATCAATATGTTCTGTAGACTGGTTCCAAACCGGAGGAGAGATGAGTAAATCATGCCCGCCCGCGATCATTTGCCGCCGGATTTTGGATACCCTCGGAAGAGGCGACCGGTGTCCGCGTTAGCAACATCGTCTGCACTTCGAAGCTCGACGGCACAATTAACTCGTACTGGCGTCGGGCCGCGTAGGAAAGTAGATCACGATTCTGGAGAAACATCTGTCCCGAGGCCTCTTTAACGTCCGTTTCAGCCTCACCTCCGGCCATTCGTTGGATGTTGCGGAATCCGCATGTAAAATGCGGGGCACTTTCCGGCGCTCACCCATATATGAATTTCGACAGTATCACGCAAAGATCGACTGATGTCATTGCATCGTTTCAGATTCTGGACGGTTGCGAGAAAAACTGCATGAGTAAACAGAGAGAGCACGACCTCGTTAGCGAATATCCTTCAGGAGAGTTCAAGAAATACGAAGAAGAGGACCGGCAGAAGCGTGAACATGCCAATTCATTGCTGCAGAAGCACTCGGCAGCATTGCATGAGTTGATTGCCAGTATGCATGATGACAAAAGATTTGATCAACTCCACGCAGCAATCGCTGCAGATCTTATTGCGGGTCTGGACGGCATTGTTTCATCCGAGATCCTGCAAGCATTTCACCGCGACCGAACAGATCCAATCAAGATACTTGCCCTTGCTGGTGCAAAACATCCCGGGCTCAACCTCGACCTCCAAAATCTGCATGGAATCGGTTATGCACATCCCCGACGGTACTATGTCTACATTCATCGAGACATGAGTGGCAACGCGTTCTATGTCGGGAAGGGCAAGAAAACGCGAGGCTGGGACAAGGAACGCTATCACATATGGAGTCGGTACGTAGAGCATCACCTGAACGGTCGCTATTCCGTTGAATTGGCTTGCGATAACCTCAGTGAGTTGGCGGCACTCACAATGGAGACTGCCGTGATGTCTTGCTTTGACTCTAAGACACTCGCCAACTGTGACAATCCATTCATAGACCCAGAGCCATGGTACAGTAAGGAGCGATGGCTGCGAGAGGCACCGGACCGGCATTGGAGCAACATTCGGAGTTGTGTCCGAAAGGCAGAAAAGGTTGAGGACCAAGAACCCCAGTATGCTCTGACAATATACTTAAATGCTTTGGCGGAACTTGATGTCTGGTCGCAGTGGCAGATCGACAAAGAGGACCCAAGCGATGTCCGCTCATTAGTTCACCGCGACATGTTGGTGGAAAAGCGGCACGGAGACCTCTCCATCATCGACAGACTGACGACGTGCTTTGCATTGATGGGGCGATACGCTGAGGCGGCGGATTATGCCGAGAAGTACTTTGCTGTATATCAGTTCGACGCAGGGCTGCCCAAGGGGCTCGAGATTCAATGTCGCGTCGCCGCTTTAGCCGGCAGGCAGCCGCCGGATTCATTTCCTGCGGGGTATGGTTCTGCGAAGTCAACGGACCGGCAGTTGCGGCTGTTTGGCGATGAAGAACCACCCAACGACCCCGCTGAAGCATCTCAGTGACGACTACGATATCGCAGGTGCGAAGAACTTTCCCCGAACTGCAGCAAACGCACATAACGTCACTTCTCTGCGAATAACCCAAGCCTCCTCCGGAAGGAACTCTCTTCATAATTTCTTGTAAAGAGATCATGTTCGAGAGGGTAGCCTGCAGGGTTTACGGCGTCAACGCCCTCGCAATTCAACGAAATGAAATCACGTCTCCTTCATGAGCACATCTGGGTCTGGGTGTTTCTTAAACACAACATCACGATGGTAGGCCAGAAACTCGGGTCGAGGCAGTTTCTTAGGTTGCGACGCTTTCTGTCCGTCAATTCCATAAAGCAACTTCTGAAGGGGCGGACTGCACTGGTCGGCCCAGTCAATCACGATGATTGAGAGATCGTCGTCGAACGTCATTAGGCCGCGGTCAAAAAGTTTGTCGAAGATGGCATTCAGCAGAATTCCATTTCGTGGATTCAGTCGCTTGTCAGTGGATGCTGCCCATGGAACGATGTGGCTTGCGACGAGCAGACATGGTTCATTAATGCCGGATAGACAGCAACGGCCACCAAAGTTCTCCATGACGCGTTTTCGAAACAGCGATTGCTTCTGCCGAACCTGAACCTCTCGCGTCAGATTCTGAATTTCAAACTCCGCGTCATCCTCGAATCCTTCATCATCGACATCCATCCGAGGCACTGCCGGTGGCGTTGCATGATTCACGTGGCGGGCCGGTGTGGTTGCTGATCCAGACGGTGATGGTGTCGTCGCAACCGGAAAATAATGTTGAATCTGGCTCCAAAGCAGCTTCCGCCCGTCATGAGGGGAGATGAATTCTCGCAGAAACCGAAGTTGTGGATGGTTCTTGCGGCCTTTTGGCTTCCAGTTGCAATATCCTTCGTAGTCACCCTCCATACTATTCAGGAACGTCGCCAGCACTCTTCCATCGTGCAGAGCGTCATAACATGCTTCGAAAATGGCTCTGCGTGTATTGAGTCCCATGCTCCGAAACTCTTCAGGCATGGCATTCTCCCCGGAATATCGAAACACGAAATACGCGACTTTGACCATCCCTTCGCTTCGACCAATTGCCACGATTCACCTCCGCTAATAGAATCGTTTATCAGTGACCACCAGGCCAAATGTCGCACAAGAATCTGAATGAACTCACGGCGATGCCGCTCGGTGTCTACTGTCAAGTTGTTCCATCGCACCACCAATTCAATTTCGGTGCAGGCATTAATCGGACTCGATGCGGTGTCCGCAATAACCCGAACTGCATGCCTGGATTCATCCGCCCGTAATCGTCAGTTCGGCTTCCATTGTATCTTCGTCGCCTTCAACACCCTCACCCTCTTCTGGCTGGTCGCCGGTGTAGGCCACCTTTCCAGTGGCTTTCTCAATCAGATCGAGCAATCGCTTCTGCCGATCTTCCATGAACTCAGAAAACTTGTCTGCTCGCAATAGAGACGGATTGATCAAATGGGATGTGACGTACTCGTCCAGTCTGTTGCGTTCAATGCTTGGCGACTTCGCATCCCCTTTTTCCAGGGCGGCCAAATACTCGGATGGGGCACCGCCACCAATGATTCGATTTGTCCGGAACGACAACGGGGTCTTGTTAATAATGGAATCGTAGACGTTCGGCTTATGTCCTTTATCTTTGCACCACTTCTGGGGAAAGATGTGGTGAATGTCGACGTTCTCCCCAAAGAACACAGTGTGGTCAAAATGTTGACCTGACCGGAAATCCTGGGCCCCTTCTTTCATCAAAAGTGCGTTGACTCCTTTGTAAGCGGCTGACAGTCGCATCCGCATCGTTTTTAATCTGTCGGCTCGAAACATCGTCTCGCTGACCGTTGACGGCTCTGGACCTCCGCTCAGCCATGCCGGCACTTCCATGAAGTCACGGGCAATTCGTGTTTCGACCGCGGATCCATAGAGCTCACCAAAAACACCATTCCAGTACCATCGAACAAGCTTTGCACGGTTCGCTTCGTGCTCCCATGCTTCTCCAATGTCCGCGAGGATTGCTGCCAGCGGGACAATTTGCGACTGGTACGGCAAATCAAAGATGCGATAGATGTGAAGCATATGCAGGAACTTGGCAGCCTGCACGAAACCGCGTTCAACCTGTTTCTCGTACTGCTTATAACCATCGAGAGGAAGATTTAGGAGAGATTGCCGATTACCTGAGACAGCCGGCAGATCTTTGCCTTGTTTCCCAGCAGACTCTGCGATGCGGCGTCGATCCCGCGTAAAGAAAAGTGACACAGCCTGAAGGAAGTCGGTGTTCGAGACACCAGCGATGATTCCGGTCTCTTCTCCGGAAGGGCGCATGGTTTCGGCGAGGCGTCGATGCCGTCCCTTCGTGCCATCATCCCCATACCAATCCTTTCGAAGCTCATGACCAGACGAGGCGTACATAGCAGTGACGAGTTCAAACGCATCGAGTGCCTTGCCTCCGGTGTTTACCTTTTCAAATACGACGCAGACAGCTTCCTTTGACGTGGATCGATCAAGCGAAATGACCGGTACGCGATAGTATTTGAAGTTCTCGAGTACCTGCCGTTTGAATAGTCGAAATTCCTCACGTACCGACTGGTGTTGGTCTCCGCGCCAGTGCTGATCGAATCCGTCCTGCCATCGATCCCAGTCAAAGACCTGTGAAACAGGATACATGAGGGACGCATGTTCTTTTTCTGGCGTCGAAAGATCCATAACGACCTCACGGCCAAAATCCGTCCGGATCATGCGATCCTCCGGGACGCCCACAATCGCCTCTTCGCGATCAACTGTCTGATCTATCGCCTTGCGGATATCAATATAGAACCACCGTTTCACTTTCTTTTTCTTTGGCGTTACGGTCTCCACGACCTTCCCTCGCAACGTCACCTGATAAAGCGAGGTCATTCGCTGTTGACCGTCGAGTAGCAATGACTGTGGGACGACTTGCTTCGACTCGCTTGGCGCTCCTTCAACTGGCCTCGGTTTGAAGTTGACCGGACCGCCGGTATCGAGCGACATGAGCGCCCCCACGGGAAACGCTCGAGAGACCGAAGCGATCAGGCTCTTGATGCGATCTTCGTCCCAGACCCAACTTCGCTGAAAATCAGGCAGTTGTATGATGCCGCGATGGCAGTCGTCGAGGAGTTTGCTTAGATCGTAGGGATTCGTCTGAAACGTTGATCCGGCCATATTCAGTCGTGTTTTCTGTTGTTTGATTACCCACTTTGGGCACGAGCACACAGTTACTTCCTGCCCCGTCTTTTTTCCAACTCCTCCAGCACTCGATCAATATCAGCGTCGCCGAGATCGGCGAATTTGCGGAAGGCGTCGGGACGCTCAAACACGCGTTGGCGGATGTGCTCGGGGATCTTTTGGGCGAGCAGCATCAGTTCGTCCTCATCACCAGCGAGAGCAGCGGAGAGCTTTTTGATCAGTTCTTCCGAGGGGTAGTCGCCGAAATCCAGACGCTCATTCTCGACTTTGCTGAGGTAGGCGAAGCCGACGCCCACCAAATCTCCAAGCTCTTTCTGCGTGAGATTCTGGGATTTACGAAGCTCTCGAATCTTTTCACCGAATCGCATCGCTGACCTCTCGTCTGGTTGCGTCCCTAGGGACCACATCGTAAGCTGTTTGCAGTAAACAGGCAAGCCGCTGATTCTTTCACTGGTCGCTTCTGACTGGAAACGGTCGTCCTCCGTGATGCCCGATGATCGTCAAGGTACTAGGAGCAGCGGTATCTTACGCGACATACACGTTCATCTATAGACAGTCCTGCAGGTGTGGAGAATGAAATGCCCGATTCGGTTGTACCATTTTTTCAAGGCGCTGATGTTGACGCAGCAAGACCGTTTGCCGAAAAACTGGCATCGTCGGGTGTTCATGCGAAGGCGATAGGCAAGGAGGTGTTGGCTTGCCTCGAAAACGGAGGGCTTCCCGCGACGACTTACGAAAAACTCGCGAGGATGTGTCACAACAAGAATGTCGATCATCGGCGAAATATGGAATTGGCTAGAGAGCTTAGCAAGACGCTATTCGGCCGTGTTGTTGATCCATCTGCCTAGACCGTCAGACGTTTTCTTGAATTGACCACTTTTCCTGATGAAAGACCGCCCATTCCGGGCGACAAGAGGACCAGATGCTCGACCTGACACTTCGTGAAGAGTTTCGTGGAAAGCGTCTCAAAGGGACGACGGTCGACTTCACCAACCAGTCGAAGACGGGTGCCCTTGAAGTTCCGGCCGCTGAATTCCTTCGCATCACGTATCCGTCCTTCGACCTGCTAAAGACCATTGAGGCCATTGGCCCTAGTCAATCTCGTCCAGTCGTACTGATGGGATCCAGAGGGCAAGGTAAGTCGCATTTGCTGGCCGCCATTTACCACCTTTGCACCAGTCCAAACGCTGGACAATCGTGGTTGACCGAATGGTCCGAGCGTCTCGGGCCTGACATTGGCAAATTGCAGCTGCGGCAAGACTGCAAAGTCATCGCGGAGAGTTTGCATCTCCAGCAGTACAAGTTCCTGTGGGATGTGCTTTTCGACCGCCATCCTTCCGGGCAGAAGTATCTCGGCAAGTGGGAGGGCATGGGCGATAAAAAGACTGACACGCCCAGCTACCAGAATATGGTCGAGATGTTCACGGAACATCCAACGGTGCTGATCCTCGACGAATACCAAACATGGTTCGAGGGGTTGAGCAACAACGCTAAGCAGAAGTCACGTAACTGGGCCTTCAATTTCATTCAAATCCTGTCAGAGATCGCCCAGAAGCACCCTGAGCTTTTGGTTTTGGTTGTTTCTGTGCGCGATGGTAACACCGAGGCTTATCAGCAAATCCATCGTGTTAATCCTGTGGTCGTGGATTTCAAGGGACCGCTCGCCAATCGTGACCGTCAACGCCTCCTGCTCTACCGCATCTTTGAAAACCGGATGCAGGTGCCTGCACCCAAGATCGAAGCCGCTATCCGCGTCCATGTCAGCGAATACTTCCGACTTGCGAAAGTGCCGCAACCAGAACACGAGAAGCGCCAAGCGGATTTTCTCGAGGCATGGCCCTATGCACCGCATTTGCTGAAACTCCTGGATGATCAGGTGCTCATCGCCACCGACGCTCAGGAAACCCGCGACCTGATCAAGATTCTGGTGGACCTGTTCAAGTCTACCGATGAAAAGCAGCCCATTATCACTGCAGCCGACTTCTCTCTATCCAATGAGAAGAGCGGTGTCGCATCGCTGCTTGATTCCGTCGCGAATCAGTTGCAACGGGATCTTCGTGAAAAAGCCATCCGTAATCTGCAGGCTGTTCAGGATGCAGTACCTAACGCCACAAAGGAATTGCCGCACTGCGACGAGATCGTCAGTTCGTTGTGGTTGCGATCCCTGACGGTAGACAAGCTCGTCGGAGCCGATCCGACCGAGCTCCAGATCGACATCACTCGCAGCAAGGCTATCGACGACAATCAGTTTCAGGCCGAACTGGCGAACATCGAAGAGAATAGCTTCAACATCCATCGGATCGGCACCAGACTTGTCTTCAAAAACGAGGAGAACCCGCAGGCCAAACTTCTCTCCCACGCAAAAAATGACAAGCTCTTCCAGAACGGTGAAGATGTCGAGCATCTGGCGAAAGAAGTCCGAGCGGTTATTGGCGGCCCGGAGAGTGTTTCTCAAAACTTCCGCGTCGTTGTGCTCAAGCGTAAATGGCACAGCGACCCGTGGTCCGAATTCGATGAGAAGGAACACCCGAAGAACTGGGACGGTCGGCTGACGATGGTTGTCATCCCGGAGTATCCGGAAAAACTTTCACTCACTCTTGGCAGCTGGCTGAAAACACATCTCCAGGAGGGACGCAATACAATTCGGTTTCTGCTGCTCCAAAAGGGCAACCCATGTATTTATTACGACCGCGAGTTGCTCGTTCTCGCGAGGGCTGTTTCGCTTGCAATGGAATGGAAGAAAACCGAGTCCGTCTACTCTGAGCTGCAGAAGAAGTACCAAAACGAACTCACCACAAAGCTGAAGAGCAGGTTCGACCGATTCGCGATCCTAGGCGAATGGAACTTTGCAGACCCTTCAAAATGTCTCTTTGAAGAACAGAGCCACGGAGCATTAGGAGATAAGATCCCAGACGCGGTCGATGCAATCATTCGAAAGACGGTCTTCGAACCCGAAGAGTTTGAGGAGCACGTCGAGCTTCTCGCCGAGAATTCGGATTCCATCGGGAAGTTGCTCAAAGACCTGCGAGAACCTCGTCCGGGAGGCAAACCTTGCATTCCATGGCTCGGAGAAATCGAAGTCAAAGAGCGTGTGATCAGGATGTGTGCCAATGGTCAGATCGCGATCAACGCGCGTGGTGAAATGTTGCAGGCATCACCCGGTGAAGATACTGATGCTGCCTGGAATCGAATGAAAGGGAAGCTTGGGACCGGCAAGCACCTTGACGAAACCACCTTGCACAAACCCGATGCCGTGGTCACCAGTGGTGGCAAGGTGAAGACTGGCGGTACCGGCGCAGGCACCGGCAATGGA
>Ga0255242_1000050_pt1 | contig 15312 bp, 11 predicted proteins | sample ColtaT_18_FD_183707 | JGI IMG/M metagenome (GOLD analysis project Ga0255242, IMG submission 183707) | Metatranscriptome of freshwater microbial communities from Columbia River, Oregon, United States - Colum_Law_RepB_8d (Metagenome... | ecosystem: Environmental > Aquatic > Freshwater > River...
CGCCAACCCCATGAACGCACCCGATTCCCCCCGCAATCTCCAGGGCCACGGCAAGGCCGTCTTCAAATGGGAAGACCCCCTGCTGCTCGATGATCAGCTCACCGAAGACGAGCGCATGGTGCGGGAGGCCGCGGCCGATTATTGCCAGGGCAAACTCGCACCGCGCGTCACCAGCGCCTTTCTGGATGAGCGCACCGATGTCGAGATCTTTCGCGAGATGGGCAGCATCGGTCTGCTGGGCCCGACCATTCCCACCGAATACGGCGGACCGGGCCTGAACTACGTCAGCTACGGCCTGATCGCCCGTGAAGTTGAGCGGGTGGATTCGGGTTATCGCTCGATGATGAGCGTGCAAAGTTCGCTCGTCATGCTGCCGATCTTCGAGTTCGGCACCGAGGCGCAGCGTCAGAAATACCTGCCGAAGCTCGCCACAGGCGAATGGATTGGCTGCTTCGGTCTGACCGAACCCAACCACGGCTCAGATCCCGGCAGCATGGAGACCCGCGCCCGCAAGATCGATGGCGGCTACGCACTCACCGGCGCCAAGATGTGGATCTCCAATTCGCCCATCGCCGATGTCTTCGTGGTCTGGGCCAAATGTCAGGGCGGCGACTTCGATGGGCGCATCAAGGGCTTCATTCTCGAAAAGGGCATGAAGGGTCTGTCTGCACCCAAGATTCAGGGCAAGGTCGGCCTGCGTGCCTCCATCACGGGCGAGATCGTGATGGATGGTGTCGAAGTGTCGGACGCCCAGCTGATGCCCGGTGTTGAAGGTCTCAAGGGGCCCTTCACCTGCCTGAACAGTGCGCGCTATGGCATCGCCTGGGGCGCGCTCGGTGCCGCTGAAGATTGCTGGCATCGCTCGCGTCAGTACACCCTCGATCGCAAGCAGTTCGGTCGCCCGCTGGCCTCCAATCAGCTCATCCAGAAAAAACTCGCCGACATGCAGACCGAGATCACCCTCGGCCTGCAGGGCTGTCTGCGGCTGGGCCGCATGAAAGACGAAGGCACGGCCGCCGTCGAGATCACCTCCATCATGAAGCGCAACTCCTGCGGCAAGGCGCTCGATATCGCGCGCATGGCCCGCGACATGATGGGCGGCAACGGCATCAGTGCCGAATATGGCGTGGCCCGCCATCTGGTCAATCTCGAGGTGGTCAACACCTACGAGGGGACCCACGACATTCATGCCCTCATCCTGGGTCGGGCCCAGACCGGCATCCAGGCCTTCAGCTGATCGATCAACCCTGATGGGTGGCGGGTGAGCCAGTGAGGTCACCCGCGCATCTGACCGCCACACCTCGATCCACAGGAGTCACCGTTCATGAGTTCAAACAAGGAATTTGCCGGCCGCCGCGTTCTGGTCGCTGGGGGCAGTCGTGGGATCGGTCGCGCCATCGCCACCGCCTTTGCTGCGCAAGGCGCATCCGTGTCCATCTGCGCCCGGGGTGCTGACACGCTTGAGGCCACCCGCGCCGAACTGGCTGCGCACGGCGTGGCCACTCATGCCATGGTCTGCGATCTGGGGGATGCAGCCCAGATCGAAGCCTGGGTGAATGCGGCGGCGGGTGCGCTCGGTGGCATCGATGTGCTGATCAACAACGCCTCGGCCTTCGGTGCCGCCGATACCGAAGAGGGCTGGAGTGCAAGCCTCAACGTCGATGTGCAGGCGGTGGTGCGGGCCAGTCGTGCAGCCCTGCCCCATCTGCTCAAGGGTACGGGCCCGAGCATCGTCAACATCTCCTCGATCTCGGGTCTGCGGCCCTCCATTCGCACCTCGGCCTATGGTGCGGCCAAGGCTGCCGTCATTCACTACACGGGCAGCCAGGCGGCCATGTTCGCGCGCAAGGGCATCCGCGTGAACTGCATCGCGCCGGGCTCCATCGAGTTTCCGGGCGGCGTCTGGGCCGAGCGCAAGCAGAGCAATCCCGCGCTGTATCAGGGCATCCTGGCCAGCATCCCCTTCGGGCGTCTGGGCACGGCTGAAGAAATCGCCGAGGTCGCGACCTTCCTGGCCTCCAATCGTGCGCGCTGGGTCACCGGACAGACCATCGCAGTCGACGGCGGGCAGATGCTCGGTGCCTGAGGCACGTGCCCGACGGGTAGTGATCGGGCTCATGCCCGCGAACTTCCTGTCGGCCATCGATCAGTCGATGTTGCCGGTGGCGCTGCTCACCATCGGCCGCGATCTGGGCGATCTCACCTGGATCGCCTGGGTCATGTCGGGGTACCTCGTGGCCGGCACGGTGGCCACACCCATCTACGGCAAGCTCTCCGACCTGCATGGCCGCCGGCGCATGCTGATGTGGGCCATCGGGCTGGCCGGGCTCGGGTCACTCATCTGCTCCTTTGCCGTGTCGATGCCCATGCTGGTGGCCGCTCGTGTGCTGCAGGGTCTGGGCAGCGGGGCGGTCTTTGCGCTGGCTCAGGCGGCGGTGGCCGATGTGGTCTCGGGGCCTGAGCGGGCCCGGTTCCAGGCGTATTTTTCGGGGGTCTTTGCCACCTCGGCGCTGGTGGCTCCCGTGATGGGGGGGCTGCTCACGCAGTATCTGTCGTGGCGGGCCATCTTCTGGGTCAACCTGCCAATCGCCGCCTTTGCCTGGTGGTGCATCTGGAAAACCCTGGCACCACACACCCCAAGTACGGGGCCGCGTGCGCCCATCGACTGGATGGGTGCCGCCTGGCTCACGGCTGGGCTGGGGCTGGGGCTGATCGCCCTGACCCGGGTGGGTCAGGGCGCGGGATGGACGGGCACATCAACGCTCCTGCTGGCTGGCGGGAGCGCCCTGTTGCTCACCGGCTGGGTCACTCGCAAACCGGGCAAGGCCCAACCCATCGTGCCGCTCTCGCTCTTTCGCAATGGCACGGTGGCGGGCTGCTGCGCCATCACGGCCTGCACCTTCTTTGTGCTGACCGGTTGCTCGGTACTGCTGCCGCTGGCCATGCAGACCGTGGGCGAGGCCCGCACCGATCAGGTGGCCTTCAGGCTGATCGCACTGACGCTGGCCGTGCCGGTCGGTGCCTTCACGGGTGGGCAGATCATGCTTCGAACGCGCCGGCTGCGAGAACTCTCCATGGTGGGCAGCATGCTGTCGTGTGGGGCGCTGGCGGGCCTGGCGATCTTCATGCCCAAGGCAGGGCCGTGGCTCGCCGCGCTCATGATTCCGCTGGGCCTGGGCATCGGCATCACGCTTCCCATCATGACCGTGCTGGCGCAAATGGCGGTCGAACCCAAACAGACCGGCATTACGACCGCCACGGTCTCGTTCTTTCGATCTCTGGGAAGCGTCATCGGCATCGCCGTGCTCACCTCGCTGGTTCTGTCGGCTGCTGCCGGCACGGTGATCACGCAGGCCGATCCAGCCACACTGCGAACCGCCTTTGCCTGGGCCTTTGGTCTGGCCAGCTTGAGTGCACTGCTCGCAAGCCTGCTCGCACTGCGACTGCCCCTGCCCGCGAGCCTGCTGCAACCGGCCAAACCCTAGTTCACTCGACCACTCGTGGGCCACGAAGCGCGCGCCCGCGAGTCAGCCCTGCAAAGCGCCCGTTCAGCGGCGCAGGATCGCAAATCGGTACAGTGACCCTGAGTCAGGCCTGCGGACTACCGTGGGGCTTCATTGATCCGAGCGCGGTGGAATCAGGCGGCTCTTGCGCCGCACGATGGTGACCGTGGGCGCCGGCGCCTTGGCAAAGCCTGCGCTGGGCAGTTCAACATCGGGGTCTCGGTCGGGCGGCATGTCCATGGGAGCACCGCGGCCCGCAGTTGACCAGGCCCGACGCTGAAAGGATCCGGCGCCATCGGGCGATCCGGCATTGCGATCCATCATGCCCAATCGAGATTGAAAGATACGCGGCGACCGGGGCGGTGCGTCATCGGAGTCCGTGCCAAAACCCCCCGATGAACGCCTGGGCGCATCGGTCGCGGAGCGGCGAGGGCCATCTCCGGCAGGGCGTCGGGCGCGCACGGCGGCCGCCTGTTCGATGGTGCTGATGGCATGGGTGTAGATCACCATCTCGCCCTGCTGCGTCTCGAGCAGCAGGGTGTGCACATCAAAAGACCGGATGCGGCCGGTAAAGCGGGTGCCGCTCAGCAGATAGACATGAACCGTGAGGCGCTCACGCCGGTAACGGTTGAGCTGCAGGAACTGGCGACTCTTGGGATCGGCCGGGATTTTCAAGACGGGCTGCCGCAACTCGGGCTGAAGGTGGCTCCGATTGTAGACGGGCCTTGAGGGTTTGGGTGGCCACCGTAGGGATATGCCCAGGCGAGCACACGCCTGGGTCTTTCAATTCCGGCGATCGCCTGACCTGTTGGGATGAGGCCCGTGCGGAAACCGCCTGCCCGACCATCAAGACCACCGGCCGGGGATCAGGACTCAAGCCTTCACGAGACAGGCCCTCCAGCGTGGTCCGGCTGACCTGCTCATCGGGCCAGCTCGCCGCATGAACCGCCACCACCGGCGTGGTGGCCGCAAACCCCCGTTCGAGCAGTGCGGCGGCAGACTGGGCCGCCAGCCCGCCCGCCATGTAGAGCACCGCGGTGCCCTGCGGATCGATGCCTTGAGCCCAACCCTCCGCCATCTGACCATTGCGGGCCACACGCGGCGTGGCGATCGTCAGATGCCGGGCCACTTCACGACGGGTGAGGGAATGCCCGGCTGCGGCAGCGGCTGTGCTGGCGGCGGTCACGCCCGGCACGATTTCCCACGGAATCCCTGCAGCCTCCAGTGCATCGATTTCTTCATCGAGCCGGCCGAACACCCCCGGATCACCGCCCTTCAGGCGCACCACCTGTGCCCGGGTCTGCGCATGGGCCACAAGCAGGCGACCGATCTCGCTCTGCTGGGTGCTGGGACGACCACAGCGTTTGCCCACGGCCACCCGCAGCGCCGAACCCGACCACGCGAGGATCTCGTCAGAGAGCAAGGCATCGTGCAACACCACATCGGCCGACGCCAGGACGCGCAGGGCGCGCACGGTCAGGAGGTCGGCCGCACCAGGCCCCGCCCCCACGAACCAGACCTTGCCGACGGGCAAGGAGCCTCCCCGCGAGTCACTTCGATCGGTGAGACCGGCCGTGTGGTCCGATTCTGAAAGCGCGTGGTCGCGGTCTGGCATGGCGTTCAGGCCGCGAGCGCCAGACGCCGACGCCGGAACAGGGGTGAAGGCTCTTCGGTGCAGGCCTGGTAGCGCACGCTGAAGGCCTTGAACCCTGCAAGCGCGGCCAGCGGGTTCTGGTCGCTGCGCAAGGCAAAGCTGCTGAAGCCGCAACGTGCCATGAGGAAGAGCTGGTCTCGCAGCACATCGCCCACTGCCCGCAATTCACCCGTCCAGCCCAGACGCTCGCGCAGCAGGCGTGCAATGGAGTAACCCCGGCCATCGGTGAACTTCGGGAATGCAACCGCGATCAGGCTGAGTGAGACCAGATCATCGGCCAGCGCGAGGGGATCATCAGACGGCTGCAGCAGGACACCCAGACGACCCGAACGGGCCTTCCAGGCCTGAGCTCGCTCGCGCCACTCATCCAGAGGCAGAAGCACATCAGCCTGCTCAGGCAGCTTGGACGCATCGCCATCAAACAGGATCCAGGTATCGGGCAGCGCACCGGCGCGATTGATGAGGTGACTCATGAGGCAGCTCCAGTCATCAGGCGGCTGTTCCGTACACAGCCTGCTTGAAGGGTTCGGATCCGATGCGATTGACCACATCGATGAAGCGTTCGTCGACGCTGTTGCGGCGCGCGACATAGGTGCGCACCAGCGTGTCGATCACCGCGGGAATCTGATCCCGCGAAAAGGAGGGGCCGAGAATGCGGCCGATCACGGTCTGTGGGCCCTGCGAGCCACCGATCGAGATCTGGTACCACTCCTCACCGGCCTTGTCGACGCCGAGAATGCCGATATGGCCGATGTGATGCTGGCCGCAGGAATTGATGCAGCCCGAAATGTTCAGCTCGATCTCGCCGATGTCGAACAGATCATCGAGGTCATCGAATTGCTGCTGGATGGCATTGGCCACCGGAATCGCTACCGCATTGGCCAGGGCACAGAAGTCACCGCCCGGGCAGCTGATGATGTCGGTGAGCAGCCCCACGTTGGGCGTGGCCAGACCGGCATCTTTGAGCCGCGCATACAGCGCGGGCAATGCATTGCGCTCAACATCAGGCAGCACCAGATTCTGCTGATGCGACACACGAATCTCACCGAAGCCGAAGTCCTCGGCCAGGTCAGCCACCGCACGCATCTGCTCGCTGGTGGCGTCGCCCGGGGCAATGCCATGGGGCTTGAGCGATACCGTGACGGCGGCATAGCCCGGCTTCTTGTGGGGCTGCACGCAGCGCGCCACCCAGGCTGAAAACCCGGGGCGCCGGTTGAGGGCCAGATCAAACTCGGGGGCCTCGGCACTCAGCTCGCGGTAGGGCGGCTGCTGAAAGAAGGCGCCCACCCGAGCCAGTTCATCATCGGTGAGCGTGGCCAGGCCATCGTGCATGGCGGCGAACTCGGCTTCCACCTCGCGACCGAAGGCCTCGACGCCCAGTTCCCGCACCAGGATCTTGATGCGCGCCTTGTAGAGGTTGTCGCGCCGGCCGTAACGGTTGTAGACCCGCAGAATCGCCTCGATGTAGTTGAGCAACTGACGCTCGGGCAGGAAGGCCCGCAGGCACTGGCCGATGATGGGCGTGCGCCCCAGACCCCCGCCCACCCAGACCTCGAAGCCCAGCGCGCGGTCGCTGTTGCGAACCACCCGCAGGCCGATGTCATGAACCTGAACGGCCGCCCGATCGCCTTTGGACGCACTGACCGCGATCTTGAACTTGCGCGGCAGGAAGCTGAACTCCGGATGAAACGTCGACCACTGGCGAAGCAGCTCGCAGTAGGGCCGAGGATCCACCAGCTCATCGGGCGCAACGCCCGCGAAATGATCGGATGTAACGTTGCGCACGCAGTTGCCGCTGGTCTGGATGCCGTGCATCCCCACCGTGGCCAGCTCGGCCAGCAGATCGGGCACACGGCCCAGCTCGGGCCAGTTCAGTTGCAGGTTCTGGCGGGTGGTGAAGTGCCCATAACCCCGGTCATAGCGCTCGGCCACATCGGCCAGTTTGCGCATCTGCTCGGACGACAGCGTGCCGTAGGGGATTGCGATGCGCAGCATGGGCGCATGCTTCTGAACGTAAAGTCCATTTTGCAGGCGCAGCGGCTTGAACTCGTCTTCAGTCAGCTCGCCCGCTAAAAATCTGCGGGTCTGGTCGCGAAACTGTTCAACGCGCTCATCGACCAGAGCCTGGTCGTAGTGATCGTAGCGGTACACGGTGGCTCATCCTGTGTGAGCAGACGGTATGCCTGCTCATGCTGACTGAACCGGAGTGTGAAAGCTCGCTCGGCGTTCTCAAACGATCATTTGGTGCGTAGCTACTGCCGTGGGCGCCTCTAGCGCCGCGGCCGGAGGCGCCTCGGGCACGAGTGCCCCGGGCGCCTCACGCACTTCAGTAGGTCTCGAAGTGCAGCCGGCCTTCGCGCTTCATGGTCTCGTGCAGCGCAGGCCAGTCCAGGCCCTGGGATTGACCGATCTCGCTGAGGGCTTCAAGTACCCCCTGCTCCATGCCCTTCAGACCGCAGACATACAGGCAGGTATTGGCGTCACGCAGCAGCGCGGCCACATCGGCAGCCCGCTCCCGCATCGCATCCTGCACATAGCGGCGTGGCTTGCCGGGCGTGCGTGAATAGGCAAATTCGATATCGATGAAGTCGCGAGGCAAATTGCCCAGCGGCCCGAAGTAGGGCAACTCCTGCTGGGTGCGCGCACCGAAGAACAGCATCAGCTGGCCGTCTTCACCACGACCGCGCTGCCGCCGGCGTCGCTCGGTCATGGCCCGCATGGGCGCACTGCCCGTGCCCGTGCACACCATGATGATGTTCGAGCCGTTGTGATTGGGCATCAGGAAGCTCGAGCCAAACGGCCCGATCACCTGCACCGTGTCGCCCTTCTTGAGATCACAGAGGTAGTTGGAGGCTACGCCCCGAACCGGCTGGCCCTGATGATCCTCGAGCACACGCTTCACGGTGAGCGAGACGTTGTTGTATCCCGCACGCTCACCATCGCGCGGACTGGCGATGGAGTATTGGCGCGCATGATGGGCACGACCCTGGGCATCGGTACCCGGGGGCAGAATGCCCAGCGACTGACCCTCAAGCACCGGAAACGGCAGAGCACCGAAATCCAGCACGATATGGTGGGTGTCGCTGTCGGTGCCGAGCTCGGTCACCCTGAAATTGCCAGCCACGGTCGCGGTCACGGGGTTGCGCGGCCCGTAGAGGTTCACATAGGGGTGGGCGGCCGACCACGGCGGCACCGTGGCGCCTGCAACGGTATGCACGGGGGCCACGGGTGTGCCGACGGCTGTCGAACCCGAGGCGGCATAGGCGGCGATCTGACCCGAAGCCAACGCCTCCGGGGCAGCACCCGCTGCCTCGGTTCCGCTGGCCACGGTCAAATCGCCCGCTGCCACATCCTTTTGCTCGGGCAGAACATCCCAACCGAGTTGTTCCTGAACCGAATACGCTTCAACCCGGATCACCTTGCGCCAGTTGTCGATGGACCCTGTCGGACACGGCGGCACGCAGGCCATGCACAGATTGCAGATCGAGGCATCCACCACATAGTTGCGCGAATCGTGGGTGATGGCATCGACCGGACAGGTGTCCTCACAGGTGTTGCACCGAATGCAGATCTCGGGATCGATCAGGTGTTGATTGATAATCTCGGGCAGCGGAGCATTCATCGCAATCCTCGGTTGAAGCGGATCAGTCTCAGTTGAAACGCACGTACTCGAAGTTGACCGGCTGGCGGTTGATGCCCATGACCGGAGGCGCGATCCAGTTGGCAAATTTACCCGGATCGACCACACGGCCCATGAGCGAGGCCACGAAAGCGCGATCTTCCGGCGTGGCCAGCCACTGGTTCTCGTGCTGCGCCCATTCGGCTTCGCTCACCACCCGACCCTCAGGCGACACACGCACGCCCGACAGCCCACCGATGCGGCGGTTGAAGGCCTTGTGCGGGGCCACGAGGCGGAAGGGAATCCCGGCCTTCTCGATCACCTTGTTCCAGCGCTGCACGCCCGCGATCGAATCACGGATGTAGTCGTCACGCAGGACTTCGTTGAGCGCATTCAGCATGGGCACTTCGCGTTCGATCAGGCGGCCTTCCTGCACCGACAGCACCGGGTAGGTCCGGCCATGCAGGCGGTGGTCGTCGTCGCGCTTGGTCTCTTCAAAGCGGCCCTTCAGGCCCGAGTTGTAGAAGATGGCCGCGTTGCTCGACTCATCGGCACCGAACAGGTCGATGGTCACGCTGAAGTGGAAGTTCAGATAACGCTGGATGGTCGGCAGATCGATGACACCCGCGGCACGGATCCTGGCGGGATCATCGGTCTTCAGCTGGTTCATCACTTCGCAGGTACGCTGGATCACGCGCGACACGCCCGACTCACCCACGAACATGTGATGGGCTTCTTCGGTCAGCATGAACTTGGTCGTGCGGGCCAGCGGATCAAAGCCGCTTTCGGCCAGCGCGCACAGCTGGAACTTGCCGTCGCGATCGGTGAAGTAGGTGAACATGTAGAACGAGAGCCAGTCGGGGGTCTTCTCGTTGAACGCACCCAGAATACGGGGATTGTCCTCGTCACCCGAACGACGCTCGAGCAGCGACTCGGCCTCTTCGCGACCATCACGGCCGAAGTACTTGTGGAGCAGGTAGACCATGGCCCACAGGTGACGGCCTTCTTCCACATTCACCTGGAAGAGGTTGCGCAGGTCGTACTGGCTCGGGGCGGTCAGACCGAGATAGCGCTGCTGCTCGACCGAAGCCGGCTCGGTATCGCCCTGGGTCACGATGATGCGGCGCAGGTTGGCGCGATGCTCTCCGGGGACTTCCTGCCAGGCGGCCTCGCCCTTGTGCTCGCCGAAGTTGACCTTGCGGCCCTCTTCACGCGGATTCAGAAAGATGCCCCAGCGATAGTCGGGCATCTTGACGTGACCAAACTGGGCCCAGCCCTGAGGATCCACGCTGACGGCGGTACGCAGGTACACATCGAAGTCGTTCGAGCCCTCGGGGCCCATGTCCTTCCACCAGTCGATGTAGTTGGGCTGCCAGTTCTCAAGCGCCCGCTGCAGGGTCTTGTCCTCGGACAGATTGACGTTGTTGGGAATCTTGTCGCTGTAGTCGATCGCGGCCATGGTGTGTTGCTCCTTGGGAATCGGTGGAAAGTGTTGAGTGATGCGGATCAGACCCGGGCGCGGTCGAAGTGCGGCTTTTCACCCTTGCCATACAGCTTGAGTGCGCCTTTTTCGCCCACGGCGTTGGGTCGGTTGAAGATCCAGTTCTGCCAGGCGGTCAGACGCCCGAAGATGCGGGTGAACATGGTTTCAGGGCCGTTGAAGCGCAGGTTGGCTTCCAGGCCGGTGAGGGCATCGGGCGACATGGCGGCACGCTCTTCAAGCGCGATACGCACCTCATCGGCCCAGTCGATGTCATCGGGGTTGCTGGTGATCAGGCCCAGCTCGAACGCGGCGTCGGCATCGAGCAGTTCACCGGCGCGCGCCTGGATCGGATCGAGGGCAGGCGCTTCTTCATAAAAGCGACGGGCCAGACGGCTCTGGCCGGTGGCCATCGGGTACAGACCAAAGTTGACGGCCGAGGTGGCAATCCGGGGGGCCTGCTCGGGTGAGTCGGGCAGCGACAGCATGTAGCTGCGATCGCAGGCCAGGGCGAGTTCAAGGAAGGTGCCGGCAAAGCAGGATCCCGACTCGATGAGTGCGAAGAGCGAGCGCGACGACACATCGAGGCGCGACAGGGTCCGGCGCAGCAGACCCAGGGTCTCACGTACAAACCAGTGGTTCTGGTGGGCCAGCAGCACCGCATCCATGGCCTGCACGGCAGCCACGTCGCCTTCGGTGCGCAGCACCCAGGTGCCGATCTCGAGTTCGTTGGTGCGCATCTGCAGGATGGCGTCGTCGAGCTCGCGACCCATGGCGAGCGGATACCAGGCCGCGCCTGCAGCCTCGATGCCCGCCACATCAGCCGGCTGAGCACCCTGCGGGGCCCGCACCGTGAAGGTGGCCTGGCGACGCGCACGGTCGATCACGACACTGACATGCTCATAGTGCAGGGCTTCGCCCTCATAGCGCGCCTCAACGCGCGGCAGGGCCACGCCCTGAGCCTGCGCGGGCCGCGTGCTGCCCTCACCCAGGGCGAGTGCACGCTCCTTGACGGATTGGGCAAACGATGCAGGCTTGGCAACGGCATCGACCAGACGCCAATCCACAGCCTTTTTGCCGCGCACGCCTTCGGTGGTGGTGCAGAAGATGTCGGCCAGGTCATGACGCACGCGACGCTTGTCGGTCAGGCGGGTCAGACCGCCCGTGCCGGGCAGCACGCCCAGCAGCGGCACTTCGGGCAGCGAGACCGACGACGAGCGGTCGTCGACCAGAAGAATCTCGTCACAGGCCAGGGCGAGCTCGTAGCCCCCACCGGCGCAGGCGCCATTGACGGCCGCCAGGAACTTGATACCCGAATGCCGGCTCGTGTCTTCGATGCCGTTGCGGGTCTCGTTGGTGAACTTGCAGAAGTTGACCTTCCAGGCATGGCCCGATACACCCAGCATGAAGATGTTGGCGCCCGAGCAGAAGATGCGGTCCTTCAGGCTGGTGATCACCACCGTACGCACGGTGGGATGCTCGAAGCGCACGCGGTTGAGTGCGTCGTGCAGTTCGATGTCCACGCCCAGGTCGTAGCTGTTGAGCTTGAGCTGGTAGCCCGGGCGCAGGCCGGCGTTCTCATCGACATTCATCGCCAGGGTGGCCACGGTGCCGTCGACCGTGAGCGTCCAGTGACGGTAGATCGCGGGCTCGGTGCGGTAATCGACGCGGTTCAGTTGGGCAGTCAGGGGGGCGTTCATGCGGTCTCTCCTCGGGAAGGGGGATGTTCCATCGGATGCAGGATTTTACATCTCGATTTCCCTGCAGTGATATGCATCATACTGCACATTCAACGCATGTCAAGCATAAAAAGCAATTTATTTCATCTTTTTTAGAACACCCGCGACTCAGCGCCCGAGGGTCTCGGTGATGCCGGTGCGCAAGGCCGCATAGGCCTCGGCCAGACTGCGATGACTGGTGTCGATCTGCAGATCCGCCCGACCATAGAAGGCAGCCCGGCCTTCGATGATGCGACGCAGATCTTCCATGGCCTCGCGATTGCCCGACATCGGCCGCAGATCGCCCTGCGCCACCACCCGACGCATGTGCTCCTCGGGCGTGGCCTTGAGCCAGACGGTAAAGCAGTGCGAGAGCATCATGTTGTAGCTCGCAGCATCGCTCACGATGCCGCCCGGCGTGGCGATCACTGCCTCGGGATAGCGCTGGATGGTCTCTTCCAGCGCGCGCAGCTCATATCGGCGATACGCGGCGGGACCCAGCAGGTTGTGAATCTCGTCCAGACTGCAGCCGGCCACCTGCTCGATTTCGCGGTTGAGCTCAACAAACGGCAGCCTGAGTTCATCGGCCAGCATGCGCCCGAGTGTGGACTTGCCCGCGCCGCGCAGACCGATGAGGGCAATGCGCCCGCTGCGGCTTTGCAGTTCGCTGCGCACCCCGAAATGATCGGCAAGCGCCAGTCGCGCCCCTCGCAACTCGTCTTCGGCACGCCCGCGCAGCAGTTCGCGAATCAGGATCCACTCCGGGCTTGAGGCTGTTTCGTCGCCGATCAATTCGGCCAGCGATGCGCCCAGGGCCTGTGCCACCTGGCGCAAGACCAGAACCGACGCATTACCCACCCCCAGTTCGAGGTTGGCCAGATGACGCTCCGACACCCCGCTGGCTTCGGACAACACCCGACGGGTCATGCCGCGGCGGGCCCGCAGCGAACGCGCGCGCTCGCCGAGACTCACCAGGAAAGGGTCCCGATCGTCGGGCGGGGAAGGCAGCGTCATGGAGGAGGTCGGCTCGGCGGGGCGAAGGATCAATATGAGTTGATCGGAACAAATATGCATTATATTGCTTGACAAGCCTGAATCGGCTGTTTAAGTTTGCTTCATGAAGTAAATTTCCGCAACCTGCAGCCACGCCCAGCCGCGAGCTGGCATGGAGACATTCATGAGCGCTGATGCATCCCTCGGCTCCCCCTTGCCCGCGGCACCGCCCGCCCGCTTCAATGCGTCCGCCTGGCTGGCCGACCTGAACGGCCCGCGTTCGGACAAGACGGCCTACATCGATGACGCCGGCAGCCTCACCTACGGGGCGCTGTTTGCCGATGTGGCGCGATTTGCGGGTGGTCTGCGGGCGCTGGGCCTGCGTTCCGAGGAGCGGGTGTTGCTCCTGATGCACGACTGCAATGACTGGCCGGTGGCCTTTCTGGGCTGCCTGCGGGCCGGTGTCGTTCCGGTCGCGGTCAATACCCTGCTCACTGCAGACGACTATGCCTACATGATCGAGCACAGCCGGGCCCAGGCAGCCATCGTGTCGAGCGGCCTGATCGGTGTGCTCGGTGAGGCGCTGGCCAAGGCGCCTCATGGACTGCGCCAACTGCTCGTCTCGACCCGAGGGGGCGCAGTGCCCGAAAGCCTTCCCGCCTCCTGCACGCTGCCCGTCCACGATCTCGGTCGTTGGTTGGGGGCGCAAACGCCAAGCGAAGCGGCCCTGACCGGCCCCGATGACATCGCCTTCTGGCTCTACTCCTCGGGCTCGACGGGGCGGCCCAAAGGCACGGTTCACACCCACGGCAACCTGTACTGGACCGCGGCGCTCTATGCCCGCCCGGTGCTGGGGCTGAGTGAGGCCGACGTCTGTTTCTCGGCTGCCAAGCTGTTCTTTGCCTATGGGCTGGGCAATGGCCTCACCTTTCCGTTGTCGGTGGGCGCCACCACGGTGCTGATGGCCGAGCGTCCCACGCCCGATGCCACCTTCAAGCGCTGGATCGCCCATCAACCCACCGTGTTCTTTGGCGCGCCCACGGGCTATGCCGGCATGCTGGCCTCGCCCAACCTGCCTTCGCGTCAGCAGGTTGCCCTGCGCGTGTGCTCTTCGGCAGGCGAGGCCCTGCCGCGCGAGATCGGCGAAAAATTCACGGCGCACTTCGGTGCTGAGATCGTGGACGGCATCGGGTCGACCGAGATGCTGCACATCTTTTTGTCCAACCGCCCGGGCGACGTTCGCTATGGCACCACGGGCAAGCCCGTACCGGGCTATCGGGTTGAACTGCGCGATGACGCAGGCCAGGTGCTCGAAGGTCCGGATCAGGTGGGTGACCTCTTCATCGAAGGCCCCTCCTCGGCGCTCATGTACTGGGCCGACCGGACCCGCTCACGAGCCACCTTCCAGGGCTCCTGGACCCGAAGCGGCGACAAATACTTCCGGAATGCCGAGGGCTACTACGTCTATGCCGGCCGGGGCGACGACATGCTCAAGGTCAGCGGTCAGTATGTCTCGCCCTTTGAAGTCGAGTCGGCCCTGATGCAACACGATGCCGTGCTCGAGGCGGCCGTCATTGGTGTGAATGATGACAACGGCCTCACGCGCGCCAAGGCCTTCGTGGTGCTCAAACAACCCGGCCAGGCCACAGAAGCCCTCTCGCAGGAACTGCAGGTGTTTGTCAAAGGGCGACTCGCACCCTACAAGTACCCGCGCCTGATCGTCTTCGTTCCCGAACTGCCCAAGACCGCCACCGGCAAGATCCAGCGTTTCAGGCTGCGTGAGGCTGAGCTCGCAGGTACGAAAGCCTGAGCAGAAGATCGCCCGTCGGCGCTCATCGCTATCCCTCGGCCTTGCCTTGTCTCATCGAGTCATGCCCTCTGGATCGATCATGCCAAGCATGAGCACGGTCGTCCTCGAATCGCTCGAGGTGTCGATCGAGGCGGTGTGGATCGAGCCTCGAGAGGCAGCGATCCGCAAGGAAGACCGCGTTGGCGGCGCGATCCAACGGCGGGGATGCGTTGAAGGCGCCCTGCGTGGCTGCGACGAGGCTTCACCGGTCATGATCTTTCTGCATGAAGGTCTGGGCTCGGTGGCACTCTGGAAGGACTTCCCCCAGCGCCTGTGTCATGCGGTGGGCCTGCGGGGTCTGGTCTACTCAAGGCCAGGCTATGGTCGTTCCACCCCCCGCCAGCCCCACGAGCACTGGGGCACGGACTTCATGCACCAGCAGGCGCTCAAGGTACTGCCTGCCTTGCGCGTGGCTCTGGGTCTGGCCAACACACCCGTCTGGCTCTTCGGCCACAGTGACGGCGCCTCGATCGCCCTGCTGCACGCCGCCCACCAA
>Ga0255242_1000066_pt1 | contig 14197 bp, 12 predicted proteins | sample ColtaT_18_FD_183707 | JGI IMG/M metagenome (GOLD analysis project Ga0255242, IMG submission 183707) | Metatranscriptome of freshwater microbial communities from Columbia River, Oregon, United States - Colum_Law_RepB_8d (Metagenome... | ecosystem: Environmental > Aquatic > Freshwater > River...
CCGCAATCCCACATTTTTCGATTCCGGGTGTCCGTGTCGCTGACAGCACGACACTTCCGGCGAGCCGGGACGCGATGACGGCCTCACCGTAGAATTAAATGCTCTGATCCCACAATTCATGCCCCCATACTGGTCCGCAGAAAAATACAGATCCATATTCATTGAGTCTTCCCAACAGGCACGTCCGGGGGAACGTTATTTGAACCTCGAATGGAACGGTCGTAATTGGTCAGTCATCGGGGCAAGAGGACCGATTTCGGGCGGAAATGATTCGCCAAAAAAACTTCTAACCGTTCTGCTTCATGCCCGATTTGTAATCGTAATGGATTGCAGGTCACCGTTTGCGTTCCTCGCTTCCATTGTTGCAGCATCGTACAGGACTCCGCCTACGTCCACGGAGTCGTTCTCGAGTATGAGTACGACCGGGGTAAAAAGGGGTCGGCGGCATCAAAACGGCTCCCACGGTCAAAGAACGCGGTGTTTTTTGGGGGGATGGGCCGGGCACGAATGACGCCGAGGACAAAAACCGTAGTCTGGGCTTTAGCCCGGGCACGAACTTCTCGTCATCCTTGAAATCCCCAGTGTTTTTCAGGGGATGGGGCCGAGCAGGAATGCTCGGGCTACCTTTTGTCCTCGGCGTCAGGAATGCCCGGGCTGCGTTCTTGCCTGCGTGTCAGCAGCTGCGGGTTTGGTCGCGACGAAATTCCTCCAGTACTCCGGTGACTCCCACTGTGGCCGCGGGCAGATCGTCCGCCAGCAGGGTCCGCAGTGCTGGCAGGCGGTAGCACGGTACGCCAGGGTACATGTGGTGCTCGACATGGTAATTCATGTTCCAGTAGAAAAATGAGAGCCAAGCCGGTAACAGTACTGTGCGGCTGTTGTCTCGAAAATCCAGCGTGGCTGTGGATCGTCCGCAGTGTTGTGCAGAGGCCAGCAGGATCGAAGGCCCATTCCCGATAAAGGATGCCAGACTGATCAGCAGCACCAGTTGCCACGCTCCGGTCAGCAGAAACACGGCCAGCAGTGCCGCATGCCCGCCCAGTATGACGCGGGCCGTGCTTTGTACTTCCAGTCGCCCCGCCAGATCATGCTCGGGCAGCACGTGGGTGCAGGCAACACGTGGAAATACGCCACGTGCATTGAGCCATTGCGTTCGTACGGTCCGCCACAATCGTCGCGGGTCCAGTACACCACGCAGTACCAGTTGTCTGGCTGTCAGACAGTGTGTCGTCGGCACTTCACAATCCAGCCCCGACTGCAGTGTGTGCCGGTGGTGCAGCCGATGTGATCGCACAAACCACGATTGATTTGTCCAGACCAGGAACGACAGCAGATTCAGCCAGAACTGATTCAGGCGACGACTGCGAAACACGGTACCGTGAGACAGCTCGTGACACGCGCCGGCATATCCCAGAAACGAAAACACCATGCCGTGCCACAGCAGTACGATGCATGCCGGAATCCAGCGGCGTTCCAGCGTACAGAACCAGAACGCCGCACCACTGATCACCAGCGCTGTCAGGTGTCCAATCATGCGGCACCACGCCTGCACGTCACTGCGGCGATGCAGTAACTTCAGTTCCTCAGACGGTATCGGACTGCGATACCACTGATCATGGGTCTGCTGCTGCACAGTGCACCTTTTTCGAATCAGCCGTCAGCGAGGCCGAGCCGGGCAAATCGCCCCTGCAGACACAGGCACAGCATCGTGCTGCCAATTGCCACCAGTTGATGGTTGGTGGCAAGTTCCTGCAGACAGCGGGCTACGTCGGTATGGATGGCCGACCCGTAGTCGTGCCAGATGATCACACTGTCCGGTTTGGCCAGTTGAAAGGCTTTGAGTGAATCATTCATTTCCGTTTCAAAATCGTGACCACCATCGACGAGAACGAGGTCCTGCGAGCCTGCCAGCCCGGCTGTTACGGGGCAGAATGCACGACTGTCCGCGACGATCAGCCGAATCTTCTGCTGCAGTTCCGGACGTGCCTGACTGACACAAAAGGGCCCGCGATCGCGATACATCAGTCTGAGAAACTGGTCATTCTGATCGGCATCGGCCAGATTCAGCCCGGCAGGATTGTCTGCGACAATCTGCTGCTGCGGCAGATCCAGTGAGGTGATGCGAGCACGGGGCCCGCTGTTGGCAGCCAGCATCACGGTGGTGGAGCCATGAAATGTGCCGAATTCAAAGATGTTCTCTGCACTGGTGATTTTCAGCAGGGCGGCCACGAGGGCACTTTCCAGTGTGAACAGACTGCCGATACCACTGGATGGCATCAGCATCGAGATTTCAACATTTTGTCCGGGCCACTGCTGCTCGACTGCCTGAAACAGCCTGCGCGGTCGAATGACGGGAATGGTAACAGGTTGAGTCATGTGATTTCCGGGGTGAGGCGGGCTGTTGATGTCCGTCGGGGTGGATGATCAGGTCACACGGCACCGCAGCAACTGCTGCAGTCGTGGTGCTTCGCTGCGCAACTGCTGGACACTGCCGTGGTCGACAAAAACAATGCCGAATTTCTGCAGTCCGGGGTCCGTCACAGGTTCCCCGGGTTTCCCCCAGATCGTGCGATCAAAAATGCGGGGCTCGATTTCGGCGTCAAACTGGATTTCCTGCAGTATGCCACAGTGATCCGCCATCAGGCAGTGCCGCGTGATACACCGCTGTGGCGGCAGCGTCCGAGGTATGTAGAATGGCAACCCGGCTGCTGCTTTGACAATCAACTCAGCATAAGGCACTGTGGTTGCATGTCGCACCAGATCCACGTAGAGGTCTCCGGGAGCCCGTCGGCAGACGTCGAGGATGGCGGGGCGCCCGTCCGATCGTCGAATGAACTGCAGATGAAAGATCCCGTCCTGCAGTTGCAGCTGCGTCGCCGTGTGCTGAACTGCCTGCAGCACTTCGGCCAGCGTTTCCGGTGTGCAGGACGTGATGGAACTGGCCGCCGACACCCGGTAGGGACTCAGGTGGTAATACTCGTCATCGGCGAAGCTGAACACAACCTGCTGTCCCTGCAGCATGCAGGTCAGGCCGTGCCGAGTCCCCGTCACAAATTCTTCGACCACAATCCGTCCTGCTCGTGATGCGGCCAGCGCTGCCTGAGCCGCAGCGATGGCCGCTTCAAGCGTGTGTGCGGTCTGGATGCCCTTGCCGCCGGTGAGATCAACAGGTTTGACGATCACGGGCAGACCCAGCTCTGTGACGGCTGCCGTGACACCTGACACATCGGTGCAGCCGACGGCCCGCGGACCGGGTAACCCGACCTGCCTGGAAAACTGCCGCCAGCGATCCTTGTGATGAATGATACCGCAGATCTCAGGCGAATCGTGACCTGGCAGTTGCAGTTGGGCTGCGACAAAGGCACAGGAGACTGCGGAAAAGTCGTTGCAGCACGCGCAGACGGCATCTGCGCGAAACTGACGCGCTGCAGCCAGCACGGCCTGCGGATCAGAGTAATCGCAGTGCAGAAACAAATGGCTGTAGCGGTGACCGGGTTCATTCGGGCGATTCCCGGCTGTGGCCACAGTCCAGCCAAGATTTCTGGCGGCCTGTATCAGAGGCACGTCCGAATGTCCGCCACCGGCGATCAGCAGTCGAGTCATTTCAGTGGCACAAAATACATAACGGTTTCGACAACACCCTCGGTGTAATGCCGCAGATAGATAGCGTAACGAGAATCGATATTCAGGACGAGACGGGGAATCTGCCAGAGATCGCTGGCGAGGTGATAGACACAAATCGCCAGGCGCGGCCGGTATCGGGAAATGGTCCCCACACTGCCCTGCAAAGCGCTGACTTCACTGCCTTCGATATCCATCTTCACCCATGTCAGATCCGGCAACTGCATGGAGTCCAGTGTGCGGACGGGAATTGTCAGCGTGCCGTGGGCCGAGATGGCAGCCACACTGCCGTGGCCTTCCAGCGTCGCTGTCCCTGCCTGTTCGCCAAGGGCGCAGCCAACGACATGGACCCGGTGGTCATCGTGAAATCGTGCTTTGATCTGCTGCAGATTCTGCGGGTGCGGTTCAAAACACCACGAGTGTGCCGCTCCGGGACAAACCTGCAGAAACTGAGCCGTGGTGGCACCGTCGTACCCACCGACATCGGCAAAGACTTCACCATTCTGACGCAGTTCAAGGAAATCCTCAAAATACTGCTGTGCCTGCCGATCAGTAAAACCCTGCAGAGCGGATACGTCGGCGTGCAGGCGGAACTGGACCAGTCGATCAAGCACCTCCACAGACAGTGAATCAGCGAGGCGAGACCGCAGCGCGGCCAGTTCCCTCAGATGTGCCGCAGTCTGGTCCGTAAATCCGGACCAGAAGCGAACTGCCGGCAATAGCAGTCCGGAGTAGCGGCTAAAGCTGAAAAAGTCACAGTGCTGCAGTCCGGCGGCGGTCAGGGCTGTGGCAGCCGATGCTGGCCGCCCCAGTTGCGTGGCGACCACGAGGCTGTCCGGGGGTGCCTGCGAGAGCCTGATCACGGGGACATTGCCGAGCACGGAGTGTGAACAGTGGTCGTCCACGATCGCGGCAATGGGCAGTTCGCGGCAAATCGCGGCCGCAGCGGCAGTCGCGCCGAACAGGTATCGGCGTTCCGGGTGCTGCAGGAAGTCCTGCACAGTGCTCCATGACGGTACTCCGTGGAACCGCATTCGGCCGACTGATGCTGTCGCAGAGTCAGACTGCATAGGCATGCCGACCCAGTTCGACCCACAGACCGCAGCGTGCAGATTCGGCGATGGCTTCCATCATCTGCAGGCCCTCGAGGGCCATTTCGGCACTGGCAATACTGTCCTGAGCAATACGTCCATCGAGTTCGGAGCGGGGCCGGAGCCAGTCTGCGATGTCGGAGTAATAATTTGCAAAGGCCTCAAGGAAACCGTCGGGATGTCCGGGCTTGAAGCGGGCATAGCGGTCCTGTCCGCAGACTTCGGCATCCATGGAGCTGCGAGTCAGCAACTGAATGCGGCCGCAGCGATCACTGAGCTGCAGTACCTCGGGCTGCATCTGCAGCCATTCCGCACTGCCTTCCGTCCCGAAGACACGAATTCGCAGACCGTTGGCACAACCAAGGAAGCACTTCCCATACCACAGGTCCACGGACAGTGAACCGGTGTAACGAGCCATGGCATGCACGCTGTCCACCACTTCCGTGAAGTGTCCCTTTGAGTACTGACAGGCGGTGACGCTGATCGGGTGCTGACCGGTCACAAATCCAATCAGGTGATGCAGGTGCACGCCCAGATCGAGGGATACGGTGGGCAGGTGGCCATCCGTCAGTCGCCACGCCTGGGGCTGCGGCAACTGGAAGGGTCTGCCGGCCCAGCGAATGAACCCTTCCTGGGGCATTTCTGCGGCGACGTGCACCAGATTCCCGAGGCGACCTTCGGCGACCATCTGTCGCAGCTCGCGAATGGCGGGGTAACCTGAGTAGTTGAAGGTAACAGCCAGTTTTCCCTGAGTGGCATCGCGGACGGCGATAATGCGTTCCACTTCCGCAGGCGAGCAGGCGAGCGATTTTTCACTGATCACCGGAATACCGGCCTGCAGCACGTCACAGATGATATCCGCGTGCTGCGGCGTGGGCACCAGCACACAGACGGCTGCCAGCCGACCGGCGAAGTGGTCCAGCATGGCGTGGTAGTCTGTGAATGCAGCCGACGCGGGCAGCGACAGCACATCGGCTGTTTCACTGCAGAGCTGCGGAGACCGACTGAAGGAGCCGCAGACAATTCTCCAGCGGTTGTCCATGCGGGTGGCAATGTGGTGTGTTCGCCCCACAGCCGACTGCAGAGAACCGCCGATGAGCGCGAGTGGCAAAGGCGACTTCACAGCATATCTCCTGCCGAAATCCCATGCGCCAGTTGCGAGTCGCCAGGGCGCAGCGTCTGCCGTACCACGTACAGCGGACGGCGTTTGACTTCTTCGAAAACCATGCCGAGATACAAGCCGATGATCCCGAGGTTGGCAAACCCGAGGCCTCCGAGAAAACACAGCAGCAAGGCCAGTGTTGTCCAGCCTTCCGGGACAGAACTGAGCCAGAAGTAACGGCCGAGGGTAAACAGACCAAACAGCACCGACCCGGCTGACAACAGCAGGCCAAACTGGATGGACAGCCTGAGAGGGCGGTTGGAATGTGCCACCATGACCCCAAGCCCCAGCCGATACAGGCGGGCCAGCGAATAGGCGCTGTGGCCCGCAAACCGGCTGCTGTGCGGCACGTCGACCACCTGCTTTTGAAACCCCACCAGTTCCAGAAACATGGGCAGATTCTGATTGCGTTCGCAGAAGAGACTTACGGCAGCTGCCACATCCCGTTTCATCAGGCAGAAATTTGCTACGCCGGAATCCATACTGCGTTCGCTGAGAAAATTGAACACCCGGCAATACCAGCGGGATGCCGTTCGACGCAGCCACGTGTCCTGTCGCAGACTGCGGCGTGCCTGGACCAGATCCGCTCCCTGTGCCGCGGCGCGAAACAGGTCCGGAATCGCCTCCGGGGGGTCCTGCAGGTCACAATCCATCACGATCACCCAGTCACCGGTGGCATGCCGCAGTCCCGCCTGAATAGCGAAGTGCTGCCCGTAGTTACGGCTGAGCTGCAGGCCGCGAATTCGAGCATCTGTGTGTGCCAGCGTCACGATCTGCTGCCAGTCATTCTGCGGGCTGCCGTCATCCACAAAGATCAGTTCAAACGACGCTTCCAGTTGAGCAAACACCGACACCAGTCGCCGATACAGCTCCGGGATGCAGGCTGCAGTCCTGTAGCAGGGTGTGACGACAGTGAATTGAGGTGCAGTCATAAAACGCTGACCACTGGCTCGACGCAGCAGCGGGTGGAGGGAATTCAGAACTATCCATGCCCTGCAGATTCGAAACGTGCAATTGAATTCCGTTGTGTGGGGGAAAGTCCGCACAACTCGTGCCGTTACAGACTGCCCGGAGGTCAAATCCGGTGTAATCGATCGACTGGCAGGTTGGTTACGGCGAGTGAGCGGCAGCGGCGGGTTTTTGAGGCCTCGTGAGCGGAACGGCGATACCCGGCGGTGGGTCGCTCAAGCCCCTCGCGGCACAGTGAAAACAGCTACCCGCTGGCTGGCACCATGCGGCTCACAAACGCATGTACGGCGGCACATACGGCTTCGATCCGGATCACTTAACCTGAACCGTTTCCGTACAACCGGTCGACTTACGAACGACATATTGCGGCTTGCGATTGACGTTCAGGTGCAGTCGACCAATGTACTCGCCGATGACCCCCAGACTGAGCAATTGCAGTCCGCCCAGCACCAGCACCGCTACGATGATGGACGCGTAACCGGGAACCACCAGCCAATTCATGAGGGCTGCAATCAGGTACCAGAAGCCGAGAAACAGTCCACCACCGGCGGCCACCAATCCCAGCAGAGACACCATCTGCAGCGGCAGCAGCGAAAAGTTGGTGAACATGTTCATCGCCAGCACAAACAGTTTCCGCAGCGTGTAGCCTGAACGGCCGTCGTGGCGGGCCGAATGCGGTACGATGACAGAGCCGATGCGGCTGGTATTCCAGGCCAGCAACCCGTCAATGAAGGTGAAGTTGAGATCGTAACGCAGTACGGCCTGCACCAGTTCACGCCGCATGCAGCGAAACGAAGTGAGTGTGACCGGAACTCGAAACACCAGACGGAAGAACCAGTTGATCACCGCGGATCCCAGATTTCTGCCGGCGGCGTGCTTCTTGCTGTCGTAATTCCCATACACCAGATCGGCGTTCTGCAGCCGGAGTGATTCCATCAGGGCTGGCAGAGATTCCGGAGGGTGCTGCAGGTCGTCATCCATGGTGATGATGACGTCTCCGCTGCAGTACCTGAAGCCGCACATGATGGCATTGTGCTGCCCGAAGTTGCGCATCAACTGGATCCCCAAAGTCTGGTCTCGGGCGGCAGCCAGTCTGCAGATCTCGGCCCATGCATCGCCGGGACCATTGTCGTCCACCAGCACGAACTGGATTGGAGCGTGGCTGAGAGTCTGGCAGGCCGTATCCGCGCGGCGGATGAGTTCGGCCAGACAATTGCCGGAGCCGTACACAGGGATCACCACGGAAATCCTGCCGGCGAGCGGCATTTCAATGGGCTGTGTCAAACTGACTGCTCCTGTACGCGAATGTGATACCAGTGCAGCATTTCAAACGGACGAAACCCGGCCGACTGGTACAAGCGTACCGCCGCGAGGTTCTGCACCTGTGTCACCACGGCGAGCTCTGTGCAGCCAGCCAGCGACGCTGCCCGCAGCACCTGCAGCAGCAACTGACGTCCGATCCCGTGCCCCTGCAGGTGCGGTGTCACCGAGACCAGACCGATCCGTGCCACGGGTTGGCTGAACCGAACCGTGATCATGCCTGCCAGCACACTTCCCAGCTTCGCAATCAGCACCTGATCGGCAATCTCCCTGAAGCAACTGCGCTGCAGCCAGATCCGGTACATTTCGTCACAGACTTCCGGAGCGAAACCGTGGTCGAGCCGGAACCGTGAGCCCCAGCCGGCCTGCCGTGCGAGGAGGGTCAGGTCAGCATCGGCGGTGCCGTAGGTGTCGAAAAAACGCAGAGCTGGCTGTGCGACAGTGTCCGAGTCTGCCGGACAGGCATCCGGCAGCGCTGCTCGCAGTTCCAACTGCGTCACGACGAAACACGCAGCCATGCCCGGTTGCAGCGTATGCCCGGCGAAGCAGGCCAGACGAATCCCCTGCTCTGTCATACAACGTCGCACCTCGGCCAGCGGCGGCAGGCTGCCGACTGCGGAGATCCGGGCAACGGAGTATCCGAGAAACTGCGAGTCCCATGTCAATGGTTGTAGTTCCACCGGAACTCCGCATTCAGATCGGGACGCTGACGCGGGACAGACAGAAATTTCGCACGGCGTCGATCACCAGTTGCTGGTCGGCAGCAGACAGTTCGTAGTACATCGGCAGGCGAATCAGCCTTGAACTGAGTTGTTCCGTCTGCGGCAGGTGCAGTCCCCGGGCGAACTGACTGCCGCAGGGGGAATTGTGCAGCGGCACGTAGTGAAAAACGGCCCGGATCGACAGCGAACGCAGATATTCCAGCAGCTCATCACGCAGTGTCTGGGTGGGCAACAGCACAAAGCACAGGTGGTAATTGCTGGTACAGCCTTCGGGGATTTCCGGCAGTTGCAGCAGGCCCTGCTGCTGCAGGGGCAAAAGTTCCTGCAGGTAGCGCAGGTAAATTTCCTGACGGCGGTCAGAGATGCGATCCATCTCTTCCAGTTGTCCGTACAGGAACGCACTGCAGATTTCGCTGGGGACGTATGACGAGCCCACATCCACCCACGTGTACTTATCGACTTCACCGCGAAAAAATCGCTGCCGATTGGTCCCTTTGTCCCGGATAATCTCAGCCCGCTGGATCAGTTGTGGATCGTTGATGCACAGCGCCCCGCCTTCACCGCAGATGTAATTCTTGGTCTCGTGAAAACTGTAGCAGCCGAGGTCACCGATGGAACCGAGGGCTCGCCCGTTGTACCACGAGTTGACGCCCTGAGCCGCATCCTCAACCACACGCAGACCGTGTCCGCGAGCGATTGCCATGATCCGGTCCATTTCGCAGGCTACACCCGCGTAGTGCACCACACAGATGGCTCTGGTGCGTTCTGTTATGGCATCTTCAATCAGGGCTTCATCGATATTCAGCGTATCGGACCGTATATCCACGAAGACAGGGTTGGCCCCCATGCGAACAAAAGCGGAAGCGGTGGAGACAAACGTGTAGGACGGCATGATGACTTCATCACCGGGGCCGAGGTCGCACAACTGAGCAGCCATCTCGAGGGCCGCGGTGCATGACGGCGTCAGCAGAACCTTCGGAATACCGAATCGCTCCTGCATCAAATGTGCGCATTTTTTCGTGAAGTGACCGTCACCGCTGAGATTGCCGAAGGTCACGGCCTGAGCGATGTAGAACAGTTCCCTGCCGGCAATGAAGGGCTTGTTGAAAGGGATTTTGTCAACTGTGGCCATCGATACCTGCCAGATCACGCCAGTGGACCGTTTTGACAACGATTCACTGTCATTTTGTGTGCTGAGCCGAACCTGAGACAGTTCAGAGTCTCTGCTTAACCTGGTAGGAGAATTACGATTGGGCAACTGAAACTACGCAGCAAGTCATCCGATTGAGTTTGTCGGGATTACGCAACCGTCAGGAACGATATGGCCGGTGTGAACGGTATTATTCGCATCACCGGCACTCATTAGTGATTCAGTGCGACGCCGGATTTCTTCAGGAAGTGCCGGGATCGTCGGCTGCAGCCGTCAGCGTGACTATTTTCTTGCGGCAGCCAGAATGGCCTCTTCACGAGCCAGCCCGAGATCGTGGTCGACCATCAGTCGCGCCAGTTCTTCGAGAGACGTGGATGCAGTCCACCCAAGCTTTTCCTGTGCCTTCGAGCAATCGCCGAGCAGCAGATCCACTTCGGCTGGTCGGAAATACCGCGGATCGATTTCGATGTACTGCTTTGGATCCAGTTGCAGCATTCCGAACACAATGTCAGCGAACTCCTGAACAGTCTGAGTTCTGCCGGTGGCCAGCACAAAGTCGTCCGGTTCGCTGTGCTGCAGCATTCGCCACATGCCTTCAACGTAGTCCTTTGCGTAGCCCCAGTCACGTTTGGCGGCCAGATTGCCGAGGTACAGCTTGTCCTGCAGTCCCAGCTTGATCCGAGTGGCTGCGCGAGTGATTTTGCGAGTAACAAAAGTCTCGCCACGCCGCGGACTTTCATGATTGAACAGGATGCCGTTCACCGCGAACATGTCATAAGACTTGCGGTAGTTGACTGTCTGGTGGAACGCATACACCTTGGCACAGGCGTAGGGGCTTTGAGGCTGGAACGGAGTTTTTTCCGTCTGTGGCGTTTCCAGCACTTCTCCGTACATTTCGCTGGACGACGCCTGATAAACCTTGACCAATTTTTTCTTGTTCAGTTGCCGGGCAGCTTCAAGCACGTTCAGCGCCCCGCCGCCGGTGGCCTGGAACGTGTAAGCCGGCTGATCGAACGAAACTCGCACGTGGCTTTGCGCCCCAAGGTTGTAGATTTCGTCCGGTTCCAGATCCAGTACCAGATTGGTCAGGCTTTGACCGTCGGTCAGATCGCCATAGTGCAGGAACAGGCGATTTCCGGCCTGATGAGGATCGGCGTAGATGTGGTTGATACGCCCAGTCGTAAACGTCGAAGCACGACGAACAAGACCGTGAACCGTGTAGCCCTTTTCCAGCAGCAGTTCGGCGAGGTAGGACCCATCCTGACCCGTGATCCCGGTAATGAAAGCGGATTTCGACATGTTGACGACTTCAAGTACGGAGGTGAGTGAACTGAGCAGGAAAGAACGAAAATCGCAATGCTACAGACCCTGTTGAAGACACACTGAATGCGTTCTGAACTGAAGATTTGCAAGCTTTTCCGGCGTCAATCGGTGGCGTTTTGCAGCAATTGAAGCCACGACAGCGATTGTGCGTTTTTTATGACCGTCGCTGCCGGCCGGGTGGGTTCCCTGCGGCCACTGGTTCCAGCGGGCAATGGGGTGCTGTTTTCAACCACAGCACGCCGAGTACATCACCGTAGCCTGGGCTTTAGCCCGGGCAAATGCCCCACCCCTGCTTTTGTCCCCGACGTCACAAGCCATCAATTCGAACGAATTGTCTGCCTTTCCACTGACTGCAGAAAATCCTGATAGGCATGCTGCAGTCCCGCTTCCAGCGAAATCTGTGGCGACCAGCCGGTCTGACAAATTCGAGTAATGTCGGACAGCTTGCGCGGAGTCCCATCGGGCTTCGACAGATCATGAGTGATCTGTCCGGTGTAGCCAACCGTACGGGCCACGAGCTGAGCCAACTGCAGAATGCTGATTTCCACGCCGCTGCCGATGTTGACGAGATCCGGGGGCTCCGTCAGCCCCAGCAGGTGCAGGATCCCGGCCGCCAGATCATCCACATGCAGAAACTCACGCAGTGGACTACCAGTGCCCCAGATCTGGACGCTGGGCAATCCCGCCAGCTTTGCTTCGTGAAAGCGTCGCAGCAGTCCCGGCAGTACATGGCTGTTGTCGGGGTGGTAATTGTCACCTGGGCCATACAGGTTTGTCGGCATGGCGGAATGAAACAGAACCCCGTACTGTTTTCGATAAAACTGACACAGTTTCAGCCCGGCAATCTTGGCAATCGCATAAGCTTCGTTGGTGGGTTCAAGAGACGACGTCAGCAGACTGTCTTCTGAGATTGGCTGGGGCGCCATGCGAGGATAGATGCAGGTGCTGCCCAGAAACAGAAATCGCTGCGTTCCGGCCTGCCATGCAGCATGCACCGCGTGGGAAGCCATCGCCAGATTCTGATACAGGAATTCGGCGGGATACGAGTTATTTGCCAGAATTCCGCCGACCTTTGCGGCGGCAAATACCACGATGTCAGGACGCTGTGCCTGAAAAAAGTGCTGCACCGACAGTTGATCCGTCAGGTCCAGTTCCCGGCGATCACGCACGATGATCCGCTGGAAACCCCGCCGCTGCAGCAATCGCACCACGGCGGATCCGACCATTCCATTGTGACCGGCCACATACACAGTTTGATCAGGCGTCATACTTCAGTTTCACGAAATTCAGGAGTCTGCTTTGAACCACGAATGGACACCACGAAACGTGGAGGAATGCGGGATTTTTTGAGCCACAGATCAGGATGGATCACAGCGGATGAAAGTGGGCGTCAGACCTGACGGCCTGATACATTGTCGCTGGCCGGAAGCGGTGGTGCGGTGGCCTTCGGACGACAGCACTGGCAGTTGGTATGCTGGGCCGGAGTGGCCAGCACGGAAGTCAGCATCTGCCGAAACTGCTGCAGGCTGTGTTCAAAGGTAAACCGCTGCAGCGCCAGTTGCCGGGCATTCCGGCCCATCTGCCGCAGCTCTTCAGGATGATCAACCGCCCAGCGAATCTGCTGCACAATCTGATCGACACGCTGAGGCTGAACAACCAGCCCCACCTGATTCTGCACAGTCAATTGATGCAGTTCGGACTGTTCCGGAGCATTTGTCAGCAGCGGTCGACCGGCAGCCAGAATTCCGTACAGCTTGCTGGGCATCAGACAGCGAATCAACTGGGCCGTTAACGGGACAAGATGCAGGTCGGCTGCATTGAGACTGACGTTCAGTGTGCTGAGGGGCTGGTAACCGGTGATTGTCACATTCCGCAGGCCCAGGTCCTGCACCTGCTGCTTCAACTGGCCCTCAAGTGAACCACGCCCGACGAACACAAATTGAATTCGCGGGTCATCCACCAGTTGGGCTGCAGCCAGCACAAACTGGTCCAGCCGCTGAGTCATGCCGAAGTTGCCCGAGTACATAACCACAAACCGGTCCTGCAGACCGTGTTTCAGGCGAAAGGCATTTGGTCCCTGCAGCGGCTGTATCCGCTGCACATCAGCCCAGTTGGGAATCACCTGCACCTGCTGCTGGGACAGTCCATTTTCCAGCAGCAACTGACGCATGTCTTCGCTGAGCACCACCATGCGTTCACAGCGATGGTAGATGGCGAATAATTCGCGGCGAAGATTCTTAATGAAACTGTTCTCTTTGAATCGCCCCAGTGCCACACCGACATCCGGGTGGATATCCTGCAGATAACCCACAACACGAACCGCGTGGCGATTCATCAGCCGCCCTGCCTCTTGCGCGAGCGTGAAGGGATCTGTTTCAAAAACCAGCACGTCCGGTTGGCCGATGCGTTTCAGCATTCGGCGAACCGCCCACTGGAAACTGACATAGTTGGCCATCCGCAGCAGCAGACTGCGTTTCGGCAACTGCAGATGTCTGAGCCGGTGGATACGCACGCCGTTATGGACAGTTTGCTGTTTCCAGTCTGCAGGAGTATCTGCAGAGAGACTGTTGGGCTGACCCGCAATGACCTCAACCTGATATTCGTCGGTCAACGCTTCACATAGCTGTGTCAACAGTTGCCCGGTGGCTTCCATGTCGGGCCAGTAGGACCGATTCATGAAGACAATGCGCGGCCGATGAGCAGAACCGGAATTTCCAGGATTCATGAGTAACAGCGGTAGACAGTTGAATCGTGAAACGGTGGGTCAGGCGGCAGGCGCATGCTACGCCCCCGTGGGTGACGGTAACCCTGAGGATTATATCGGCCGCAGGGTAGTAAA
>Ga0255242_1000071_pt1 | contig 13964 bp, 2 predicted proteins | sample ColtaT_18_FD_183707 | JGI IMG/M metagenome (GOLD analysis project Ga0255242, IMG submission 183707) | Metatranscriptome of freshwater microbial communities from Columbia River, Oregon, United States - Colum_Law_RepB_8d (Metagenome... | ecosystem: Environmental > Aquatic > Freshwater > River...
CCTGAATGGGTGCGGTTGCAGTATGAAAATCAGAAGCCCGGGCAACTGCTTGTGGGTGGGCCCGTGCAGGCGGGCAATGAGTTTTCAGTGGCGCCAGAGCAACTGGTGATTGCGGAGAATGCCACGGCGATGGTCACAGCCAGAGCCGGCGGTGCAGACAAGGTGGTGTGGCTGCTGCGACGAAACGGTATTGAGCAGGTGGTGGCGGCAGATCAACTGTCTTATGAGTTTGCGGCAGGTCGTGTGGCAGCGGCAGATCGGGCCAGCGGCGACGCAACGGATGCTGCTGATCCGCTGCGGGCCGCGCTGATCGTAAAAGCCAGTTACGGTGGCGAAGTACGAACGCAGGAAGTTGCCATCACGATTCAGGACAGTATTCCCGAACCGGTCTTCCAACTGAGTGGTCCGGCACAGTGGGATGGCAGATCACAAATTGAGATTGTTCCGGAGGTACAGAATTCTGCGCAGATGCTGCAGCAGGGCGCTGGTGCGCTGAACGTGCGCTGGTTGCTGGACGATGTGGCCACAATTTCCGCGGAGCAGTCGGGCAGGCTGGTGCTGCAGCGGGCTCAGGGGAGCGGAAATCTGAAGGTGACGGCTGAACTGGACAATGGCGGAGCCGTTGTGCGGCAATCCGTTGTGATTGCTGTACAGGAACCACCGCGCGAGCGGGAAACCTGGGTACCACCGCCGGTCCTCGCGACGGAACAGCCGTTGGATAATCAGTTCATCGGGCGTCAGGCCTCGGGGGCGGACGGCCAGTCGTGGGGACAACTGGTCCATGCCGGACGTTTGGAGGAACCTGCAGACCGGGTGTTTGTGCGGGTCTACGCGGATGAGAAGTTGTACGCAGAGCAGTCCGTGCAGCCGGACGCGGAGGGGCGATATCGACTGACTGCCCGCCTGCAGCCGGGGCTGATCAGGTATCGCAGCGAATTCGGCAGCCGTCGTGGTGATGCGGAGACTGTTCTGCATCGGGCTGCGAACCTTGTGTGTGGAGATGTGTTTCTGATTATCGGTCAATCGAATGCAGTGGCCACGGATTTCGGGAAAGAGAACCCGCTGAAGTCAAATGAGTGGGTGCGAACATTCGGGGCGACCGCGGGTGATCCGCAGGGCGCGCGACTGCAGTTATGGGCTCCGGCTGAGGCGCGCAGCCCCGGCGGTCGTGCAGAAATCGGATACTGGGGCATGGAGCTGGGGCGGCGGCTGGTTGAGAGTGAGCGGATCCCGATCTGCATCATCAATGGCGCAGTGGGCGGCACGCGAATTGACCAGCATCAGCGAAACGAGTCAGACCCGACGGATGTGGGGACAATTTACGGTAGGCTGCTGTGGCGAGTGCAGCAGGCCGGCCTGACTCATGCCGTACGGGCAGTGATCTGGCACCAGGGTGAGAACGACCAGGGAGCAGACGGGCCGACGGGCGGTTTTGGCTACGAAACCTATCGACAGTTCTTCGTGACTCTGGCTGCTGCGTGGAAGCGGGATTATCCCAATGTGCAGCAGTACTATGCTTTCCAGATCTGGCCGAAATCCTGTGCCATGGGAGTCGATGGTTCGGACAACCGGTTGCGTGAAGTGCAGAGAACTCTGCCACGTCTGTTTTCGAATCTGAGCGTGATTTCAACACTGGGCGTCAAGCCTCCGGGGGGCTGCCATTTCCCGGCAGCGGGATATGCGAAGTTCGCCGAATTTCTGCAGCCGATGATCCAACACCATTTGTACGGGGCGCCGCGATCGCCGTTCGACTCGCCGAACCTGCAGCGTGCCCGGTTTACCACGGCCGAGCGGGATGAGGTGCTGCTGGAGTTTGATCAGCCGATGCGCTGGAATGCCCAGCTGATCACTCAGTTCCAGTTGAATGGGCAGCGTGATCAGGTGCTGTCCGGGACAGTGGATGAGGCGACTGACGGGCGACAGGTGAAATTGAAGCTGAAGGCTGCTGCGCAGGGCGATCGGATTACCTATCTGGACAGTGCCAACTGGAATCCGGAGAACCTGCTGTATGGCCAGAACGGCCTTGCGGCACTGACATTCTGTGACGTTCCGATTGAGATGCCGTGATTGCTGGGTTCGTGGGTCGACAACCGATATTCGCTTAATCAGAGCCTCGCAGAGGGGTAACTGGCTGAACTGCAATCACAGTGTCCTTCGTGGCGAGGGAAGTGCAGTTGCAGCACAGGCCGATGGTGGTTCTATCCGTTGTCTGGTGTGTCTATGAGGAATGAATCTACCGGCACGTTTCCGAGACGCTTGACTGCTGAGACTGGCTGATCTCGAGACTCTGGTATTTCTGAACAGGCGCGTGGTGAGTGTTCATTTGTGCGTGCTTATTTTTCCCCAGGGTCTTTTGCTAATCATTTGGTAACGGTTTTTCAGTGGTAGACGTTGACGCGGGTGCCAGTTCAAAAAAATTGGGAAATTGTGATTTTTTGTGGCGGGTTCATTTCTTGACTCAGTGAGTCAGGCCTTATTTGGGGGTCATTGCACTCGACTGTTTTCTGCAGTGAACTCATCTGGAGAGTAATCCCGTCTGCTCAGGTGTTCACTTGCGGCAATAATTCCTGATGTCGTCCTGAGACTTCAGGTCGGTGGTCGGCGCGTTCCACCCAAAAAAAGGTTTCTGTAAATGCCAGTAACTGCGTCTTCTGTAGCCCTTTTGCGCACCTGGATGTCGTCTTTTCTTTCGCGGTCCGTGCAAGCTCGTAGAGGCTGGCGCCGCCGAAACATCAGTGACGCGGGACAACTGCTTGAGGATCGTCGCCTTCTGGCGGCGCAGCTAGTCGATGGTGGACTGAAGATGGAGGTCGTAACGGCCTACAATCTGGTTGTGGACTCCAACGTGGAATCGCCATCGACCTACGGACCCCGATCAGCCTACCTCGGCGTCACGATTACCAACACCGGCAGCAGTGTTCTGTCTGACGCGGTGATAAACATCGGAAATCTGACAAACGTGACGACGGGCGCTGGCACTCCGGGAGTGTATCCGGTCACATCGATACCGGCATCTGATCCTCTCCGCGATTACAGTGGCTCGTTTTCATTCACACACGAGGGTGGACTGAAAGATGCGACGCGACTCATTCCATCGATTTCGCCTGGGCAGACTCTGACCCAGTATTTTCTCGTTTCCTATCCGGTGACCGACGCCGGTAACAACAGTGTAGTCGGTTCAGCACCAGTTACTGCTGATGACCTTGACCTCTACTATGATGTCTGGATTTCTGCGCAGGATCCTGCAGATACGGTTGACGGCGTTCGGCGTGTTTTCGATGAACGCAGGATGACGGGTCGCAACGAAATCAGTGCGATGGCCAACAAGATCTGGCCGAACACCAGTGGCAAGGTGCCCGATCAGTACCTCGATGCATTTGAAGCAAGCCTCGGCTGGCGTCCCTCCGCCGCAGCGACTCGGATTCCGGGTGCGGAAGTGTCAGAGGGTGTGTGGTATGACCTTGGAAACGTTGGCTTTGGGTTTGATAATGACGGCGACTTTGTACCGGACAGAAATGCGTGGTTGCAGCCGGTGGGCGATCCGGATCTGTTTGACGCCTCGGCGGGACGACTGGTGAAGTGCTATGGCTTGCTGATTATCAAACTGAATGATGGTACAGAGCAATTACTGCCGTTTGAAGACCAGATGTATTTCGAAAACATCAATCCGAACAACACCAATGCAGTTGGCCTTGTGTGGTACGAGTATCTCCCCCTGCAGTACGGCTCAACGCTGACCGTGTCACCTTATCAGGAAGTCGCTTCGGGTTATGACAATGAAAAATTCAACGGTGATTATGGCACCTCTATTCCGGCCATCAATTTCGGTGCTCCACCGAGCGATCTGGCATTCAGCAAATCAGGCTCGACCGTTGTCAGCGGGGGGCAGGCAGCATTCAATCTGCTGCTCAGCAACCTCAGCCTCGTGACTCAGTTTGGCTGGCCTGATCAGGGCCTGCCTGCAGTTATCGAGGACAGCGTTCCGGCCAATACAACCTACAAAGCGGGCTCAGCGGCCGCCGTAGACGTCCCGTCGGGCGCGACAGCCACCGTCTATTATTCAACGGATCATCGTGCCACATGGACAAAGACAGAGCCGGCATGGACAGACACCAACGGTAATTCGGTCCAGGACCCAGGCGAGGGAACGGTAACTGATATTCGCTGGGTGCTCAGCAAATCGCTGTTAAACGACAGCTTTGAAGTGACATTCAGTGTGCTTGTGCCAGGCTCCTACGCCCTGACGAACGGGCCGACAATTGTCAACACTGGTTCCACCGGTCTGCTGAACGGTGAAGCCGTTCTGGCTGATTCCCACACGGTGCTTGTCTCCGGCAGCCTGTCTTTGGGGGATACGGTATTTCGTGACGATGGTACGGGAATCGGCGGTATAGCGGGTGACGGAACGCAGAACGGCACGGAGAGCGGCCTCGCAAATATCGCTGTGACGCTGTACTATGACGCTGATGCGGACGGGGTGATCGACGCCGGAGACATTCTGTGGGGCTCAACAACAACGAATGCGTCCGGAATATACAGTTTTTCGGGGCTGCCGGCTGCTGCTTATATCGTCGCAGCAGACTCAGAAGATGCTGATATTCCTGCTGGCTGGAACCTGTCAACTGCCCCGCAGCAATCCATCACGCTGTCCTCGACGAATATCCTGACAGGCGATTTCGGCTTTGCGCCTGCAGTGGATGTCACGAAGAAACTGAAGGGGCAGAGTCCCGTGTATGAGGGCTCGCTGATTACCTACTCACTCGAGGTCTCTAATCTTCTGAAGGGCGACGGATATGCTGCCTCTTTGCCACAGCAGCAGTCGCTGTGGTTGGGAACGACATCAGGGACGTTTGCGAATACAGGGAATGCAGCCGGGGATGGGACAGGTACGTTTGCGTCCGCGTCGACGAACGGGGCAAATCTGCGGGGTACGAATCCGTCGGTGCCCGATGCGGCACTGCAGACGACCCCGATCACTCACGTCGAGGCCGTGCTTCGCCTGTATGCGTCGCCCGTGTTTCGCGACGGTGATTCGCTGACAATCGAAGTGACGAGGGCCGGAGTGGCGCTAGGCACCTACACGGTGACACGGGCAATCTCCGGGTTCAGCTCATCAGGCGCTGCCGGCGAAATCACAATCAATCTGACCGGACTCGGTGGATGGACATGGCAGAATCTGACCAGTGCGACCACCGGTATCAACGTCATCTTCAACCGGGGTCTTGGTCTGAATCCCCCAACAGTGTATATCGATCGGCTGGGATTCCGTGTCACCACCGTGGCTGAGCAGAATCGGGATGGGTATGTGTACTGGTCGGACCAGAGTTCCACACTGAAGACCGGGCCGTCGACCGGCGGTGAGATACAGCTCCTGATGCCCTCGCTGTCAGCCTCAATCACGGATATCGCAAATGACTATGTCAGCGGGTTTGTTTATCTGGGTGCCGGATCGACGATTTACAAAGTCGATCGTAATGGTGTCACATCTGCCAGCTTTACGGCTGGTGGTACAGTAACCGGCATGGACGTGGATGTGTCCGGAGGTTATTTATACTGGACAGAGTCAGGCAATCAGATACGCCGATCGTCGCTGAATTTCGCCGGAGCCTCATCATCTCTGGTGTCGGGACTCAGTAACGTCACAGCGCTTACGATTGACCCGCTGGGTGGTAAACTGTACTGGAGTGAGTCAGGTAATCAGACTGTGATTATCAAAAGCGTTCGTCTCGTGGACCTTGGCGGTTCGTCACCTACTGTGACGACAGTTCTGAATCGGAAAGTGAATTCCAGCGGAAACAGCAATATTGAAGATCTCGAAGTCGATTATAGCGGCGGGAAACTGTATTTTACTGACAACAGCACCGGGCCGGATTATATTGGCGTGGTCGATTTGAGCGGCGGAAACGTGAAGAAGCTGATTGATTTATCGTCGACCAATCCCGCTCCTCTGGGTCTTGCTGTCGATAGTGCGAGAGGCAGGGTTTACTGGGGAGATAATTCAGGTGTAAATCGGGCAACGCTTACCGGCACTGGTTCAACGCTGATTTACTCCGGACAGACGACGGTCCGGGACGTTGAAGTGCCGAATTTTGCGCAGCAGTTTTTTGGCTCCTTTGACTTCAATAAGACACTCGAACTGGTTCCGCTGACGGATGATTATGACCCGTCAGAACTCAGCTATGTCTCCTCAAGTATTCAGCCGTCCAGCGTCGATGCCACCACGGGTCTCATCACGTGGGCAAATGTTGGTCCGATCAATCCAGGTGCGACGCGGACAATTCTTGTGACTTTTCGCGTGCTTGAGCCGGCGGCTAACAGCACCGACAGCAATGCCATAAATACTGCCAGTGTCACGTGGGCTGAACTTGCGAATGGTCAGAGTGCAAATGACGACACTGACAGCACCACAGTTATTGTTAAGCCGACCGGTTCGATTGGCAACTTCGTCTGGCGCGACTCCGATGGTGGAGCGGACCAGGACGCCGGTGAGCCGGGCCTTGAAGGTATTACAGTGGAACTGTATGAAGATCTGGACAGCGACGGAGTCCTTGATGCCGGAGAACCGCGTATCGACGCGCAGGTGACGGGCAGTTCCGGGGCATATCTGTTCCGCGGGCTGGCTCCGGAGGACGGCACCTACAACTATATCGTCAAGGTCAGTACGGCAGGGTTGTTCAATTTCACTAACACATTTGACGCCAGCAGTCCATTCAACAGCACCAGTGCTGTGACTATGACCAACCCTGCCGGGGCCACTGGGCCCGCTGATAATCTGCTGCAGGATTTTGGTTTTTCTTTCACCAATAATACTCGTGTGTACGGCACTGTCTGGCAGGATTATGATCGAGACGGCGTGCTTGACAATGGCGTGGATCCCGGTATTGCCGGGGTGACTGTTTCGCTGTTCAACGCCAGCAGTGTCGTTGTGGCAACGACAACAACCGCTGCCGATGGCAGCTGGACTTTTTACGGGGTGGCACCAGGTTCTTATACAGCGCGTGTTACCACGTCGACCTTACCCGCGACTGGTACGTGGACGCAGACGGCCGATCCGGATTCAACACAGGACAGTATGACTCCAACCGGTGGCACGTTTACTCTGGTCGCCGGTGGCGTGGTGGGGAACTACAGTTTTGGGTACGGTTTGACCGGCACATCTTCGATTGGCGATACGGTGTTCCTGGACTGGGACGGTGATAATATTCTGGATAGCGGGGATGGTGATGTCGGGATTCCATCGGTGGCCGTTTCGCTGTACCTCGATCTGAACGGCAACGGGGTGCTGGACCTTGGCAGTGACCCGCTGGCCGCGTCTGCGGCTACGGATGCTTCGGGTGGGTACTTGTTCAGCAGTCTGCCGGTGGCGACTTGGTTCGTGGTGGTCGATGAGTCGGATCCTGAGTTTCCACCAAACGTTACGGGATCGACAGTGAATCCGGCAAAGGCCACGCTGTACTCCGGTGTCAGTCTTTTGACGGTGGATTTTGGTTATCAACCGTTCGGTGATGGAAGAATTTCGGGCAATGTCTGGGATGACGATGATTTCAGTGAGACACAGGAAGCGAATGAGGGTGGCTTTTTGGCCGTGTCTGTGGAATTGTGGTGGGATCGTTTTGGAACGGGTGACTATGTGCTCTATCAGACACAGTCCACTGACAGCCTCGGGAGTTATACGTGGTCAGGTCTGCCTTACGGTGACTACGAAGTTCGAGTGGTAACTGGCGATCCGGACATACCTTCCGGGCACGTGGCGACGACCGTTACCGTGCGTGCGGTCAGTCTGACGTCGACCAGTCAGTCGGGCACTGCCGACTTTGGCTTTGCTGCACTGTCGTCGCTTGGGGATACGGTCTACTACGACAGCAATCGCAACGGAACCCAGGATGCGAATGAGGGGGGGATTCCGGGGGTTGTTGTGCGACTGTATGCAGACACGGATGCCAACGGTCAGCCAGACGGTGTGGCTCTGAAGACTGTGACAACGGATGCCGATGGGCATTTCAACTTCACTCAGGTACAGCACACTCACGCGGGACAGTACTACGTGGCTGTCGTCGACACATCCACACTTCCCTCGGCCTTGCTGAATTCCGGCGATCCGGATCGCGACGGAGTGGCATGGACGGGAACAGCGGACGGCTTTCCCGCGGCTGACAGCAGCGATTCATTCATCAGTGTGCAGAGCAGTTCTTATCAGGGGGCTGATTTCGGGTACGCGCCTCCGGGGGTCGTGGGCGATTTTGTCTGGCTTGACCTGAACGGTGACGGGGCTCAGGGCTCGGGTGAACCCGGACTTGCGGGCGTGACGGTTACCGCCGTCAGGGCGGCGTCGGGGACGACGGTTTCCACCATAACCGATCAGGATGGAAGGTACAGTTTTGCGAATCTCGCCGATGGGGTGTGGACAGTTTCGATCTCGGGCGACCCACTGACCGGGAAGCAGGGCAGCTACGATGCGGATGGTGGCAGCCCTTTGTCGACGAGCGTGACGATCACGGCGGGAGTGATCTCGAACCCCTCGATCGGCTCTTTGGATGTGGACTTCGGTCTCAGGCTGGGCGGATCCTTCAGCCTGAGTGGGACAGTTGCCACCCATGATGCTCGCAATCCTGGAACTGCTGATGATGTGGACAGTTTCGCTGATGACGGCCTCGACCGAGATGCGGGCGTAAATGACGAAACGGAATTGTCTGGGCAGACTCTGTATCTGTATCAGATGGTGAGTGGAAGCCCCGTATATCTCGGGTTCACACAGACCGACGAGTCAGGCAATTACAGTTTTTCCGGGCTGGGCGCGGGGGAGTATCGAGTGGTGCTGTCGACCACAGGCATTGAGTTGCAGAACAGCACGCTGACAACCACTGCGGCTACCTCACCGGCATCGGCAGTTGTCAGCTACGGCAGGGATACTGACAGCAATGGCAGCATTGACGTGCTGACAGCGGTCGCGCAGACAGTTTCGATTTCCAGCGGAGAAGTCTCGGATCTGGATTTTACGTTCCTGTCTGAAGTGGAATATGATTTTGGTGATCTGCCGGAAAGTTATTCGGCTACTCGCCTGAATCATGATGGAGCTCGCCATGTGATTCCGTCCGGGGGCTCGACCCTCTGGCTGGGAACAGCGCCGGATGCCGACGTGAATGGTGCGCCCGGGGCATTTGCTGATGGTGATGACGTCCTCGGGGCCGATGACGACGATGGGGTATCAGCGGCGAGCATTGCAAGCTGGACAAACGGAGTTGGTGGAGGCAGCGTTCTTGTGACCGTTCCATCCGGGAAAACTGGCTATCTCGTCGGCTGGATTGATTTTAATCATGACGATACTTTGATTGATGCAGGCGAATTTATTATCAGCCAGTGGGTCACCGGTACCGGTTCCGCTCAGGCCATTACTTTTGACATTCCGGCCGGCACGATCGCTGCCACTTCCGAGTCCTGGCTGTCTCGGTTCCGCATATTTACGGAGAAACCCGCGTTCCCGCTGTTTTCATACGAGGGATCAGCGGTCGATGGGGAGGTGGAGGATCACCTGTTCAGTCGTCCCGTGGGGGCATCGATTGGTGATCGCGTGTGGGTTGACAGTGATGGTGATGGAGTCCAGGACAGCGACGAACTCGGCCTGCCCGGTCTGCTGGTAACGCTGCGAGACGCTGTAGGCAACAGGATTACGGATCAGCTGACCAGCGACGGGACGCAGGATGTTGACGGTGACGGCGTTGTGGACGCGATGGGGTACTATCGCTTCACCGGCCTCACCGCGACGACGGATTATCGCGTTACTGTGTCCACTCCGACGGGTTATGTCCTGAGTTTCGACGAGGACAGCGGCACATCAACTCCGGATGGGCTTGTTTCGGTGACGGATCTGGAATTGAATCCGCAGCGATCGACCGCGGACTTCGGGCTACAGCCACTGCTGGCGAAAATCAGCGGCATCGTCTTCAATGATACGAACTCGGCGACTGTCGGTGCTTTTGACGCTGAAGATTCCCGTCTCTCAGGAGTCGTTGTTGAACTGTGGCTGGACCCGAATCAGGATGGCAATCTGAGTGATGGTCTGCAGGTCGGCGAAGCGACCACGAACTCTTCGGGGGCGTATGAGTTCAGTGGCGTCCCTTCCGGACGTTATCTGGTGATCGAACGTGACCCGTTGACATACACCAGTGTTCTGGATACTGACTCGCTGAATGACAATCGCATTTCGATCAGTCTTACCGGCGTGGACTCCACGGGCAACAACTATCTCGATGTCACAACAGTTCTGGTATACGACGTAGCCGTCACAAAGAGCAACGGCAGTTCAACGGTGCTGGCTGGTGGATCGACCACCTGGAGCGTCGTGGTAACGAATAATGGACCTGTCACGGCGACGGGAATCGTGGTCAGTGATGTGCGACCGTCATGGATTTCATCGTGGTCGTGGTCCGGTAACAGTCTGTCCGGACAGACCGGAAACCTCTCGGATACAATTGTTCGGCTCCTGCCCGGTTCAAGTGTGACTTACACGGTTGTGGCGACTGTGAAACCGGACGTGACTGGCGGGAGCCTGACGAACACAGCAACAGTGTCTGCGGCGAATGACACAAACTCTGGCAACAACAGTGCCAGCGACACTGACAGCGCTGATGTTCAGTACGATGTGTCCGTGGCGAAGACGAATGGCACCACAACGGTTGTACCGGGGTCAACGACGACCTACACGATCACAGTTTCAAACGCTGGCCCCAGTACTGCGACCAGTGTTTCGGTCAGTGACAGTATGCCGTCGTGGATTTCTTCCTGGACGTGGTCTGGCAATGGCCTGACGGGTCAGACTGGCAATCTGTCTGATACGATCAGCAGCGTGGCACCGGGTTCAGGCGTGGTCTACACGGTTGTGGCGACTGTGAAACCGGATGTGACCGGCGGGAGCCTGACGAACACAGCGACAGTGGCCGCGGCGAACGACACAAACTCCGCCAATAACACTGCCAGCGACACGGACAGTGCTGATGTTCAGTACGATGTGTCAGTAACAAAGACGAACGGTGCGACGACGGTCATTCCGGGAGGATCGACAACGTATACGATCACTGTTGCAAATTCCGGTCCCAGCACTGCCGCTAATGTCAGTATCAGTGATGCGATGCCAGCGTGGATCTCTTCGTGGACGTGGTCTGGAAACGGCCTGACAGGCCAGACTGGTAATCTCACGGACGCAATCAATACGCTGGCACCTGGCGGAACCGTGGTGTATACGGTGATTGCCAGCGTGCGTGCAACTGCCACGGGAGGAAGCCTGACAAATACGGCCGTGATAGCCGCTGCAGACGATACGAATTCCGGAAATGATACTTCAAGCGACACTGATTCAGCAGCAATGGGGCCGGTCGCAGTGAATGACACCCGTGTGGCGCTTGCTCCCGGCAGTTACACGCTGCAGGTCACAGCAAATGACACTGATCCAGCCAACAGTCTGGACCCGTCGACTCTGGATTTGGACCAGGCACTCGCCGGAGATCAGAAAACCCGGGTGGTGTCAGGTGAAGGTACGTGGACCGCTCTGAGTGACGGTCGGCTCCGATTTGATCCGGTCGCCGGCTTTACGCTGGATCCAACGCCCATTACCTATACGGTCAGGAATACATCCCAGCTGCAATCAAATGCAGCGACTGTGACGCTGGACTATCGTCCTGTGGCCAACCCGGACAATTCAACGAACAATACTGCCGGTACCGCTGTCACGCTGAATGTCCTCTCGAATGACACTGGTGGCGATACTGAGTTCAATCTCAGCACACTGAAGATTCTTGGTACCAACAATCCCGGAGATCCTCTTGTTGTTCCGGGCCAGGGCACATGGTCAGTATCGCTTTTGAACGGGACCATCAGGTTCACTCCGGAAGTCGGTTTCACCGGCGACCCGTCACCGATTCGATATAATATACAGGACGTGGACGGGAATGTTTCGAACTACGCTGTCGTCACCGTTGATTACATTGACACATGTGTGGGATTTCCTCTGACGCTGATCATCGATGACTCGGGTACAGCGGGATATGACATAATTGTTGTCGACAATATGCCGATTGGAACCCCCACGGCTTTTGGTAATTCAACGCATTCGGATCTGAATAATCAGACTCTCGGAAACCTCGGTTTCCTCGGGGCAACGCTGAATTTCAGCTATGTTACAGTGACAGCGTTGAGTAAGCCCTACCTCACGGGACTGACTGCTCCTGACATGAGCATTACCGCCTCCGTGAGAAGTACAGGGAGTGGCGGTACGGTGAGTATTTACGCAACGGACGGTTGTTTTGGAATTACACCAGGGGCTCCCTACACGCTCGTGACGCCGCTGGGTGGAACCACCGTTGGCAGCGTATCATTCTCTGAGGCCGTGGACCCCTTGAATACCTTCCTCAGCACTGGTGCGGGGAATGTGCGAAACGAACTTGGCCCATTTACTTCGCGGTCGTTCTCAGGCACGCTCTCGAAGCCGTTCAACTTCACAGCGACCGATGTTTCGCTCACCAAAACACTCACGGTTACGCATCGTTCAGGACGTAATCTGTCTACAAGCTTCAGAGCTGGCGGGAAGCTCCTTCCGGGGCCTGTCAGTGGCTACCACGGACAGTATGCTGAGTTGCTGGATGAGGCGTTCGTTCCTGTTCTCAGAGGCTCGGCAGCGAGGCTTTCCCTGCTTGACGAGATGACGTCTCTGTCGGAAATGCAGAAACGAGATGCTGTTTCGCAGGGGCATCGTGGATATGGCAAAGACGTTCGTCAGGACGCGGCCGTCAGGTACACGGAAACGGCCAGAACTGAATCAACCGAAGATTCTGCGGAGCAAACGGTCGGGTTCGAAGGATTGGTCAGGGAGACACACGAAGACGGTCTGCGATTTGACTCCCTGCTGCGGAAGCTTCTCAGGACGATCCTGCGACCACTTTTGCTGTTCTCGACCGAAGAGCGGCCAGTGTTGAATCCGGATCAGCCGTTCCGTGGCGAGCGAAATCATGCGAAAGATCCTGCTGCAGTTCCCATGGGCAGGGCAGTGGAATCGGCGGCGGTTGACACCGCAGATGTCGCGTCGGGCAATGAGCAACCGCAGCATGGCGGAACCATGTCATCTTTGGTGGAACTTGTATGGGCTGTAGCGGAGGCGTTGACTGAGTCCACTGGTCATGACTCTGAGTCACAAAAGTGACAGTCGGTGCGTGGCCGCTGTTGAGTCAGGCCTGCACAAAGGGCGATTCTTGCGGTGCCGCAGTTTCGCCCTTTGATACCGACGTAACCCTGAAATTCAGCGGCAGGACAAAAGGGATGCTTCAGGCCTCGTCCGTGCCGAAAACATGCTCAGTGCATAGCCTGCTCTGAGTCTGGAGGGCCGGTGTGTGACTGAATCAGGTTTTTTGACGAAGCCTTGCAGCCTTGTGAGGCCTCCTGTCGGATGGTTCAATTAACAGGACAAGTCTCGACGTGCTGCAGCAGATTTGGTCGTGGGATTGCATCCCCGACCATGCTGAGTCGGTCTTTTGACTTCAGCTACCCGGATCTGATTGCCTGCTCGTTGAAGTTACACGGCAGCGCGGTCATTACGGGGAGACGATGCGCTGCGGACCGCCGATCCTGCATGGTCGGTGTGCACATCATGTTGATGCGGTGAGTCGGTGGCTGCGCGGCAATCGACCTGATACGACTTCAAATGCATGTTCGGATCCACAATGCTGACTGAATCATTAATATTGCCCCAGAGGGGCAGTCAGCAACTCCTGAAGGATCTGGCTGCGTGGACTGTGCGTCTGGAAATTCGACCTTCGGAGGTGCCTCAGAAGCATCCGCTGGTGCTTGATGTGTCAATCGGAGTTAAGGCAGGCTTCGCTGGCGTGGACTTGCCGGGCTCGATGCTTCGCTTGGCCATAAGTCCTGAAGAGCAGTTGCTGCAGAGGTTTGGCACATGCCAGGGGTGTTGATGCACTTAA
>Ga0255242_1000091_pt1 | contig 13021 bp, 3 predicted proteins | sample ColtaT_18_FD_183707 | JGI IMG/M metagenome (GOLD analysis project Ga0255242, IMG submission 183707) | Metatranscriptome of freshwater microbial communities from Columbia River, Oregon, United States - Colum_Law_RepB_8d (Metagenome... | ecosystem: Environmental > Aquatic > Freshwater > River...
GCTGCTCAAGCTCGCTACGGGTATCGAGCACAATCAGCCGATCACCCGCAGCGACGCTTTGACCGTCGCGCACAAGCACCTCACTGACAACGCCCCCGCGAATGTGCTGTATCGGCTTGCGCTTCGACTCCACGACGACGACGCCGGCGAGCGGCACCCCCTCGTCGATCGGTGCAAACGAAGCCCACGCAATGAAGGCCGCCAGCAACGCAAGCACAAGCGCGCCACTGACCACGAGCAAAGGTGATATCGAGGTCGGCAACGGGCCGACCGCAGGCAACGCCTTCTTCATTCGACCGTCTTCGCTGGCGGCGCAGGAGCACGCCCGGCATTCAATGTCGTCAATACGGCATCACGCGGCCCATTGAGTGCGATACGCCCATCTTTGAGCACAATCAGCCTATCTGTGATCGCCACTGTGCCTGGGCGATGCGAAATCAGTACGATGCTCACACCGGACGACTTGGCCGCCAGCAACGCGTCCTGCAGCGCCTTTTCGCCGATCTCATCGAGATTCGAGTTGGGCTCGTCCAATACCAGAAGGGCCGGCTCGCCGTACAGCGCGCGCGCCAACGCGACTCGCTGTCGCTGTCCGCCGGATAGCGATTCGCCACCGATCCCGACGCGGGTGTTATAGCCCTGCGGTAAGCGGGCAATGGCATCATGCGCGTGCGCTGCTTTGGCCGCAGCGATGATCGATTCACTGGTCGCGTCGGTAGCAAATCGCGATATGTTTTCGCCGACGGTTCCATCCATCAGCTGCACTTCTTGCGGTAGATAACCAAGATGCGGACCCAGGTCATCGCGGTTCCATGCCGCGAGGTCAAAGCCGTCTAGGCGCACCACTCCGCTGCTAGGCTTGCAAGCGCCGACCATTAACTTGGCGATGGTGCTCTTACCACTGGCGGATGGACCGATGATGCCCACGATCTCGCCCGGCGATACCGACAGACTGACGTTCTGCAGAATCGGCTCATCTCCGGACGACAATCTGAAGCTGACCTGCTCGAGCAGCAAGCGTCCGGCCGGACGCGGCAGCACCACACTCGGTCCGCGATCATCGGCTAGCGCAAGCAACTCCTTGAGCTGAGCCCAACTCTTCCGAAAGCCCACGAACGGCTTCCATGAAGCGATCAACTGTTCGACTGGTGCAAGAGCACGACTCGCCAGAATGCTGGCGGCGATCATCAGCCCCGGTGTTACGTCTCCCGCGATTACCAATGCAGCGCCCAAGCAGAGAATCGCCGACTGTAGTGTGATGCGGACGAACTTGGAGGCAGAGGTTAGCATCGACGCCCGATCGGCTGCTTTCGACTGAAGCACCGCCGCTGGCAACGTTTGGCCCGACCAGCGCTCACGCACTCGGGCCGTCATGCCCATCGCCGAGATGGCATCGATGGAATGCATCGCGTTGGAAACGCCGGCATTGGCAGCAGACTGAAACGCGCTAGCCTGTCCTAGCTTGCTGCCAGTGGTCCACTCCGTCAGCAGCGCCAACGCAACAAGGATCAGCAGTCCAATCAGGACCAGTAGAGCGAAGTATGGGTGCATCAGATAAACGACGAATAGGTAGATCGGGATCCACGGCGCATCAAACAACGAGGCCATCCCGCTACCGCCGATGAAGCTTCTGATGACGGATAGGTCGTTCAGACGCCCAAGCAACCGAAGATCCCGGGTCAGGGCGTACCGATTGAACACCGCGTCGAAAACCGACGAGGACAACGCCGCATCGACGCCGTTGCCGATCCGAACCAGCATCATATTGCGTATGGCGTTGAGCGCGGCCAGCGCGATGTAAGCCGCAAGCATCAATACGGTCAGCATGGTTAGCGTGGTCAGATTACGACTCGTCAACACACGATCGTACACCTGCAACATGTACAGGCTGGGAACCAGATAGAGCGCGTTGATCACGGCCGAGTACGCCGCGGCTGCGATGAGGCCGCTGCGATAACGTGTAAGCGCATCACCAGGCATTAGCACGGAGTCAGCCGCCACAGTGACCTCGTTCGTAACGATGAGAATTGACGCTATGAGCGCGACGCTGGGACGGATAATGGTCGTGCAGCATCATCGAGCGACCATGCCTTCAACCCAAGCAATCTGCTGAGGGAGACAGACTGTCTTGAGGTCGTAACGCTGTACGACGGTAGCGCGTGCGGCACGACCCAGCTGCCGAGCGGATTTGCGATCCTGCAACAGTGCAATAACTTCCTGTGCCAATGCATCAACGTCACTGAAGCCGACGAGGCGCCCTGTGACGCCGTGGGTTATCACTTCGCAAACCGGAGGCGTCGAACTTGCGACGATCGAGCAGCCGGCACTCATGGCCTCGAGCAGACTCCAACTGAGAACGAATGGATAGGTCAGGTAGACATGAACTGCCGATACTTGCAGCAGGTTGACAAACGTCTCATACGGGACGGCGCCCAAGAAGTGCACGCGCTCCCAGTCCGCCGACGGAATCTGGGGCTTGACCTCCTCAATGAAGACTTGCTTCCACTTGCGTCCATCAGGCGATCGGGCTCCATAGCTGACATCGTCCGCACCGACGATCAAAACCCTTGCTAGCGGACGTGCGGCAAGAATGGCCGGCAACGCTCGCATGAAGATGTGATATCCGCGATAAGGCTCCAGATTCCGATTGACGAACGTAATGACCTCATCGCCATGGGCCATCGGAAATCGTTCAATGCCACGCTGCACCGTGATGCGTGCCTTGGACGAAGGAACGACGCGGTCGGTATCAATTCCGTCGTGGACTACCTTGATCTTTCCACGAAATGGTGCCGGGAACGTATCGGCCTGCCATAGCGTCGGCGACAGCCCGTACTCCACTTGGTCGAAATGCATGAAGTAGTTCGCGTTCTTAAGCCGAAGCCGACACGCACTACCCACTGGGTCATCTGCGGGAAACTCCGGATCGAAGCCAACGTCTGCACCATCCGATCCATAGAAGTATTCGCAATACATCACGATCTTGGTCTTCGACCAGACTTCTTTGACGAAAAGGCTTTCGCCCCAACCAGGGTGGGCCACCACGACATCCGGAACGAAGCCTTCATCGCGTAGCTTGAGGCAGGCCCTAAGACATGCTTCACCTCGTAAGGTCTTGGCTTCGAAATCGATTAGCCACGGATGGATATCCTTGGATGAGCCTCGTTGAACTTGATACGGAACGACGCGCACGCCGCTCCACGAAATCGTCTCGCCGGCACGAATCGCTAACGCGACGACTTCATGCCCGCGTGCGACTAGGGCCGGAGCCCAATGCTTGAACTGACCAGGAAAGTTCTGGTGTATGAAGAGGAATCGCAAGGCTTGCGTGCTCGGATGTTCTCGGACAGAGAAAAGCAGCGGGGACCGTTACCGATCCCCGCTACTTCGCAATCGACTTACAGGATGAAGTCAGCAGCCTGCAGGGAGTTAACACCAGCCAAGTCGATGATCATCTCAGCAGCTGAGTCGGCGTTGGTGCTGACATACAGAGACCCGTTCTCGAATCGGATTTGACCGGTTGCGTTGTCACTGAACTGGGATGACCCAATGAAGCTGAGTATGATGCCCAACGCACTCGACAGACCAGCAAAATCGAGCTTGTCAGTACCAGAGACAAAGTCAGCAATCACGTCAACGGAGTTCACGCCATCAGAGTTGGCTATTGCACTAAAGCCAAAGTAGTCAGCGCCGGCGCCACCGACCAAGTAGTCCGAACCGGCCCCACCGCGCAACGTGTCATTGCCTCCACCGCCGTTGATTACATCGTCACCACCTCCGCCGGATAGCGTGTTGGCTGCACTGTTACCGGTGATCACATTCGCCAATTCATTACCAGTACCGTTAATAACGGCATTGCCTGTGAGCGTTAGATACTCAGTGTTCGCACTTAGCGTGTAGCTGACTGACGACGTTATGCGGTCGATTCCCGCGTTTGCAGCCTCCGTGACGACATCGGCGGCGTTGTCGACGATGTAGCTGTCGTTACCAGCTCCGCCGACCAACGTATCGACACCGGCTCCACCATTTAGCGTGTCATTACCCCCGCCGCCAACCAGGCTATTGGCGGCGCCATTGCCTGTCAGGACGTTGGCCACGCCGTTGCCGGTGCCATTGATGACGGCCGACCCGGTCAGCGTGAGGTTTTCGACGTTCGCCGCTAGCGTGTGGCTCACCGACGACTGCACCAAGTCGGTTCCCTCATTGGCCACCTCAACGATCACATCGTTCGTCGAGTCGATCACATAGGTGTCGTTGCCAGCACCGCCCGTCAACGAGTCGTTACCCGTACCGCCGTTCAACGTATCGTTGCCCGCGCCAGCGGCAATCGTGTCGTTACCGGCACCGCCGGTAAGGCTGTTAGCAGCGGTGTTACCCGTCAGCACGTTGGCCAGCTCGTTGCCGGTGCCATTGATGGCGACCGACCCGGTCAGCGTGAGATTTTCGACGTTCGCCGCTAGCGTGTGGCTCACCGAAGACTGCACTAAGTCGGCTCCCTCATTGGCCACCTCAACGATCACGTCGTTCGTCGAGTCGATCACATAGGTGTCGTTGCCAGCACCGCCCGTCAAGGAGTCGTTACCCGTACCGCCATTCAACGTATCGTTGCCCGCGCCAGCGGCAATCGTGTCGTTCCCGGCACCGCCGGTAAGGCTGTTGTCAGCGGTGTTACCCGTCAGTACGTTGGCTAGGTCGTTGCCGATACCATTGATGGCGACCGAACCGGTCAGCGTGAGGTTTTCGACGTTCGCCGCTAGCGTGTGGCTCACCGACGATTGCACCAAGTCGGTTCCCTCATTGGCCACCTCAACGATCACATCGTTCGTCGAGTCGATCACATAGGTGTCGTTGCCAGCACCGCCCGTCAACGAGTCGTTACCCGTACCGCCATTCAAAGTATCGTTGCCCGTGCCAGCGGCAATCGTGTCGTTACCGGCACCACCGTCGAGGCTGTTGTCAGCAGTGTTACCCGTCAGTACGTTGGCCAACTCGTTGCCGATGCCATTGATGGCGGCAGAACCGGTCAGTGTGAGGTTTTCGACGTTCGCCGCCAGCATATAGCTGACGGACGACTGCACCAAGTCAGCCCCCTCATTGGCCACCTCAACGATCACATCGTTCGTCGAGTCGATCACATAGGTGTCGTTGCCAGCACCGCCCGTCAACGAATCGTTACCCGTACCGCCATTCAACGTATCGTTGCCCGCGCCAGCGGCAATCGTGTCGTTACCGGCACCGCCGGTAAGGCTGTTGGCGGCGGTGTTGCCGGTCAGTGCATTGGCAAGGTCGTTGCCAGTTCCATTGATGACTGCCACACCGGCCAGCGTGAGGTTTTCAACGTTCGCCGCGAGCGTGTAGCTGACCGAGGACATCACGTCGTCGACACCCTCGTTCGCCGCCTCGACCACGACGTCCGCCATGTTGTCGACGACGTAGCTGTCATTGTCCGCGCCGCCAACCAGCGAATCACCTCCGGCTCCACCATCCAGCGTATCGACACCACCGCCGGCCCGGATCGTATCAACACCACCGCCGCCGACAAGGCTATTGGCAGTCGAATTACCGGTGAGCGCATTCGCCAAATCGTTACCGATGCCGTTAATGGCGGCGCTGCCAGTAAGGGTGAGGTTCTCAACGTCAGCCCCAAGCGAGTACGTCACCGCCGAGAGCACTGTGTCCTCGCCCTCGCCAGCAAGCTCAACTACCACATCGCTGACGTTATCCACGACGTATACATCGTTACCTGCGCCACCAACCAACGAATCGGTGCCAATGCCGCCATCGAGCGAATCATTATCGCCGCCACCTTCAAGCGTATCGTTGCCATCTGAGCCCAACAGCGTGTCATTGCCGGCCAGACCTTGGATCGTGTCTGGATTGAGCGTTCCAACCAGCGAATCCGCACCTGCTGTTCCCACGATCAAGCCGGTCCCAACCGGCGCAAATGCGGGTATAAAGTTGTCAGCGACCAAGGTCGATGCTGTGACGTTTTGTAGCACCGCGACGTTGATGTAGCTACCGCCGCCCCCGGATTTGCTGAACTGTACCGCTGTATCGGATCCACTCTGAATGACTCGCAAATGCCCAGAGGCGAATGGATCACTTGAGGCGATGTAGTTTGTGGCAAGAGCCAGGTAACTGCGAACGTCGAGAACGTCTCCGGCACTACCGCCAGTAAAATCGGTGACGATCAGATTCATCGTCAATCCATTGATATTCGCGATCGTCTCTAAAACGTCCCGGCCCGAACCCAGAGTCACACGATGCGTACTTCCACTGACGACCACTACATCGTTACCGTCCCCAGCGTCGGTAGTCGATGAACTGCCGTTGAAGTTGGTATGCGCACGAACATAATCGTCGCCAGCGCCCGCACTGATCGAGTGGGTGCCAGAGTCGTAGACAGCCGTAACGCTGTCGTTACCCGCACCAGCAGTGACCGTCAATGATCCGCTGACAAATGTGACGCCGTCGCCGGTCGCGTCGATTACATCATTACCTTCACCGGCATCGACGACATCCGACCCAAAGCCGGCTTCAAAGAACTGGAACGTATCAGCCCCATCACCTCCGACCAGCGTGTCGTTGCCCAAGCTGCCTCTAATCGTGTCGTCTCCCGCACCACCGATGATGCTGTTGGCTGCCTCATTTCCAGTAATAACATTAGCAGCACTATTGCCGGTGCCATCTATAGCCGACGACCCTAGCAGCATTAGTTTCTCAACGTTCTCGGCAAGTGTGAAAGAGACCAATGAGCGAACGCTATCGACTCCTTCGTCAACACCCTCGTTGATGACATCCGCCGCGGAGTCAACTAAATAAGCGTCGTCGCCCGTGCCGCCGACCATTGAGTCATCACCAGAGCCGCCGTCCAGTGAGTCATTGTCAGCGCCGCCTTCGAGTGTATCGTTGCCCTCTGCGCCCGCCAGCGTATCGTCACCGCCAAGACCTTGGATCGTGTCAGCGCTGGCCGTGCCGACCAAAGAATCTGCACCCGACGTACCCACAATGGCCCCGGACAGATTCGGAGAGAATCCAGGCAAGAAGTTGTCGGCAACCAACGCGGTGGTGACCACGTTCTGCAGAACTGCAACGGTGATGTAGTTACCGCCGCTGCCGGTCGAGCTGAACCGTAGGACCGTATCAGCGCCGCTCTGCACCGCGACCAGATGGCCCGATACGAACGGGTTGCTTCCAGTCGTATAGTTAGTCGCCAACGCGAGATAGCTGCGGACGTCGAGAATGTCGCCCGCGCTGCCGGTTGCAAAGTCAGTAACGGTAAGGCTCATCGCCAGGCCGTTGACGTTAGCACCCGCTTCGAGAAGGTCACGGCCCGCGCCGAGAGTCACCCGATGCGTACTTCCGCTGACAACCACCACGTCATTTCCGTCACCCGCATCGGTGACGGATGAGCTGCCGTTGAAGTTAACGTGGGTTCGGATGTAGTCATCACCAGAGCCCGCGTTGATCGAGTGGGTGCCCGCATCGTAGACCGCTGTGATGAAGTCATTGCCAGCGCCGGCGCTCACCGTTAGCGAGCCGCTGACGAGAGTAACGCCATCGCCGGTCGCATCGATTAGATCATCACCGTCACCAGCATCGACTACATCGGAACCGAAACCGGCCTCAGAGAAAAAGAACGCATCAGCCCCATCTCCTCCGACCAGCGTGTCATTGCCCAAACCACCTGAAATGTTATCGTCTCCAGCACCTCCGACGATGCTGTTGGCTGCGTCGTTGCCGATCAGTATGTTGGCAAGTTCGTTACCCGTCGCATCGATCGCGGATCCGCCGATCAATGCGAGGTCTTCTACGTTAGCGGACAGGGTGTAGGAAACTGACGAAAGGACGAAGTCGATACCTTGTCCAGCCGCTTCGCTGACGACATCAGCCGACGAGTCAACGAAGAATACATCGTCGCCCAATCCACCGGCCATCGAGTCATTCCCCGTGTCGCCGTCCAGCGTATCGTCTCCACTGCCGCCAATCAGAGTATCCGCCCCGGCACTACCGATTAAGTAGTCGGCGCCATCCAGTCCGGAGATCGAATCATTGCCCTCCAGTCCGTTGATCGTATCGGCGGCGGAGGTACCCGTAAGTACATCGTTACCTGCTGTCGGCTGGCTGGGGCCTGCCGGAGGCGCTGCACTCGGATTAACGAAGTTGGTTGGGATCAGCGAGCTGGCGTTGACGTTCTGCAGGGTCACCAGCGTCGCAAATTGGTTCGTAGATCCCTTGCCGTCAAGGTCAACCTGCACCAAGGTGTCGGCGCCGCTCTGTAGCAGACGCAGATGCCCGGACGCAAAAGGGTCCCCGCCTGCATAGCTGGTGCAATACTGGAGGAGCGGACCCAAGTCAAGCACATCGCCGCCGCTGCCCGCAGCGAAGTCGGTGACGACAACAACATCTGGGGCCAATCCGACCAACAACCGATAACTGGAGGCCGCAACGGTATCGACGCCCGCACCTAGGGTAATCTGTGCTGCGGTAAAAGCTTGGACGCTACTCGGTTCAAGAGCAACGAGGTCATCGCCAGCACCACCAGTAATCGTTACGGACCGCGACGTCTGCGACAAATTGCCAATGTAGATGGTGTCGTCACCGTCATCGCCGTTGACGACGTCATTTCCAACATATGTGTAGAAGAAGTCCGCGCCATCACCTCCGCTGAGCGTGTCATCACCACTGCCACCATCCAAGGTATCGCGACCAGCATCACCAAATAGCAGGTCATTGCCCCCATCACCGAATAATGAGTCCCCCCCGGCATTGCCAAGGATGCTGTCAGCGCCGAGCGTACCGAGTAAGCGATCAGCTGACGCTGTTCCCGCCAGCAACTCAACCGCTGCGCCGGGCACCACCCGCACACCGCCGAGTGTGAAGTTGCTTGATGTCAGCGTGGATGCGGTCGTGTTAACCAGTGTCAGCATCGTCACGAAGCCGGAAGCGACATCGGCCCCATCAAGATCAACCTGGACAAGGGTATCAGCACCGCTCTGCAGCAGTCGGACATGGCCCGATGCGAACGGATTATTGCCCGCGATATAGGTCGTGTAATTCGAGACCAGACCGCCGAGGTCGACGACATCACCTCCAGCACCGCTGGCAAAATCGGTAACACGTACGTTGTCGGGGGTGTTACCCACTGCCAGCCGGTAGCTCGAGACAGAGATCGTGTCGACACCACCGCCGAGCGCAATATTGGCGGTCGTGACGGCGGCGCTAGAACTGACGCCAAACAGCACGACATCATCGCCAGCACCGCCGCTGATCGTCAGTGCGCGATTTGCCGCAACGCCGCTGTCCGTTGTGACATCGATAACATCATCGCCGGCGTCACCGTTGAGGATGCCGCTACCGTCGCCGTCATAAATGGCATCGTCACTATCACCAGCGCCGATCGTGTCGTCACCTGCACCGCCGACCAGGGTGTCACGTCCCTGGTCACCGGCGAGCACATCGTTACCGGCGTCGCCATAAAGCAGATCGTTCTGCGAGCCACCACTGAGCGAATCGTTGCCGTTACCACCCGACAGCGTGTCAATCCCATGACCACCTAGTATGGTGTCGTTGCCGTCACCCCCACTTAGCGAGTCGTTGCGCCCGGCCCCAACGATCGAGTCAGCACCGCCAGCACCGCTAATAGTGTCGTTGCCGTTACCGCCGTTGATAGTCTGGTTCGCCGAACTTCCACCGTTGAAGACGCCAGCCGGGTTAGCCGAGCCATTAGGAGCGTAGTTGGTGCCATCGAGAACAAAGTTTTCGAAGGTCAGCGCCGAGGGCGCAATATTCAGAAGCGTAATCAGCGTGACGTAGTTGGACCCCGATCCCGATCCGTCCAGATCGATCTGAACCAATGTATTCGTACCGCTTTGCTGAAGCCTTACATGACCCGAAGCAAACGGATTCACACCGGGTGCACTGCCGAAGTAATCGGTGTAAAGCAGCAACTCTCTCAAATCGATGACGTCGCCGCCACCACCGGCCGCAAAGTCAGAGACGCGCACGATATTAGCCGACAACCCTGCAAACAGACGGTAGGTTGAAATCGAAACGGTATCGATACCAGCACCGAGGCTGGCCGATATCGTGGCAATGCCGGACGCAACCTCGGGCCCGTTGTAGAGGACGTCGTCACCCGCACCGCCGGATACCGTTAACGACCGGTCAACGGATCCGTTATCAGTGGACGATGTATCAAGAACATCATCGCCATCGTCACCACTGATGCTGTCATTACCTCCGTTTGCATGCAGCGTGTCATCGCTGTTACCGCCAAACAATGTGTCGCTACCGCTTCCACCTCGCAGAACGTCGAGTCCTTGATCACCGAAAATGACGTCATCACCGATACCGCCAGAGACCGTGTCGTTACCCTCACCCGCGACGATGCTGTCGTTGCCGATAAATCCGGTAATCGAATCGCCGCCGATGCTGCCGGTGCGGATCTCAACGACACCGCTCGGGATCACCGGTGTCCCGTTATAAACAAAGTTGCTCGACCCGAGATTCGCGGCCGCAACATTGGACAAGGTCACCATTGTTGCAAATGCAGACTGGGTCCCCGATCCGTCCATATCGAGTTGAACGAGAGTGTCCGGTCCGCTTTGAACCAACCGGACGTGGCCCGTTGCAAACGGATCACCGCCGAAATACGACGTGACGTACGCAAGCAACGGCGTCAGATCAATAACATCGCCACCGTCCCCCGCTACAAAGTCCGCAATCAGAACCTGGTCGATCGTGCCTTCGTACAAACGATTGAGACTCGATACCTCAACGGTATCAACGCCAGATCCCAAATTGACGATCGCTGTTGTAACGCCTGCGTAAGCGGAGTATCCCCACATCACGCGATCATCACCGCTGCCTGCATTAACGGTCAGATTGCGTGCGCCACTGTAGCTCAAAGACGACAGATCAATGGCGTCGTCACCGTCACCGCCATCGACCACGTCGTTACCTTCGGCCGCGACAATAAAGTCTGCGCCCTCTCCGCCATTAAGGGTGTCATCGTCACCCCCACCATTAATGGAATCGCGGCCCTGACCGCCCTCGATGACGTCGTTTCCGCTATCGCCTCGAATGGAGTCGTTTCCGGCGCCGCCAACAATACTGTCGTTGCCAATGACACCCGTGATCGAATCGGCGCCATCGCCAGCAGTACGACTTTCGACTGCACCACCCGGGATAACCGGAACGCCGTTGTAAATGAAGTTGTTGGAGGTTAGGTTTGATGCACTGACATTCGATAGGGTCAGCATCGTCTCGAACGACGACTCAGTACCCACGCCATCAAGGTCGACCTGCACCAAGGTATCGGCGCCGGATTGCAGCAGGCGGATGTAGCCGGTGGAGAAAGGGTCGTTTACACCGTCGGAACTGGCAACACTGAGAAGGGCATTCAGGTCGATGACGTCGCCGCCAGCGCCGGTTGCGAAGTCAGACACACGGATCAGATCAATTGACCCATCGTAGAAACGGTTCGCACTGAAAACAGAAACCGTATCGATACCAGATCCAAGCGTTACCGATGCATCAGTAGGAGCTGCGTAAATCGTATTTCCAAAGCTGACAACATCATCTCCAGAGCCCGCTAGAACGGTGACGAAGCGCATCGACGAAGTAGACGATGTGTAGGCGGTCGACGAGGCGTCAATTACATCATCGCCATCGCCGCCTGACACCGAATCATTCCCTTCCCTTGCAACGATGTAATCATCTCCGTCGCCGCCATTGACCGTATCGTCTCCGGCGCCGCCATCGAGGTAATCGCGTCCCTGATCACCCGAAACAAGATCATTGCCATTACCACCATTGATGGTGTCGGCCTGCGTGCCGCCGTTGAGTACGTCGCTTCCGTTACCGCCGTCAATCACATCATTGCCGTGACCGCCGGCAACAGTGTCATTGCCGTCACCGCCATCAAGTGTGTCATTCAGACCTCCACCCGAAATGGAGTCGGCACCGCCGGCACCGCTTAGGGTGTCGGCACCGTTGCCACCGGTAATGGTCTGAGCTGAAGAACTACCGCCATTAAACAGCCCCGATGCTGTCGCAGACCCACTCGGAGCGGTATAGCGCCCGTCCAAGAAGAAGTTTTCGTAATGAAACGAAGAGGGCGCGACATTCTGGAAAGTCAGTACGGTCACGAACGTTTTCGCCGTCCCGCTGGCGTCCATGTCGACTTGAAGCAAAGTGTTGGCGCCGCTCTGAATCAATCGGACATGGCCCGATGCAAACGGATTCCCAGTACCGGTATAACTGCTATAGGCCAGCAGCGGGCCAAGATCGACCGTGTCACCGCCAGGGCCGGCGGCAAAATCACTTAGTAAGACAACGTTTGGTGAAAGACCATTGGCAATTCGAAAGCCTTCGACGCTAACGGTATCGAGGCCCGCACCGAGGGTGACGGCAGCAGTGGTAACGCCCTGACCACTCTCAGAGCCAAAACGAACGACATCGTCGCCAGTGCCTGCATTGATCGTGATGTCGCGCGAACCACTCTCTGCATTCTGGACGAGCACCATGTCGTCCCCAGACCCAGCGTCAATGCTGTCGCTGCCGTGATATGACGCTATCGAATCGTCACCGCCCTCGCCTAACAGAGTATCGTTTCCCGCGTCGCCGTCGATCGTGTCGCGGCCGTCGCCACCCAGTACGGAGTCATTACCGGCCCCCGCCGATATAACGTCGTTCCCTGTACCCGCCTCGACCACGTCGTTGCCGCTGCCGGCCAGCACGTAGTCGGCGCCGTCGCCGGCCAAGATGCTGTCGTCTGAAGCAAACCCGTTGAGCGTATCGTTACCGGGCGTACCCGAGATTCTGTAAGCCATAAGTTATCCCCATTTATAGATATAGAAGCCCCATAGACCGCACGAGGTTAGCTGCCCCTAATTTCGACCGCTATCCGAAGTTGCACCCCATCGTTAAATAGTAAACACCAAATGTGACGCGATCGTCAGTTGTAATCTGGATAGTTGCGACATCGATTGCGCGCATGCGGATCGGCATTATTCCC
>Ga0255242_1000093_pt1 | contig 12885 bp, 9 predicted proteins | sample ColtaT_18_FD_183707 | JGI IMG/M metagenome (GOLD analysis project Ga0255242, IMG submission 183707) | Metatranscriptome of freshwater microbial communities from Columbia River, Oregon, United States - Colum_Law_RepB_8d (Metagenome... | ecosystem: Environmental > Aquatic > Freshwater > River...
GCAACAGCTCGCAAATCGACCGATGGTTTCAATCGCAGCTCCAAGAACGCCTGCATCCGGTCGGCCAGCTGTCTCGCATCGCCCGGTTCAAACATCCATTCCCTGCCCTGCCGCTCGGCCAATTCCGGAATCGCAGCAACGTTCGACGCGATCACCGGCGTGTTACAGGCAAACGCTTCCAGCACAATCAAACCGAAACATTCCAGTGCCTTTGTCGGCAGCACAAAGCAATCAGCCGCCGCATAACAATCGGCCAGTTGTTCTTCCGGAAGCCGTCCCAGTAACACGACACTCTGCTGCATTCCAGCCGAGTTGATTCGCTCCTGTAGAGTTTCTCGCAGCGGTCCGCCGCCGCCAATCAAGGTCCGAAACTTCAGTCCCCGCTGTGCAAGCAACAGGCACGCATCGACCAACGATTCCAAGCCCATGCGATTCTGTAGCCTACGCAGAGTAAAGAACACCGGACAGTCAACATTCCAGTGTTCTCCCAAAGCGGCCCGATTCACCAGACGATCTTCTGCGGGAAGGAATCGAGAAGACTCGACCCAGCCCGGTGCCACCAGCCCCTTATCTCCCACCGCGCGGCGATGTCGCTGCATCATCACTGATAGTGTGTAGCGAGAATCACACTGCACCTGATCGGCCAACTGGCAGTTGCGACGGTCGACTCGGCGAGCCACCAATGACGCGATCCGCTGAGCAATGCCTGGCCGACCACCAGACGAGTTACTGAGCAGTTCATCATCGAACGGGGAATGCACGGTATAGTTCGAATGGACCGTCCCGTGCTTCAGAGCCTGCATCGCTCCGAGAGCCTGCAGCGGACTGTGCCCGCTTACAAACTGCACAGGACGTTCTTTATTCAGCATCGTCGCTAGTTTGCGGGACTCCCGCAAATGAAACCTTAACCGGGCCAGACCACCCAGCGGCCTTGCCGACGGCCGATAACGAACCACGTCCACACCACGGATCACTTCCCTTAAAGGCCCGTCGTATCCGTTATCTTTGGCACAGCACAGGTACGAGACATGATAGCCCTGCTCCGCCAGATACTCGGCAAACTCCGAAGCCAGCCGAAACGAGCCGCCAATCGTATCGCCATACCAAGCATGACAAGCTACAACAATATGAGTCATAGAAATTGAGTCCGCATCGCAGCAGTGCACTAAGTCCTCAAGCCGGCAAAGCGATTTTGCGGCACGAACCCATACATATCCAAAGCATTCGCATCAGAGCGGGAGGAACTTTGGCACGTCATAGTGTTTTTGAGGTCGGACGTCGTGGATCAACGACCATTATTGTCGTCGAAACTACTGATTGGCGCGCTGCACTGATCCGTGCCCTGTAGTCGGCAATGACATGGCCCAACCCCCCCCCAAGAAAGATCAGGGGCAGGAGGCCGTTCGAAGCATCACCACTGATGTGCTGGTGGGAGATCACAAAGCTTGCCAGATTACCAGCCGCGATGGCTACGCCAGCGACTTGCAGAAACGAACGTGACGGATCGACCAGCCGCGTTCGAAGAGCTTTGCGGAAATCACCAGCGAAACAGATCAAAGCACCGACCAGGAACAACAGACCAATTACACCCAATTCCTTGAAGAGACGCGAGGTTCCATCTTCCTGCCAGACTCTGCTGCGGTCAATTCCAGTATATTGAGCACCCTGAGAAGCGACCCCGAGGCCAGACCCCATGATCCCCGATTGCTCTAACGTGTTTACTGATGCAGCAAACGTTGCGTCATAAATCTTTGGGGCGGCGTCAATCATGATCGTAGAAAAATACTCAGTGTGGTCGTCGAGATCCGAGTTTCCACTGAGCCCATAGGTCACCCCGACCGCCAGAATCACGACAGCCAGCAAAAGGAAACGTATCGACTTACCAGTTCCTCGGCGTTGCATCAGTGAGTTGAGACTCACAAATGTGACAAGAAAGATAATCGGAATTGCCAGCATCTTTCGCCGTCCAGCGAGAGTAATGACGTAGATGGCCCAAAAGCCGACCGCCAGCCAGCCTGGCTTCACCCTGTCTCCCCGAAAACGCGGAAGTGTCAGGAGAATGCAAAAAATCAAGACGTTGGCAGCATGAAACCCGGCAATGTCGGGACTTCGGAAAAAGCCGCAGATCATTCGGACTTGAACTCCCGGAATATGTCGAATCCATTCGAAACTGCCCATTCCACCCAGCGCCGGCCAATCCCATCGGAAATACTCGGCCACACTTCCAATCATCGTAAGACTGTTCACAACGATATAAAGTCGGAGAAACGTCAAGACTGAACGGGGATCGGTTGCCAAACACGCCCCAATGAAGAGTCCTGCAATTGGGCCAACGTACGAGAGTCCCCCGATACCAGCGACCATCCAGCCGTTCGTATAAAGCAACAGTGACATGAAGGCACCAGGGAGCATCGCCAGGAACAGTAGAATGACACCCGTCTTGATGCGTGGAAAATATTTCCTTAGCTCTCTGAGAACGCTCGGCTGTTGTGCAATACAACTCGCCAGAATCAGCGCCCATACCGGGATCATGGCCTGCGTCATCCAGGCAGGTTCGCCAGGAGTCAACTTTCTGATCGGGTCGCGCAGCACGTCAAGGAAAACTGCTGCATAGACGCCGTAACGCCAGTTGGAAACCGCAGCGGCACAGCAGAAGACTATTATACCCAGCAGAACAATGATCATGCGCTAAGACTCCCTCCGAACTTATAGCCCGTTGCCCAGCAACATCCTCCAAACATGCCAAGGAAACCCAGTACGATAGGGTCGCCACTGAGGTGCAAATGAGAAATCAATCCGCAGCCAAGATGTGCGACGACCAGACTAAAACTTCCAGAAAACAGTAATACGAATTCGCGTTTGTTTCTGTGCGCCCTGTGGATGACGGAGAAAGTACGGATTCGTGCTGATGTTGATGCTACAAACAACACAACAGAACTTACTGCCAGTGCAAATCCAAGCACCCCGGCCTCCAGCATGAAACGGCTAAGCCCATCTTCCTGCCAACCGACGGAAAGAGAGTCTGTGAGATGTGCGCGACCTTGAGTTACAGCCCCCAGCCCTTTTCCCCAAGGGCCAGATTGATACAAGGTCGTCAGGCTGGCAGTGAGACTCGTCCGGAGGCGTTCGGGCAGATCCGTCAGAGTGGTCCATGCATAGTCGAGTTGACGAGATGCAAGGAAAAACGCCGGAGTGAAAATGGCGAGAAAAAATCCGACAGTCAGCCCAAATGTTCTGGCTGGCGTAGTCCATTGCCAGCCGCGCATCAGTAGACTTTTTACCTCCTGACGATGACTCACCAGAAGCGTTATCAGAAAAATAAGGCTGAAACCAATCATCTTTCGTCGGGCTGACAGAACCAATACAAAGCTGCCCCAGAATGTCATGAGCAGCCAGTTCCTGCGGTGGTACGTTGAATCAGACGCCAGATACAAAAGGACCGAATACGCGATTACAAGCGCTGCATGCAAACCAAGCACATCAGGACTGCGAAATACACCACTGGGTAATGGGATGCGGTATCCATCGCGCATGCGATACCACTCCATCTGGATGCCGCCCAGGATGGTCGTGCGAATTCCGGAAAGATCCAGAAAGGCGCTTCCAACCAATATCGCATTAATGACACAACTGTACGCCAGAAGCTGAAAAAACAATGCCGGCCGATTTCCCAGTTCCCGGCCAACCAGAAAACCTACTGCTGGAAGTAAGACCGAAACAAAGCCAAGCGCCAGAACCTGCACCGGCTGGCCGCTGCGCCAACCGGCCACTAACCCAACAATCAAGTAGATCAGCATTAGAGTGAACAGCCAATGTTCTGGGGCGGATAGCCGACTGCTATTCGTTGGCTTCTTCTCGCGTGCCAGACATCCAATGAGACAAAAACACCAAAGGCCGGCACCGAACATGCTCAGTGTCACGATGTTCTGAGGCAACAATTTACGAATAGGATCGCGAACTGCATCCCACGTGATGATCATCACGAGTCCAAGTGTCCAGCGACGGCAAACAGCCACCGACGCCAACACCGCCAGCGCACTCAAGACGAAGTTCGAAATCACTTTCTGTCCGTTCCGCCGTAAACATTCTAGAAACTCAGCTTTGTGTAAAACCCACAGCACTATGGCAATTGCAGTGCGTGACACACAGCAGTGGCCATAACGCTAGTGGCCTGAGTTTCTGACAGTTCCACCGAGCGTGCCTGGTAGCGGCGACAGAGCTCGATGTTCGTGGCGAGTGTTCGAATTGCGCTAGCCAGAGCAGTGATATCTCCAAATGGATACACAACGGTGTTTTCTCCTGGTCTGGCTGCATCAGTAGGGCCCACACACCCGATCCGATCGCTGGCAATAACGGCATTGCCAACAGACATAGCCTCGGTCACCGCCAGCGGATGTGGGTCTTTTTCTGAAACCATAGCAATCGCATCACCCAGCCACAATGTCTGAGGCATCTGCGTTTGATTTATAAAACCAGGAAGAATGACATGGCCATCAAGGTTCAGTCTTTTAACTTCGGCTCGGAGTTCCTGTTCCAGAGGCCCGCTGCCGAGCATTAACGCCTGCAACTGCGGTAACTCCTGACGAAGTTCCTGAACAGCGTACACAACATCCAGGGGACGTTTAATGCCTATCATCTTTCCCAGAAACAAAACAACAAAGGCATTAGGCTTCAGACCAATTTGCTGACGCAACATGGACCGCTGATCTGGCGACCACTTCTCGATGGAATTCCGAAACCGGGCGATGTCGACAGGAAAGGCTCCCCGCACCATCTTCTTCTCAGGCACTCCATAATGACGATAATACGCTTCGTTGCTGTCACCGATTGTCAGGAAATAGTCGCAAGCGGCAAAGAATCGGGGTAGCACCAGCCGCTTCAGAAGTCTCGACTTCCAACTCCGAGGAGCCAGGAGTTCCGAATCACCGAAATACAGCACTTTTCGACGATTCTTTTTTGCCCACAACAGTGTTCGCCAGGAAGTTCGATGGCCATACCCATGAACCCAGACGGCGTCGGGGGAAAACTCATCAAGTCGTAGTGATAACTCTGGATTGTCGATAGAAAAGAAACTCAAGTCTTTTGGTCTGACCGCTATCGGAACAAACTCGAATTCATAGCCTTCAAGCAATGGGACGTCCCATTTGAACGTCTTTCCAAAGCCAGGGTCCGCATATTCATTGATACCCCAGTCGCAGCAATAAAACACGCGCAATTTCAGACCGGCTACCTTCGCGAGTTCTCGAAATAACGGTGCAAAGTGCTGGATAGGATGCGAGATTACAACGGCAAGTCGGCGGACAAATTGGCAAGTCGTGGGCGATGACGGAGGAATCATTGTTTATGGCTGGTAGTTAGTAGCGAGCCGACGAAGTAGTTCGCTGATGTGGCTTCGTCGATCCGTCGGCGAAGATGAATTGGCGGTATTGTAGTCAATACCTGAAATCTGTAGTGATCCGCAGTGCGATGGCCATTAAACAATTTATCCACAGAGCAGGAGAGTGAGTTTTGAACGGTAGTTGATCTCCAGATCAGATGCCGCAGCATGGGCGATGGTCAGTTCCAAAATCCAAGGGACTGCTGACGACCACGGACCACGTGCCGGGCGATTCGATGTTGCTCGTCATATTCTTGAACAGGTCCGATCCAGAGTTTGCAAATCGTTACGATCTGACTGTTGCTGATCTCTCAGTAATCAGCTTGACTTCTACTTTTCACCCTCTGCTCTCAGTCGCTTTTTCTTGTTGGCTAGTTTCCAGCCTGCCAAGAATGCCCTCACTTCACCCAGAAGCTTTACGGGGATCCACCATGGATGGGAGAGATGAAACTTTGTGCGAATTTCCCGAATCGCGCGCCTGAAACTGTAGGACCACGACTCCCAACCTTCACCGTGCAAAAATGCAAAATAATAGTCGCCAATACCGTACTTTGGGTCAGCACTTTTCAGGTGACTGCCTGTTGCTCTTGTACCACCTCGAGCCGCCCGCAAATGATTTATGGAAGCCTCCGGGCAGAACCAGATCTTTCCACAGTGTTTAATCATGCGTCGGGCAAATTCTGTCTCAAACCGGTAGGCGACTCCGATAAAACTCTCATCGAAGCCACCGATCCGAAGTGCGAAAGCACGATCAACCGACAGATTTCCTGCCATGACATTCGCAATCCAGTCACCCCGCCGGGAGAAAAAGGGAAACTCGAGGTCAGCCTGCAAACCGCTTCGGCACCAGCCTACGTTGACATCCTGAGGTACTTCACCGGGCTGCAGCACTTGACCTGCGACAGCGGTAAGCCCTCCCCCTTTTAAGTGTGCCATCAAGTGAGCTTCAATCAAATTATTCCCGGCTGCGATATCATCGTCCAGGAAAAGGACGACTGGGCTAATGGCTTCATTCAGACCCAGATTCATGGATTTTGGAATTGATGGCTCGTTAAGACGAATCCATCGGATCAGACTTTTCCTGACATATTCATCAAGTGCATGATTGGTTTCCGGTTCATGATCTGGAGACTGGTCAATCACCAGAATCTCAGCAGGAGCCTTGGATTGAGTCAGCAGAAGCTGAATCGTATTCAACAACTCCGCTTCACGAAGGTATGTTGGTATCACGACTGATAGCATTTTGATGTCAGTCAAGCCTTCGGTCTTGCAGGAAATTATTGATTCTCGGGTGACTGCTGTACCCGGAGAATCTGGGAGTGCTTATCGGCCATGTCCTGCATTCCAAGGCCTTGGTATGCGGCGATCAGGGCGCTTCGTGTCTGCACGTTGGACGAAAACTTTGCGATCACGGATTCTAGATCAGCGACAGCCTCTGCCCATCGCCCAAGCTTCACAAGAATCTGGCCTCGCGTCTCGCGAATTTCGGGATACTCTGGCGCCTGTGCCAGCGCCTGCTCACAAAGCTTCAAGGCTTTTTCCAAGTCACCTTCAGGCGAAAAAGCAATCTGCCAGGCAAGATTGTTTGCGATCACTGCCATTTGTGGATTAAGTTGATGAGCAATCTGCAGATGACTCAACGCTCCGTCATTATTGTCGTGGAAGCTCTGATCAAGTCCCATGCATAAGTGAACCAGCGCTGGCTGATGTCCCGCAGCGAGCATGGTCCGCAGAAGGTCACGCAGTCTTTCCAGGTCCGCCCCCTCCGGCAAATTCAGGAATCGAATGATCTGGTCATAGGCCAGCTGATTTTGCGGATCAAATTGGAGCGATTTTGCAATCAGATCAAACTGAAACTCCGTTAAACCCTGACTCGGAGCTAGCGATTGGCTCCATGTCGCATAGACTCGGGAAAGTGCCTGCCTTATGACTGCACTATTGGATCCCGCATCGGCCGCCAACAGTAACTCAGCAGCCGTGCTAAACTCTTCGATAAACACCAGTGCTTTTGCCAGCTCCAGACGAATAGCAAGATTCGTCGGATCTCCGGCGTGCCTTTTTCTGTACAATCTGACGGCTTCCTGACCGTGCAATCGGGCTTGATTCAGGTCACCATCCTGCAGCCAGAGTTCCGCCAGCAGAAACTCATCATTAGGGCTGCGCAGTGTGATGCTTCCCAGCAACTCCCTAGCTTCTTTTGGCTTACCGATTTGCTTTAAGACCTGTCCTAAAAGCGACCGCGCCATGTCGTTTCTCGGCGTCAGGATCAGCACGTTCTTCAGTTGTTGCTCGACTTCGACAACCTCTTCACGCGTAAGTTCTCTCTTTTCCAGCAGTCTTTGAGCTCTCCAAAGGTGGGCGTCGGCGTTGACCGGCTTTTCGATGGGTGCCAACCGCATTAACAATGAATTGGCTCGCGTCAACTCATCCATTTCTATACTGGCCAACGCCAGATCAAATGCAACGTTTTCATCCGTTGGGGCCATAGAAATCAGACGTTGCAGACAAACTTCCGCAACCCTCCAGTCTTTCTCATCCATCGCACGGCGTGCCACCGCGCGATAGGAATCGCTCAGAACGACAGGACTTTGCGAAAACGCAAGGATGCCCAAAAAGACAGATGATGACAGGACAACAAGCGCCGGCAAACCATAGAGAATCCGGCTTAATGAACCTTTGTCGTACCACTCCACAATCTGTAGTAGGGACGCATGCAAAACCCTCCTAGACCAGACATATGGATAAACGACCGCCCGCCAGACGACCTTGAAGACGGCGATAGCCCATCCGAGGAAAAGCGCCGATTTCCTGCGAAACCTATTCTTACGATTCAGGATTGCCATCTATGAATCAAGCTTCTGATACGATTATTTTGAAGAAGACTTGACACATTGAGCAAACAAGACTTCCCGAACCTGTCGGTACAGGGAAGCTAGCTCCGCTCGCTGATCATTTGAAAGTGACTGTGGACTGAGTGCAATCATTTGCAGTTGCACGTACTGGCCAGCAGATGCCGCTTCCGCCTCAAACCCAATGAATCTTTTCACTAAGTGGTTTTGGTTCAGTAAGCGTCGGGAGTCGATTGCTACGACGACCGATCCAGTGGGACTCAGAGCACTAGCCAGAAGGATACCGGATCCGTATCCTGGACTGCCGATATCGGCAATCAGGACAGGCAGTTGTTCGACTGACGTATCTGGTTGGCTTTCAAACAAATCTGCCCCAGTGTCAACGGGGCCCAAAACCCGCTCTTTGAGAACAGTCCAACCGGTATTGCGATAACACGTGCAGGTATCGTGTACGCTGCTGTACGGATAGTCCAGGGAGATCTGCAGATCGATGTCGCCGTGGCGGTAAGTCCAGACCTGCGACTGCGGGCCAAATGGATCTTCCTCAACCCGCTCAATCATTTCGAATCCCGTACGCTGGTAAGGTCCGAGAGACTCTGGCAATACGTCATCGCTCATCCGGTCAATTCGCATCGCTGGTTGAAGTGCAACCAGCAACCCGGACGCTTGCCCACGAGGCATTCGAGCCAGAGTGACGGGCATCAGAAGTATCAGACCCAGACCAACCACGACAACAGGCCAGGTGACTGGACTGTGTTTCACCGCCTTAAATGATGCCTCACGACTCTCAGAGAAGTTCCCGTTGGTTCTGAGGGTGAAAAAACTCTGTAATTGATCGAGCGAACAGACCAACCCAATTGAAACCAGAAACAGAAAAAGCCCCAAAAGTGTATGAGGCCATCCGATGGAAAGATCAATCCCGAATCGGAAAGCAGCGGCAATCAGGGTCAGTCTTGCCACATTCTCGGTCATAACCAGCAGGAACGTTCCGGCCAGCACAATACATCCACGCAAGAATGACCTTTGGTTCCAGATCACGACAACCGTTGCAAATGCTAACAGCACAAATAGTGAGTGAATGCCGCTACAGGCGTCGGCAATAAACAATTTATGGCCTGGAATTTCTATTAAATTGCCAGCCACATTGTGCTGCAGATGAAACAGGTCCAGAACCTTGCTGGACATACCGGTTGCGTAGGTTCGCAGTCTTGCAATGAGTGATCTGTCGAGATTCAGTGGCAAAGCCACAACAAAAGCCGAGAGCAACCAAAGCGGCAGCAGTGTTCGGCAGAATTTCCCGCCACCATAGGCGAGGAGCACAAGGGGAACGCCCAAAAACAACGTTGCGACGTGTAACCAGGGGGAAAACCACCAGCTAGCCACGGCCAACGGAACCAATAGCACCAGCAGCAAGCAAGCGGCTGGAAGCGACCCAGTCCCCGGTTGCAGGGCAGTCACTTCCTTTGAACGCCGAAACAAAAACCAAGCCGCAATCGGCAAAAGGATAACGAACTGAAAGTGATCCTTTGACAGTAATGACGTGATGTGAAACAGCACCATCGGCAGAGAGCCGATGAGGATCAACCACAGCCCAACTGAAGAAGACAAGAATCGCACAGAAACCTTCTGACGAATGCATCCGTCAAAGAAAAATAGGGAATTAGAACCGCAGGTTCTAACTCCCCAAATCAGCAACCACCAGCAATCTTCAACTGCCGATGCAACTCTACGCAGCCAAAACGGCGATCTTACGACGCCTGTAGAAAACACCACCAAGCAACCCGATGGACGACAGCCCAAGCAGCAGACTTCCAGGCTCTGGATTCACTCGCATCACCAGATTGAAAGTCCCACTCGCTATTCCACCCGGACCACCCACAGGGATAATATCAGCAACGTCAATTGAAAACGTATACGCCGTTGTGCCTCCAAAAGGGGCAACCGCACCACCACTACCATTCAGACCCCCAAATACAACTCGAGTTGGTGTATGAGCCCCGATAAATGTATATCCCGAAGCTGCGGGGGTTGGATTGAGAGCACCGGCACCACTGGTATCGAAAGTCACGTTTGTTCCAGCAGTGAAAACTCCACCTGTTGTTACCAGATCAAACTGAGCCGGGCCAACAGGCGCAAAACCATTGTTGGTGAAATTGACAGTGACGAAATACTCAGAGCCTTGCTGCGAAGGGATATTGTTATCGACGGCCGCAAACACCCACTCAAAGGGCGTGTTAAACGCGTATGTATTATTGATGGCGACATTCAGCGTGACGGTATTCACGCTAGTGCCAGTCCCATTGATGTTTGTGTTGTTGACATTCGTAAATGAATTCGCCCCAGGCACTACGCCAGTCGGAGCAGTTGGGCCAGATACGTTCAAGATCAATGTGGCTTCCACGAGTGAGGGGAAAAAGACACCGACAACAACTGCGAGCAAATATCGACTCATGGCACAAACCTTCAAGAAACCGAGCTGGACCTACCCACCCCTAATGATAAGACGGGGTGAATGGGGTAAACAATCGTGTTTGTTGTTTTTTTGGAAGAATTTCTTTTTTTGCTGTTGAAAACAGCCTGCCATTTCCCGGCAACCTGCCAATGCGAATTGTCTCAAGGTCATCTGGCCGTGAGTTGGCCAAAACAACATTTCTCTACCCTGAGGAGCTTGTCAAGAAGAAGGCATGCCAGTTTGTTCATTCCGCAGAGCAACGCCATGTTGTGGTCACCTCCGTCTGACCACGGTTAACGAATCCACTTCCTGGATCAGTTCAAAATCGGCGTTGCGAAGTACAACATCACGGGTGAACCTTGCTGGCCCCATTTCATGGATCTCACGGCCTGGGTAAGCGCGACTGTCATGCAAGGCGACAATCCCACCGGCACCAATCAGCGGTGTCCAAAGATTCCAATCTGTTTGGACTCCTTCGTAAGAGTGATCGCCATCGATAAACAGAAAATCAATGGGTTCCGATTCGATCGATCGGAACTGTTCGATTGCTTGTTTGCTATAACACTGAAGGAAATGCACTGATCCGTTGGAGCTTCGATTGACCTCACCATAGGCGATTGGCCGATGATAGCTGCGTCCAAATCGGCCTGGGGGAAACGGGTCGATAGCATACAAAATGGCATGCGCCGACATTACCTCGCGAAAATTTCGGGTATTGACGCCGTGCCAAACGCCAATTTCGACGAGTCGTCGCCTTCCCGCTGCGTGATCACGAAGGCAAGCCATCTCAGCATCGGACGTCTGCGTCAGAGCGGGCTGCAGCCCCAGCTTCCAAGCCAGAAAATATAACAGTGGATTATCTTTGAATAAGGTTCTTCGAGGAGTTTAGTGGCAGGCTGTTGATTTGACTGAGTTTCGAAGAAGTTGAGAATAGCGTTCAGAAAGGGGATCTGAGCGTGGACAGTTTGAAGGCACATTACCGGTTGTTGTTGGGGTTGGACAAGTCGTGGGATGTCACGAGTGTTGACCTGAACGTTGGCTCGAAGTCGGTGACGATTGCCCTCGAGTATCGTGGTCGCGGTGGTGTGTGTCCGGAATGCAAGGCGGAATGTGGTCTGAAAGATCATGCTCCAGAGCGGACATGGCGGCATCTCGATACGATGCAGTTTGAGACGATTTTGAAAGCTCGAATTCCGCGAGTGAACTGTTCGAAGTGCGGCGTGAAGACGATTGCGGTTTCCTGGGGAGAGAAGCACTCTCGATTCACGTTGATGTTTGAAGCGTTTGCGATTGATGTGCTTCAGTGTGCGGGCAGCGTGAAGGCTGCAGCTGCCCTTCTGGGACTGAGCTGGGATTCGGCTCATGAAATTATGAAGCGAGCCGTCGAGCGTGGTCTGGAAAAGCGAAACCTGGAAGGCATTCGTTACGTCGGCATCGACGAAAAGAGCTTTGGCAAAGGACACGATTACATCTCTGTGATGACCGATCCGAAGGCCTCGCGAGTCATCGAAGTGGCTGAAGGTCGAACTGAGGAATCTGCAGGAATTCTCTGGAATTCTTTGACCGAAGAACAGAAGTCTCACATTGCGGCAGTCTCTATCGACATGTGGCAGGCGTTCGAAAACAGCGTGGCCAGTCATGCCCCTCAGGCTGAGATCGTGTTCGATCGCTTTCATATTTCGAAGCATCTCAACGAAGGCGTCGACAAGGTGCGGCGTGAAGAACATCGCGAATTGATGAAGGACGGCGATGATCGTCTCAAGGGCATGCGTTATCACTTTCTTTTCAATGCCGAAAAGCTCGACGAAGAACGTCAGGAAGAACTGAATGCTCTGCAGAAACAACAACTGCGAACCAGCCGAGCCTGGGGCATCAAAGATTACTTCCGCTGGTTCTGGGATGAGCCCGATGCAATCGCCGGTCGGGAGTTCTTTGACCACTGGTACAACTGGGCTATTCGTTCACGACTGGAACCCATGAAGAAAGTCGCAAGGATGCTGAAGAACAGACTCGACAATATCCTCTCATGGTTCCGCCATCGCATCACCAACTCAAACGCCGAAGGTTTCAACAGCCGCATTCAGGCCATCAAGTCCAACGCACGAGGTTTCAAGTCTTTCCAGAACTATCGTACCAGAATCCTCTTCTTCTGCGGAAAACTGTCGCTGAAACCAGCTCTCAGTTGCCACTAAACTCCCGGAAGAACC
>Ga0255242_1000108_pt1 | contig 12248 bp, 8 predicted proteins | sample ColtaT_18_FD_183707 | JGI IMG/M metagenome (GOLD analysis project Ga0255242, IMG submission 183707) | Metatranscriptome of freshwater microbial communities from Columbia River, Oregon, United States - Colum_Law_RepB_8d (Metagenome... | ecosystem: Environmental > Aquatic > Freshwater > River...
CCTTTTAGACCCAAGCCGGGCTACTACGCTGCCGCCAGACACAATCATACTTAACACGGAACAACTCGAGGGCAACCCATCTCCTTGGAGAACCAACATCTTGGAATGGGGACGTCGCTTTCAGATCTGGGATTATAGCACAAAAAATATCCAATGGTTCTCACAGAACGGCATAATTCAAGCAAAGCAACTTAGAATTGGCTACCAACGGCAACTTGAAAGACTTAACCAAAACTCAAATAAAGATATTGATGTCTTATTCTACGGATGTATCAACGAACGTCGTTTAAAAATACTGAATGAATTAACAGCAAATGGACTTCGCGTAAAATCATTGTTCGGAGTTTACGGTGCAGACCGCGACCGCTGGGTTGAAAGATCACACTTAGTGATCAATATTCACTATTATGAATCACAAATATTTGAAATCGTTCGAGTTTTCTATTTAATCACCAATTCAGTACCAGTCATATCAGAAGTCAACGAAAGCACATCGATCGATCCTATTTATACCGCTGCAATCGAACCGTGCCCATACAATAATTTAGCAACCCGCGCCGCACAAATAATTAATAACCCACCGATCTATCAAGAATTGCAGCGCAGAGCGAGCAACCTTATATCAAAATATCCCCAAAAATATTTCACAGAACAAATACTTCCGTGAATAAATCAAGATCACGACAAAAATATACTCATACAAGCGGACGAGAAAAATCCCCTAAATTGGCGTGCTATTAAAATATACACCTGGTTGAAACTATAAACGCTTTTCACAATAATTGGTCAATCAGTCTAACGACGGCTTTAGGGTCAGCAATGAATCCACTTTCCCAGTTTGGCTCTGATCCATATGTGGGGAAAAACATTGCGTGATATTCATGGTCACAAATAAAAGCGAGATTGCGATACCAACAGGAGGGTTGGTGGGTGTGGAGTAGTTCGATTACTCGCAGGCCCGGCTCTGCAGCCAACATGTTGGACAGCGCACCTGCGTGAGGTGACACCACGATTTCGGCTGATGCAAAAGCTGTTAATTGACTCTCATAAGTCATATTTCCGCACTCGATTGAGTCAAATCCTAAGTGGGAAAGGGACTCAAAAACCTCGTCTTCGTTTATTAGTCCACGTCGGCCACCTACATCTCGTCGAGAGAGGAAAAGACGGTGCTGCTCATTTTTGCCGGATCGCAAATGTCGGGCCAAATCTAGAATTGGCTTCGGATGCCATGTTTCATTAATAGAAACTCGCGCATATGATGGTACAATCAAGCGCTCAAATTTCAAATCACGCCGAGATCCATCTTGATTCACCGGATTCACTATTTCCATAGATTCCAAACCAAGGCGTTTGAGACTAGCCTCACGGAACAACTCGGCTTGGACACCTCTAGTTACAACAATTTTTATATTCTGCCGGAATATCAACTTAAGATGCTCAAGCATTTCAATTATCCCAATGCATGTGGCGCTTTGTGTGTGCCAATGTCCAAAATTATCATTAAGTGTTGAAAAAAGCACTGCTGTTCCTGAAATGTATTGATCTACAGCGTAAGCATTTGAAACCAGCGTCCGTGTTAAATCATCTTCTAACATCGATACATTAGATGAACGACTTCGCAATTCAGCTTGGTAGGTTGTGTCCCACAGTGGACGCCCAAAACGATCGAAAACTACCGTGCCACCTACTAGGTCACACCCGTGCAGGACATGGAAATAAACAGGTGGTGCGTCATAGTGAGGCTTACAGTCATATGGCGGATGGTCAGCAAGCCGATTGGCGCCCAACCCAAAATAGATAGAGTGGGGACGTCTTGTTCCTACAGTTTCTCCAGCTAGGACGTGGGTAAAGTCTGTAGCACCGCGAAACCTTTTCATAAATTCCGCCTCGGTTTGGCTTACCAACCCTAATGTCCCATAAAGTACTGGGTGACGCTCACCGCAGCGACGCATAGTACAACTAAATTCGTTATTACCCGAATCGCTCCCGCAAAAAATGCCGACGAGCGTTATCACGAAGGGAGCCACCTGCAGACGAAATTGAAACAGCCTGCGTGTGGCAGAATCCTCGATTACTAGAAACCCTGATTGGCAGCTCCACCAGAACTCCCCAAACGCACCACCGGTGATACTGCCGTCAGTGCGTAGTTCGATGTGTGAAATTGGCGATTCTCCAAGATTTCGAAAGATTAGCCAATTCGCTGCAAAGCTGGTATCGCGCATTATGATTAAAATAATCGGTTGCAGTTTTTAGTGAAACAATTCACAGTATATTACCTGCCGCCTGTCAGGTCACGGACTAAGAAACGGCGCGAATGCATTAGAATCCAGAAGCACCTCGTAGTCCATCCACCCTCAAGCTTGCGTCGCCTCTAATGAACCACTCATTACTCGATGCAAAAGAGGCCGCACGCCGTCGAACCGTTGACCGTGCTATAGAAGGCCAGACCGAAGTTACGGATAAAATCTGGTTTATTGAAACGTGCAAATTTGTTTCTGTTAGGCGTTTTGGAAAGGCCAATTGCGCTCTACTTACAACCAAAAATATTAAGTGTTTTCAATTGATAAATTTTTATATTCATTTAAAATATTTGTAGAATCCATGTGTTGTCTTTGCGTAAAAAATGCGAAATGAGAACACATTGCGCTACCACAAATAGCATTAAAAAAATTTATTTCTTGCGGTTTGTCTACCGCTAACCATTTTTCTTCATCCAAACCAACAGCTCCATCAAATTTTGCAAATTCCAATCCAAACCAAGAAATAGCATTAATTGAAACTCGTTCATAATGGTGTAAAACCCATTTTCTAAATTTATAATTATCAGCTGTACCAAGCCGCAAAGAATTTAAAAATGCTCGATGTTTAAATTCTGCTACCTGAGGATTTTCCCAACCAATAGAATCCAAGCAAGAATAACCAATTTTAAGATCCATTTCCAAACAACCAAATCGCTGATGAATATGATCAATAATTGCATTATTTACGATGTTTCCATATACTAAAAAGTATTGCGGGTTTTGTTTTCTAAAATAATAAATATTTTTTATAAAATTATTTTCTAACCAAACAATATCGTCATCCAAGCGAATGTAAATTGTTTCTTTGTCAATTGCATTCTTATAAAAATTATGAATTGCCCAACCTTCGCCTTTTTTAGGATCAATGTCAGCAGAAAAATCTAAAGTAATAAAATCAGGATACTTTTCTTTTAAAGAATAAAAGTATTGAATGTCATCTGAATTTCTTGTATTTACCCAAATACGATATTCATCTATAAAACTTTTTTCCTTCAAAATATATGGAATCAAAACTTCCATGTATCTTTGCCTGCCTGCTGGAGTCACAACTACGCACCTGTAATCTTTATTCATATACTACACCTATTCCCATCATTTTAACAATTTTTTTCGATGAATTAAATTCTATATTAGATCTTAAACTTTTTATTTCTGCCCAGAATTTCGGAACGCCACCATTTAAAGATGGATCATTCCTGATAAAATCATCATCAATATCGTGAAAGACACAGTATTTAGCAAATTTGCCAACGTTTTCATAATCATTTTTAACAGACTCATACGAATGGTCACCATCAATAAATACCAAGTCAAATTTATTGTGTTTATACATTAAACTTGTTTTGCTGTTATATTCAAAATCAGGATTTATTACTGGATTGTGATTTATTGGGTCTATTGAAATACATTTAACTTTTCTAAATTCATTTAAAAAAGACGCCAACAAATTGAAAGAAACACCATTGTATGTACCTATATTTAAAAAGGTGCTTATTGGTTTGTCGTAAAGAAATAGCATTAGATCAGCAAACTCATCTGGGAACTGCCACATGCCTGTACTTTTCGATAATGCATACTTATAGTCAGGGTGATATATGTTACCTCTATCATCACAGTATAATTTTTGATCTAAAATAACTTTAATTAAATTATTTAAAGACAGATTTGGAAATTTATTATTTATTATCATAAAGAAATGGTTCCTCACAATTCGTCACACCAAACAGCGGAAGCAAAAGCTGGAAGTAATCCCGGATTGGAAACGAAGCGAGAACAGTATTTGGGTGGCCATCAAGCATCGGGCCCCAAAGGTTCACGCAATCGGTGGTAATTATCAATTTGACCGATTCCACCTCCGCCTAGATACGGATGACCGCGGTGGACCATACCCGAAAAGGTTCATGACCATGCAGTGGTAAGAAGATGAGCTCATGAGAGAGAATTGTTGGCACATTTTATTTGTGAGCAAAGTTGGAGTAGAATGAAAAACGCGACGGGCTGGCTCGACTTTCATCTGATTGGAAATTTATCAGCACGGTTGCTCTGACTACTAGATTATTGATAAGCAAATAATTACCATCGCTATTGGTCAGTAATTTTCAAAGACTCATCTCAAAAACGAGATTTTCGAACTTAAGGATATGTTCTGGCGGCAATATATTCTTAAACTTTTATTATTACGAAATATTAATGATCTCTTGGAAGGCTCAGGGCAACATCTACAGTGTTGAGGATAGGTACTGGGCGGCGCGTGACTGTTAGTTAATTCCAAGTGGGCATGTAATGCACTTGGACGTAGTCGGTCATCAAATATAATCGCATTAGAGTATCGATTCATTTTAATTCGCAACGGAATAACCACCTCACCGATCCAGCTCAGACTTGAAAATTTAGGCCCCGGTGTAGGCACGAATTCTTGAGGTAGGGAACATGTCTATTCCACCGGCTGGATCGAGGCGTCCATCTAGGCTAGCGATACCCAACCAGCGTCGGTGCAGTCTCTGAATGTTACGCCCAACATGTTCGAATCTTGCTGGTCCGCTCTGAGACTCGTGATGGATAACAACGCTGGAGGGCTCGTAGACCAAAAAGCCCCCTCGACCTTGGAGTCGAAGACACAGGTCTACGTCCTCGTACCCATTCCAGAATCCCTCGTCGAACCCGTGCACCGCCTCAAATTCGGAGCCTCGAACCATCAGGCAAGCCGCCGTGAGCGCCTGATACAACCGTCGCTCGTTTGCGGCCGGAAAATCTGCTGGGCGACGATAGTAGGTGTGGATCGCGAGCAATGGGTCTCGCCCTGGATGTGCAACGAGTGCGACACCCGCGTGCTGGATAGTTCCATCCGGGAAGAGCAATTTGCTGCCCACTGCGGCGATCCGCGAATCACCATCCATCAGGGCAACCATTGGCTCGATCCATCCAGGTTGGACCTCGGTATCATTGTTGAGAAACAGGAGGTTTCGTCCGGATGAGGCACGTGCGCCTTGGTTGCACGCGCGGGCGAACCCGAGATTCGACTCATTACGCAGAAGAATTAGAGGCCCGTTTCCGCTCTGCTCAGCTAGCAACTCTGCGGTTCCATCGGTCGACCCATTATCCACAATAATAACTTCCACCAGCCCCGGCGGCGTGTTTTCTTGGATCCGCAATAGGCACTGTCGAGTCAGGTCAAGTCGGTTGAGAACTGGGATGATGATAGAGACAACGGGGATCGACGTGCTAGAGGCTGCGACGGCAGCGGACGCCTGCGGATTTGACGATGGCACGTTGCCTTTCAGGAAATCCAAACCCCAGTCACTAGGTGCCACTGCATCAGACCTTCCAGGGGCTCGTCGAGAAGCCAAGGCGGCTTGATAACCCCGAAACGTTGCAACTGCGGCCGCGGGCCAGGTCCACCTTTCGCGGAATTGGTCCCGCAACGCTGAGCGTTTTGGGACATCTACTGCGTGGTTCCGGAAAGCATTGATCACAGCTTTTCGGATTGAGGCCGAATCAGCGGGATCACAGTAGTAGGCGCTATACCCAAAATATTCACGTTCTGAGGTGCGGTCGCTTACCGCAAGAGCACATCCAGCGAGGGCTGCTTCAACGTTGGCAATTGAGGCGCATTCCATCCAACTTGGGAGAGCATGCACCCGAGCCGCCCGGAAAGCAGAAGCCAAATGCTCGTGCGGCAGGTGCTCGATGAAGATGGTTCTGGGACCGGCGTGGCGTCGACAGAGCCGGAGATAGTTCCGGTCGTAGTTGCGTCCAACAACCACCACCGGCAGCTCGGTATCTCGCAACGCATGCAGCAGCATCAACTGATTCTTCCGGGGCTCTATCAGGCCCACCGTCAGCACAAAATCGCGTACCTTGTAATTTTCAATGAACCAGTCCGGAGTGGCTGAATCAAATATATGGGGCTCCGCACCGTTGAACACAAGTGTGTATGGCTTCGAAACCCCAAGAGTTTGTCGGAGATTGGCTACCTCTGCTTCACTTTGCGGCAAGATGTGGTCGACAAGTTGTAAAAGGCGCCTCTGATATAGCTCGTACCCACGGAAATTCGGATGTCCCGCATTCGCCCGACTTAGGCCGTTGACAAGGAAGCGATCCTCGGCGAGCGCGACAAGTCGCGCATCAAGATCTGCGGACGAACCTGCACCCCGGAAAAGATGAGGAACAGCCAAGTCTGCCCATGCCTTTTCACGCATATCCCAGTAGATCGTGGAGAGGGCGATAGGGATGTTGGGAGCCAAACTTCGAATAGCCTGGGCCTGGGCGAGAGTCTGGTGCGGGAACCAAGTATTCCAGAGATGTACCACATCATATCCGCGAGGATCAGGGCGGGGCGTGCAGTCAACATCGACTTCAATTCCCATCTGTTGGAGGTATTGGCGAGTCTTATTGAGCTGATGCATGTCTCCGCCGGGAAACCGTTTCTCAAAGGAATTGACCATGAGCACCCGCATCCTAGGACCACCATGGCTCGCGAGTGAGGTATCCGAGATCGAGACACCCGATTCGCTGGTGATCTTATTCTGGTCAATTGGTCGCTTGCTGCGTATAGGGCCAATTATTGAAGTAACTACCGGATGAACCTGCGATGAGATGGCTGCCAGCCTCTGATTTTCGGGATCGAGGTACAGGCCCCGTCCGGCCACGGTGCGAGCCATATCCCGTTGCCCTGCGCGCTGGTAGGTCTCCGCTAGGGCGAGAATTACATCCGGTCGGTGAGGAGCTAAGTTAACGGCTATGAGCAGGATGTCGATAGCTTGGCGCAGATGCCCTTGAAGCAACCTTGCGGCCGCTATACACAGGTGGTCATCTACCAGTACAATCAATTCGGGGTTTTTATGGGCCCGTGCAAGTATATCGTAAATCTCTGGTCCTGGAGTCGCCTTCGAATCGTAATTGACTGGTTTTGGGAAACCTGAGGGATCCGGAGCATTGGCCATTTTGGCTGAAGTATCGCCATTGTCGGGTAGATAACGGCCCTCCCGGGAAAGATCGATGGAGCGTTCCAAAATCTCGAAGATCTCCGGAACCCACTTACCATACATTTTGATCGCATTGCCTTTCTGGTTAGACAGAGCCGATCGGGACCGAGCCAATCCATTATTCAGCTTATGGACGATGGCGACCCGTCCGTCGTAGAGGACCTCGTACCCTGCCACTGCTAGGGTGATGTGGTGTTCCGGGTCGTCGAACTGGCTCGGGCTAAAACGGGGATCGAGCAAACCACAACGATTCAGAACGTCACGTCTGTAGAGATTGCAACAGCCTCGGACATGTACCGTTCGGGCCAAGTAGTCTGCCTGTCCCTCATCCATTTCATCTTCGTGGCCGAACAGGCCGGGGAAGTGACGATAGGCAGCACACTGGATCGTCCGTTGGTCATCGTCATTAAGGATCTTAGGCCCAACGCAGCCAGCGAAAGGTCTAACAACGAAATCTTCCACGAGGGGTCTCAGCCAATTGGCAGGTAGCACAATATCGTCGTCCAAACGTGCCACTAGCTCTCCGCTGCCGCGTACGATCGCGAAGTTCAGACCGATGGGTGCACCCGTGTTCACCGCGAGTGTCTGCAGCTCCAGAGCAAATGGGTAGTTTCTCGCTATCTCCGTTAGACATGCTCCTGTCCCGTCGGTGCTGGCGTTGTCTGTAATGAATACTCGAAGTCGATCTGTCGGATAATCAGTCTTTGCCAGGCTCTCGAGGGTGCGTTTCAGAAGTGCCAGATTATTCCAAGTGACAATACAGCAGTCCACAACCGGAGTAGCTGACGTTGCCCGGTAGCGCATGGGTTCACCGATTTGCCAACAGATCTCGGTATGGCCGTAAAGCCGTCGGATCTCGTGCAAGTCAGGATAGTACGGGTCCCATCCCCACTTATCTTCCCAGGTGCGGGCGTGACGAAGTTCCCCGGCCTGCCGGCCCTGCCAAGCCACCTGCCTCAGTATGTTTTCCGCATCGGGGAATACGTTCTCGCTGCTCGGGGCCCAGCAGCGGGTAAAGTGCACTCCACGAACTCTGGGATGCACGTAGACCTTGAAGCCTCGATTCCGGGCGCTGATGCAGAAGTCATCGTCCTCGATACCGGTGTTGCCATAGCGTTCATCGAAGCCGCCCGCCGCACAGATTGCCTCTCGGCGATAATAAGCCATGGCGCCAGGCACGCCATCGACCTCCTGTGGCCCTGCGCTGGTGCAACCGTCGGGTTGGTAGGCCTTAAGGTTTCGGTGCCAGTGATGGAAGCCGGCACCCGAGACCAAGCTTCGCCCCTCGGAATGGATCCTCCCATCCGGATAAACAAGCCGACCACCCACCACCCCCGCCCCGGGTTGTGATGCTGCCGCTTCCGCGAGTAAAGTGAGCCAGTCCTCTTTCTCCACAACAACGTCAGAGTGCAACCTGACGATGTCCCGGGTGCCAGCCGCCGCGATGGCAGCGTTCACGGCACGGGCCACGTTGCCAGGTGTCACTTCCAGCACCCTAAGCCTAGGATGGCTCAAAACTGCCTCCTGTAATAGGCCGGAACCAGCCTCGATCACCACAATGATTTCCCAGTCTGGATGCAGAGTCCGTGTAAGGATGGCTGAAAGGCAGGCATTTGCCGTGGGTGCGTCGCGATGGCAGGGAACAACGATGCTGACGGCGGTTGGTTTCACAATGCTTGGAAGGTTACTTGGAGCGCCGGACGGCAGGGAGCCGGATCAAACCGGTCTGGGGTTGACGGTGAGAAGCCGATTGGCCAGGAGGCGTGCGCGCGCAATCGCCTGATCCATGTCGTAATATCGGTATTCCCCAAGGCGCCCGCACACCAGTAGGCCTGGGACCGCTTCGGCTCTTTCACGGTATCGGCGGTAGAGCTCAGCGTTTGTGTCGTCCGGAAACGGGTACTCATAGTGGTCAGGGTCGTCCGGGGTGTACGTTGTTTCAGTAGTCAACACGGTGCCGCGGATTCCGCGGGCACAAGCCGTTGGCATCATATGCTTCCACTCAAGGGTGCGGATATGGGGGCCCGCGGACGGATCCGGGTTGTTTACTTGGCCGCAAGGCTGGACAAGGCTGGTTTCGGCGAGATATTGGTGGTTTCGGTGCTGCCCGCGATAGTGAAGTCGGCCAAGGTCGAATCCGAAGTACTCGTCGATAGGGCCTGTGAAAACCAATGCGCGTCGCCCAGAAAACTCGTTCCGGCGCTTGAGATAGTCACAGTTGAGCATCACCGGTATTCCCGACAGGAGAGTAGATGTGAAACCAGCATAGCCATCGGTTGGGAGACCCTGGTGTTTGTGTCGCATCAGGCGCGGTTCATCGTCGAGGCGTACGTCGAAACGTCGGGCAAGTCCTGCCGAAAGCGTTCGGGCGGGGACGCCCCACTGCTTCTCTGAATAACCTTTGACGAACTTCTCGTAGATCATCCGCGGCATGAGGGCGAGCGAGGCTTCCTCAAAGTTTGCGGGCGTGCCCTTGAACTCAGGCTCCCAGTTCTCTCCAATGCAGCGCCGAATGTAGCTACCCGCGATGGGCCAATTCTCGAACCGTCCATCGACCACCGACTTAAGCTCGGCCTCGTAGTGGTAGAACGAAGTGAAGCGATTCACAAACTCCCAAAGCTCGTCGGAGGAGGTTCGGAAATAATGCGGACCATAGGTGTGAACTCGGATCCCGCTGTGATGCGCATGGTCATGTACGTTACCCCCGACGTGACAGCGGCGGTCGACGACCACGACCTCTCGGCCGGCGTCATGCAGTTCCCGGGCAATCGTCGCTCCGGTGAGCCCGGATCCAATCACAAGATAGTCAGCTGCAATATTCATGAAAATAGTCTCCCCTACCAATCCCCGCTGGACACATCGGGACTACAAACTCTTGTTCTTCCGCCGCAGCGGTCGGTTTCATCACTCAAGCTACAGGCCGTATTGGACATGGTTCCGATTCGGGCCTGCTGTGTGAATTTCGCTCGAAAGTCCGACGCCTAGCCCAAACCCATGAGAGCCCGCAGCAAGATGCACGCCAGAAGAGTCTCATAGTGAGACACACGATTCACGCCTCGCAATTCTATAGCCTGAATGAGTTTTCCACTATTAATAATGATACCAACAATTAAACACACACAAGAGTTACTCTAATAATTTTGGAATGGCAGGTCGTATTAATTCCACAACCTGTTGCGAAATTTTAAAAGCGCAGATTTAAATTCATAACAATTATTCAGTGAGACAGCGTTATATTAACTCGCCAATTTTGAGATTCTTTAAACTTGGATGATAAAAAACCGCTTCATTTAACCAACTTTTATAAATCTCTTTGAGTTCAGCATGTTTAAGCAATAATTTGGCACCATGGATCCATAGATCTGGCAAATTCTTCCAACCCAGGGCTTTTTGACGCAAGAATTCCAGAGCCTGAGGTGTTTTTCCAAATGCATCTAAACATTCTGAATAAGCCAAGACAACCCGCAGATCAGGAGGAGATATTTGCAAAAAATTTTCGAACCATTTGATAGCTTCTTCAAAATGATGGTTCAGATAAAACACTTCGGCTAAGAGTGCCTCGGCAGCAACACTCATCGGGTCAATTGCTGATGGAAACAATGTCGCTTCCTCTCGGCGGTAATACGCCTCTTGCACATCTTTCAATGCATATTGAGGTTGACGTAGATGGATGAGAGCTCTGCCTCGAACCAGTAATTGACCCGGGGTCAAGGGCTGTCGCAAGGCCAGGTCGCTGGTCAAGACCTCCAAGACCTTCTCATATTGTTTATCTGCCAACAAATAGCCGGAATATTGGGTCAACAGTGTTTCGCGAACCTCATCGGTGATGATTTGATTGGGTTGGGTCTCGGCGAGGTTTAGTGCCTTGGCGTAAGCGCCAAAGGATTCTGCAAGTCGATCCATGCGACGCAGTTCCAGGCCCAATTGCATATGAAAATAGGCTTCATTGGGCCTTTCTTCCAGGGCTTTGAGGAGGAGCTCGTAGTTGCGCTGAACTTTATTCCGTTCAGTGATGACTTCAGCGGTATAACCGTGATGGAGAATCAGCAGATCTCCCACACTGATTTCCATCTGCCATTTCTTGGAGACCTTGAGAAGGGCTGTGTACACCCCCTCATGCACACATCCTTGGAACTGGATGGCCGGGATGTTCCGAAACAACCGCGGGAGGATGGATTTGGATATCTGTCCTTGATGCGAGTTGATCAGAGGCAGGCGAATCAGGGCAACATTATTGTTATTGAGCAACGCAGGGAGGTTGCTTCTCGGCCGGGCTTAATTCCTCATCAGCATCCAAAAACAAGATCCAGTCGCCGGTGGCCGGGGCGATAGAGGCGTTGCGTGCGGCGGCAAAATCATCGCACCACTCGAAGTGACCTACTTGGGCTCCATGTTCCCGGGCGATCTCCACGGTTCGATCGGTGGATCCCGTGTCGATCACGATGAGTTCGTCGGCGAGGCCCTTTACCGAGGCGAGGCATTGACCCAAGAAGCGCTCCTCGTTTTTGACGATCATGCAGACGCTCAGTCGGGGTTTCCGGTTTGGGTCGGGCAATTCCGGCCAAGCGATCGGGTTGGCCTTCTTGCGCTGTTTACGGTGGGCGTTGAGCGTGCGTTCCAAGGCCGTGACCACCTGCTGCGCTGTGGGCCACTTTGGAGTGAGAGCTAAGGCTCGTTGGGCTGCCCTCAGGGCTGCTTCGGGATCGCCTGCCGCCACGGCGGTGCTGGCCATTTGGATGTAGGCCTCAGGGTGAAAGGGGCGAAGGGCAATGGCCTTCAGGGCCTCTTGCCAGGCTACGACGTAACGCCCTGCCCGCTCGGCCTCCACCGCACGGGCCAAGGAGCCGATCTCGGCGATGGGTGTGGGCGATGACTGGGACGGCTGGGCTTCCATGGCGTTGCTTCAACCACCTCAGATCTTTCGCTATTCGTTTACCGTGTAGGGCAACAATGCGGGGCATCG
>Ga0255242_1000112_pt1 | contig 12128 bp, 14 predicted proteins | sample ColtaT_18_FD_183707 | JGI IMG/M metagenome (GOLD analysis project Ga0255242, IMG submission 183707) | Metatranscriptome of freshwater microbial communities from Columbia River, Oregon, United States - Colum_Law_RepB_8d (Metagenome... | ecosystem: Environmental > Aquatic > Freshwater > River...
GCCGCGTATGTCGGCGAATCGATTACGGCATTCGAGGTGCGTAAAGATCGGGCTCTTGGGCAAAAGCAGCGGGTTGCGCAAGTTGTTGCGAACCTGATTGAACCGGGAGAAGTGGTCCTGATGGATGGGGGGACCACGACACTTGAAGTGGCACGGGCACTCCTGGGGAAGCCGCTGCAAGTCGTTACGAACTCAATGCCGATTGTCGGGTTGTTCGTCAATCAACCAAACATCGAGTTGATCGTCATTGGCGGCTACGTCTATCCCAAGACTGGAGTTGCTCTTGGCGATCTCGCGGTGTCGATGCTGAAGAACGTCCATGCCAAGCGATTGGTCATGAGCGTCGGCGGAATTACGGAGTCCGGTTTGTTCAACAGCAACACGCTGCTGGTGGAAACCGAACGCCAAATGATCGCCGCAGCGGAGGAAGTGATCGTCGTCACCGACAGCAGCAAGTTCGGACATCGAGCTTTGGCACATCTAGCTCCGCTTACGGCGGTACACCGGATGGTCGTCGACGGGGGGGTTTCGGAAGAGTGGCGAGAGGTTATCGAGAAAACAGGAATCAAACTCACCGTTGTGGAAGAGTAGCCCTGTCGTTTCGCGACAGGAAAGCCGATCACGCAGTGCGGAGCGGTGTGAAACCATCGCCTCAGATACCAGCAAATTCAAAATGAGCGACCTTGGACGCGAGGCACGCTCGACACGGCTCTCTTAAAGCTTGAGGGCAACAGGAAGACGTCATGACGGCAGCAGCAACGAGATACAACCCAGCCGATGTCGAAGCGATCGTTCGCGAAGTGCTCCTGAAGCATCTCCCCGGCACCGTCAGTAAACCAAAGCCAAACCCTTTGGTTGTCAACATTTCGGCGCGCCACGTCCATCTTTCTGATGAGCATGTGGAAGTGTTGTTTGGCAAAGGCGCAAAACTCGAAGTCCACAAAGACCTTTATCAAGATGGCTATTTCGCTTCGAAGCAGACCGTCATGGTTGTCGGGCCTCGCAAGCGAATGCTGCCGGACGTGCGAGTGCTCGGTCCGTGCCGACCGTCTCAGGTCGAATTGGCATTTACCGACGCAATCTCGCTCGGAATCGATGTCCCCGTTCGCATCAGCGGCGACCACCACGACACGCCCGGTTGTGTGCTCGTCGGGCCAAAGGGGGTCGTGGAACTGAAGGCCGGAGTGATCCGAGCCATGCGACACATCCACATGGGGCCAGCGGATCTTGAACATTACGGCGTAAAAAACGGTGACGCGCTACATCTGCGAATTGAGTCGCCCGGATGCACGACCGTCTTAGAAAACCTTGTTGTGCGAGCTGATCCAAAAGTGAAGCTTGAGGTTCACATCGACACTGACGAGGGGAACGCCGTCAACTTGGACGCCGCGACGAAGGTTGAATTAATCAGCCCAAAACCGTGTGCGTGCCACAAACATTGAGATTTGTAGGGTGGGTCGAGCATCGAGACCCACCACTTTGCGAAATTGATTCTTGGTGGGTCTCGCGATGCTCGACCCACCCTACACACTGAGGAGTGTTTTCATGGCAGCGAAAGTTTCGGAAGCGTTGGGGATGATCGAGACCAAAGGTCTCGTTTGCTTGGTTGAAGCAGTGGATGCAATGTTGAAAGCTGCCAACGTCCAAATGATCGGTTGGGACAAAGTCGGCAGTGGCTTGGTCACCGCGTTCGTCGTTGGGGACGTCGCCGCCGTGAAGGCAGCAATCGACGCCGGCGCAGCAGCGGCCAGCAAGATTGGCGAAGTCGTCAGCGTTCAAGTCATTCCTCGCCCACACGAAGAACTCGCCGCAGTTCTGCCAAGCCAGAAGGCTTCCGGTGGTAAGTCAGCAGGCTAAATGATGGGACCAGAGCAGTTGAAGCATCGCTTCGATGAAATTCGCCGAAGCCTTTGGGCTTCGCGAGGAGAACTGGAACAACTGCTTCCGTTCCTCGCGTCGGCTGTCGATCAGAAAGCAGCAATGGGGATAATGACCGATCTAACTTGGGCTTGTGAAAACTGCACGGTGATCGGCCTTCACCAGATCGGCCAGGCGTTGGAAGACAATATGGGCTGCGGTAGCTAGTCATATCTCAAGACAAAGGTGGAATGTGATGAAGGGTGAAGCAATCGGTCTCATTGAGACCAAAGGTTTGGTTGCGCAGATCGAGGCATCGGATGCGATGCTCAAGGCGGCCAACGTCAGTTTGGTAAAGCAAGTTCAGATCGGCGGCGCGTACGTCACCACGATCATCCGCGGTGACGTCGGCTCCGTCCGAGCCGCTGTTGATGCGGGAGCGGCTGCAGCATCACGAGTCGGCGAACTCGTTTCGGCTCACTTGATCGCGCGCCCTGGCGAGAGCTTGTTGGAGCACTTTGTCTAACAATGACTGACAAACAACAGAGGGCATTGATCGACAATGGTCAGTCCCACTGTTGTGAGTGAGTACACGGAGGAATTCAACCGTGAAAGTTCTCGTCGCAAATCTTGGCTCCACGAGCTTTAAGTACCGGCTGTTCGACATGTCGAATGAGTCGCAGTTGGCTCGTGGAGGCATTGATCGCATTGGGCAGCCAGCGAGCGCGTGTTTTGTTGAGATCGGCGGGCGGCGAGAAGAAACGACGCAGCCGGTCGGCGATCATGCGGCGGCAGTGAAGATGTGCCTCGATCAACTGACGCACGCAGAATATGGCTGCCTGAAGTCAGTGTCCGAGGTCGCGGCGATCGGATTCAAGGCGGTGTTTGCAGGAAATCTCAGCGGCGTGCGGATCGTCACTGACGAGTTACTCGCAAAGATGGAAGACCTTGCTGACATCGCTCCCGCTCACAATCCCATGTATGCGAAAGCCATGCGGCAGCTTCGGAACGTGTTTCCTGAGATCCCGCTTGTCGCGGCTTTAGAAACGGCATTTCACGACACGATTCCACCAGAAAATCGGCTCTACGCCATTCCGCTCGAATGGTCTGAGCAATACGAAGTGAAACGCTGGGGCTTCCACGGCGCGAGCCATCGGTATCTCAATACGCGGGTCGCTCAAGTGATGAAACGCGATGATCTGCGAGTCATCACTTGCCACCTCGGCGGCAGTAATTCGTTGTGCGCGGCACGAGGCGGAAAGTCGCTGGCGAACAGTCTCGGCATGAGTCCTCAGACCGGATTACCACACAACAATCGAGTCGGCGACTTCGATCCGTTCGCGTTGCCAATCATCCTACGGAAGAGCGGCAAGACGTTGGCACAAGTGCTCGAAGAGTTGTCGAGCAAAGGCGGACTGCTCGGAGTCAGCGGACTCAGTGGCGATGCACGAGACTTGGAAGAGGCTGCTGCAAAGGGACACGAGCGTGCGAAGCTCGCTCTGGCTTTGTTCGTTGCGTCGATCCGGCAATATCTCGGCGCCTACCTCACCATCCTCGGTGGTGCTGACGCCATCGTCTTCAGTGGCGGCATCGGCGAGAACAGTTCACTGATTCGATCTGGCGTGTGCCGCAACATGGCTTGGGCAGGGATCGAATTGGATGAAGCAGCGAACACGAGCGTCGCACGCGGTTCCGAAGCCAAGATTTCGACTGACAGCAGCAAGACACAGATTTGGGTTCTGCCGACGAATGAAGAAATTGTAGTGGCTCGGCAGAGCGTGGAAGCGGTCAACAAGGCAAAAGGGGAACACTAATCGGCGCTAATCTTCGCTAATCAAAACAGTCTTTGCCGTCTGTCTTCATTAGCGTCAATCAGCGGTGATTAGCGTTCCAAGGTGTTCTTCATGTTCATCGGACGCATCACGGGCAGCTTGGTTTCGACGCAGAAGGTCGAGTCGATGGTCGGCCAAAAGCTGCTGATCGTGGAGCCGTTGCGGGTCGATGAAAAGGATGCGAGCAGCCTCAAGCCGACCGGGCGGACGTTTATTACGGTCGATCCGCTCGGCTGCGGCGAGGGGCAAGTTGTGTTGTGCGTGCAAGGTTCGAGTGCTCGGTTCACGCCGGAAACCAAAACGCTGCCGATCGACTGCACGGTCATCGGCCTCGTCGACACAGTACAGGTTCACGGCAAGACGGTGTTCAAAGCGGAGTAAGTTTGTAGTCCCGCCTTTAAGCGGTTTGAAAATGAAACAACGAGGCACTGCCTGAAGGCGGAACTCCGAACTTCAAGATCACAAAATGTATCAACCACCAATGACACCTGAGCAATACGCTGCGTTAGAGCCCAACAAGGTGCTCTTAACGATGCGAATCATTGCTGGCGCCTTAATGGCTGGAGTGGTTTCATTTGGTGGCGTGGTGGCGATGACCGTTATCAACGGGCAACCTCAACAGGGGCAGCAAGTCGCGGGCAATGCAAATCCAATCCTTTACATCGGGATTGTGTTTGCAACTCTCGCCGTCATCGCAAGATTTGTCGTACCGTCGCTGATCGCCAAGCACATGGTGGCAGGCATTGTCAAGTTGGCGAGCAGTGGCATGGCAACTGGTCCGAAGGAATTGTTTGGCCGGCTCCTCACGGTCGCTCAGACAAAAATGATCATTGAAGACGCCCTTCTTGAAGGGGCGTGCTTTTGCAATTTGATTGCGGTGATGATCACTCGCTCGATGATCTCTGTTGGTTTAGTTGCAGGCTTGTTTGTCCTCATGGCGTTGAACTTTCCAACAATGGGAAAGCTCGCTGGTTTTATCGAAGAACAAAAAGATTTGATTTCAATGTGAATTGGTACCGAGACGTCAAATGAAGACACACATGGCTTAATTGGAAATTCAACTAATTTTTCTGGCGTCGGATCCCTTACATCTGAATTGCAAACCGAAAGAGAACGATTCTTGAAGTTTTGTTTGTCGGTACCGGAGTAATCCCGTGTCGATCGTGCTGACACTCAAGTATGCCAGCACGAAGCCCTACTCCTCCTACGCAATTGCGAACCCAATATGTCCACAGAAGCCACGATTCGTGCCGTCGTCCAAGAAGTTCTCACGCAACTCCAAAAGCGAAACGGGTTCTCCGCGCCGTCGAAGCCGCGTAACGGCGATTTCGGAGTGTTCGCCAATGTTGATGACGCGGTCGCAGCCGCGAACGACGGCTATCAAGCATTGCGAAACGCAACGCTTGAGACTCGGGCGAAAGCGATTGAGTGCGTCCGCCAAATTTGCGGTTCACAGGCAGTCGAGCTCGGCACGGCTGAAATGAAGGAAACAAAGATCGGGCGGCTCGATCACAAGATCGAGAAGTTGCAAATCCTCCGCCGGGTGCCAGGGATGGAGTTCATGAAGTCGGAGGTTTTCTCCGGCGATCATGGGCTGGCAGTGATTGAGGCGGCACCGTTCGGAGTTATCGGAGCGGTCACGCCGGTGACTCACTCGCTACCGACACTGGCCTGTAACGTGATCAACATGGTCTCTGCAGGGAACGCGGTCGTTTTCAATCCGCACCCCAGTGGAAAGTTCATCGCGTGCGAAGGTACTCGACGAATCAATCGAGCAATCTACGAAGCGACAGGATTAGAAAACCTCTTCACGATCGTTTCTGAGCCGACACTGGAATCCGCCGCCGCGTTGTTTGGCCATCGAGGCGTTCGGTTGTTGTGCGTGACGGGTGGACCGGGCGTCGCCAAAGCCGCTCTGCAAGCCAGCAAGCGAGCGATTGTCGCGGGGCCAGGTAACCCACCAGTCGTTGTCGATGAAACAGCGGACCTCGTCATTGCCGCGAAGTCGATCATTTCCGGTGGAGCATACGACAACAACTTGCTCTGCATCGGTGAGAAGGAAGTCTTCGCGGTTCACACGATCTTCGATCAACTGATGTCTGAGATGACCAATGCTGGTGCTCATCGCTTGAACGCTGCGGAAGTAGAGCGATTAACGAAAGTCGCGTTCTCGCCGCCAGAGAAACCGGGCGATCACTGGCACCTGAATCGCGATCTGGTCGGCAAAGACGCCGCCGTATTGGCAGAACAAATCGGCGTCAAGATTCCCGCTGGCACTACGATGCTCTTCGGCGAAACCAACACCGAAAACCCGTTCGTTCCCGAAGAGCAGATGATGCCTTTCGTCCCGTTCATCCGAGTCCGCGACGTTCACGAAGGGATTGCTCTGGCGAAGGAATTCGAACACGGCTTCCGCCACACGAGCCTGATTCACAGCCGCAACGTCCGCAACATGACCACGATGGGGAAGGAATTAGACACCACTCTGTTTATCAAGAACGGTCCGTGCGGGGCTGGACTCGGCCTTGGTGGCGAAGGCTATCTGTCATTCAGCATCGCCGGCCCAACGGGCGAGGGAGTGACAACTCCAATGACGTTTACACGGCAGCGGCGATGCACGCTGGTTGACGATTTGAGGATCGTTTAGTCATGCAACTTGGAAAAGTGATTGGTCACGCGACCTCAACCGTAAAGCATTCGTCGATGAACGGCTGGAAGTTGCTCATCGTGCAATCGTTGGATGCTAAGGGTGGTGCTGACGGTGAACCGGTCCTGGCAATCGACGAATTGGGAACTGGGATAGGTCAGCGAGTAATGATCACGAGCGATGGCAAAGCAGTCAGTCAAATGTTGGGGGACGATAAGTCTCCCGTGCGTTGGGCCGTAATTGGAACAGTTGACGATTTGAAATGAGAACGAAACCCGTACCACTCCCTCCAAGGTTGTGGTACGGATGAGAGATTCATGGCAGCTTTATTGGACGAAAAGTTGGTTGCAAAGATTGTCGGCGAGGTGATGCATCGCCTCCGACCGGTTGCGCAACCCGTGCGTCCTGAGCCGACGGCACCGCGCGCTGTGTCGCCATCAACCCCCAGCATTCAATCTTCTACCACATTCGCAATTACCGATCGTGTCGTCACGGGTGAACTGCTCGCCACGCGACTGAACGGTCAAAAGTGGGCCAAGGTCGCGATTTGCCCGAAAGCCGTCATCACGCCGAGTGCGTTTGATTACTTGCGAAGTCACAAAATCGTCTGGCATCGGAACACAGCCGAAGCTGCTCCGAACCCGAACAAGCCGATTACCCGCTGGAAAGCACTGCTTGTGACGGCAACTCAAAACGTCCTGCAAGCGATTGAGCACACTGAGAATCAGACATTCGGGAAGCAATGGTCTCACGAACTACTTGGTACCGCTGATGAAGCAGTCTCAAATGCCACGAACGCACTTTGTCGTGGTGAAGCTTCCGGCATAGTTGTCTTCGCAGAGCACGCTGAATTGATTTGTTGCCGAGCCAACCGAAACGAAAAAGTGAACTCCGCAGTGGTCAGCGACGTTCAACTGATCCCTGCGCTCAAGCAGTACATGAATTTGAACCTCATGGTCGTTAGGCCGACAGGACGCAGTTTTTTTGAGTTACGAAATCTGTTGAAAGAGTTTGCAAAAAGTTCGTAGGTCTCGCTTGTCAGCTTGGTTATGTGATTGAAGTAACGTCGCCTAAATGCAGAACTACGAGCTTCGGAGTTAATCATGCGGATCGCTCAAATCATCGGTCGATGCACGTTATCGGTGTGTCATCCGAGCTTGCGCGGTTCGAAGTGGCTCCTTGGTGTGCCATTAACTCATGAAGGATTGAAAGGTGTTGAGGCAGGGAAATCGAATGGTCCCGGCCGCAACGAAGCGATTGTCATTTACGACGATCTGGGAGCCGGCCACGGTGACTTGATCGCAGTCAGTGAGGGAGCGGAGGCCGCTGCGCCGTTCGGTCCAAATTTGAAACCGATTGATGCGTATTCCGCCGCGATCTTGGATCGCGTCGTGGTTGAGTAATTTTGGAGTGCGGTGTGTCAGCACCGTTTTCCTGTTCCTAATTCTCAGTGCCCTTGCGCCTCCGCGTGAAATCAATTCTCACGCAGAGGCGCAGAGATCGCTGAGTCGGAAGAATCCAAAGCGGGTGCTGACACACCTCACTCCAAAAGGGAAATCATGGCCAGCAACTGGAACAGTGGAATCAACGACCGACGGATCAAAGAAGAAATCTGTGAGATCGGACGTCGCGTTTATGCCAAAGGCTTTGCCGCAGCGAACGATGGAAACATCTCAATGCGAGTCGGGCCAAACGAAGTGTTGTGCTCACCAACCATGATCTGCAAAGGGTTCATGAAGCCGGACGACATCTGCGCTGTTGATCTCGACGGCAAACAAATCGCTGGGACTCGCAAGCGAACCAGCGAAATCCTGTTGCACTTGGCAATCATGCGTGCTCGCCCAGACGTGATGGCGTGCGTGCATTGTCATCCGCCACATGCGACAGCATTCGCAGTCGCTCGCGAACCGATCCCGCAGTGCGTCTTGCCGGAGATCGAAGTCTTTATGGGCGAAGTGCCAATTGCGCCGTATGAAACTCCGGGTGGACAAGACTTTGCGAACACCGTGCTGCCGTTCCTCAAGCCGGGGACGAACACAATCATCCTGGCCAATCATGGGACAATCAGCTTCGGCAAGACTCTCGAAGATGCTTATTGGAAAACAGAAATTCTCGACGCCTATTGTCGAATCCTGTTGCTCTCAAAACAGCTTGGCGGTGTTACGTACCTCAACGAACAGAAGTCTCGAGAACTGCTAGATCTGAAGAAGCGACTCGGATTCGACGACCCACGATTTCATGTTGAAGACTGCGACCTCTGCGGCAACGGTGCCTACCGCGACGGCTATAAAGAAGAAGCACCGCAACCGTGTGCCTTTGAGCCAGCTCCGACATATCCCGGCTACCTGCAGAAGCCGACTTATGCAGGCGGTTCGACTCCAGCACCTTCGAGCGGATCGGATGTGGATTCGTTGGTAAAAGCCATCACCGAACAAGTTCTGGCTGCTCTTGGCAAGTAATCAATCAACGACATCAAAATGACGCATTGGAGGTTTGCTACTGGCGGACCTCCAATGCGTCATTAACTTTTTAAAACCCAGCTTGACCCTTTTTTTCGCGACTGCCCTATAACCCGCCGCCTTCTGATAGTCGAAAGGATTTCGACTTAAGGCGTTTCTTTTCGGAACTGTCATTTCTAAGACGCCGCTGACATGACGGCAGGGATGCGAGGCCATGGCAGAACTCAATCGTTCTAAATCAACGTTGTTGTGGGTCGCCGCCGGCACGGGAGCCGCTGTGCTCGGTGCTGCGATTTGTTTTCAATGCCTCCGTGCTCAACCGGGAACGGCTGCCGAAGAGGCAACGGCTCGCACGAGCGGATCCGACAATGCGTCGGGTAAGGCTCGCCTCGGAGGATCCGCAAATTCACAGACATCCGCTGGTTCACAAGGCACGACCTCGGGAGCAACTCCAAATCCTTCAACGAAGGGCGATCCCGGTGCTCGCGTGAGCCACAACGGACAGAACCTGCTCATCTCGATGGATGAAGTGGCCAAGGAAAGTGTGATCCGAGTCGGCAAAGAAGTGCTCGACAGCATGATCAATCGAGCGATCATTCAACTCGCCTGTCGTGAGCGGGGCGTTGAAGTTGCCAGATCCGAAGTCGATCAAGAAATCGTCCGCATCGCGGCCGAGTTCAAGATCCCAGTCGAACAATACCTCCAGATGTTGCAAGCCGAGCGAAGCATTTCGCCGGAGCAATATCGTCGTGACGTCATTTGGCCGATGCTCGCATTGAAGAAGCTCGCCGGAGCCGAGGTCAAAGTCACCGACGAAGAAATCCAAAAAGCGTTTGAACGCGAATACGGACCACGAGTGAAGTGCCGCATGATTCTGTGCGACAACCTCCGTCGAGCTCAGGCAGCGTGGGCCAAAGTGAAAGAGAACCCGGACGACTTCGAGAAGTACGTCCAAGAGTATTCGATCGATCCGGCCAGCAAGTCGCTCGACGGCAGCGTTCCTCCAATTCCACGTCATTCCGGCAGCGAAAACGTGGAGAAGGTCGCGTTTAAGTTGAAGACCGGTGAAATTTCCGCAGTGACACAGATCGATAGCACGCTCAATCAATACGTCATCTTGAAGTGCGAAGGTCGAACGGATCCAGTCGTGAAAGGGCTTGATGATCAAGTTCGAGCGGAACTGGCGGACCTGCTGAAGAAGCAGAAGACCCAGGAGCAAGTCGCCAAGGTCTTTGAATCCATTAAGAAAGAGACCCGAGTCGATAACTACTACACAAATACATCAACCGGTGGCACAAACAATGTCGCCCAAGGTGATGGTTCAAAGCCGAGCGGCGTAAAATCAACTGGAACCAAAAGTGGGGCAGCATCAAACGACGGCGGAGAAATTCGTCAGGCGGGTGCCAAGGGAACCACGAACGGCCGAGTGAAACCAGCAGTCGCGACGTCAACTGACGACGGCGATACCCTTCCGACCCGACCGGCCAGCTCAACAAAGCGACCTGCGGGTAGTTCAACCAAGTAGACAACTCGGATCTCAACAACCTTCTAGCACGGCGCGTGAGCAAGTGGTCCGACAGAACATCACTGGCTAACGCGTCGTGCTAATTTTCTATCTGCAATTCAAATCTTGTTTTCCTAATTTCTTGAGGTCCGCTGATGTCTTCTAAGTCATCCACGAACTTCTCATCGCCCGACGGATTGGTAGAATCCCCTTTCCGCTTGGCCGCTGCGGATATGCTTCCGCAATCTTCCGGTCCAATTCCCTCGCCCCACTTTCCGCTGCCCAACGCTATGCGAAGTGAAACTGAAGCCTCATTTTCCGACGAGCCTTTTTCGATCCCGGTCGCAGACCGAGTGAAGCGGCTCCCTCCGTACCTCTTCGGCAAGATCAATAAGCTGAAGCACAAGAAGAGACAGGACGGGATCGACGTCATCGACCTCGGAATGGGTAATCCGACGGATCCGCCCGAGCAATTCATCATCGACAAGATGATCGAGTCGCTCTCCGACGCAAGAAATCATCGGTACTCAGTATCGAACGGAGTTGAGAATCTCCGCCGAGAGGTCGCGAAGAGATATGACCGAAAGTATGGAGTCAAACTCAATGCGGCATCAGAGGTCATTGCCTGCATCGGCTCAAAAGAGGGCTTCAGCCACATGTGCTTGGCGCTGATGGGCCCCGGTGATACAGCAATCGTCCCAGCACCAACGTTTCCGATTCACTCATATTCCGTGATGCTCGCATCAGGAAACGTCATCGCACTCGACGTCAGAAATCCGCAAGAATTCCTCTCGAATATCGCCTACACTTGCGAACATCTTTTTCCGAAACCGAAGCTAGTCATTGTCAATTTTCCGCACAATCCGTCGGGAACCTGCATTGAGCAAGATTTTTATGTCGATCTCGTCGCGCTCGCGAAGAAATACGGCTTCTTGGTGATTAGCGACTTCGCCTACGCAGACATCTGTTACGACAACTACAAGGCTCCCAGCTTCCTAGCAACACCGGGGGCGATCGACATTGGCGTTGAACTGACGACGATGAGCAAGGGCTACAGCATGGCTGGCTGGCGCATTGGCTATTGCTGCGGCAACGCGGAAATGGTGCGAGCACTCGGCACTATCAAGGGCTATTACGACTACGGAATCTTCCAGGCGATCCAGATCTCTGCGATCGTCGCAATGCGACATGGCGACGAGTCGATTGATCGACTTTGCGAAGAGTATCAACGTCGACGCGATGTGCTGGTTGATGGTTTGACACGACAAGGCTGGGAAATCGAAGCCCCGAAAGCAGGTATGTTTGTCTGGGCGAAAGTTCCAGAACCCTGGGCTGAAATGGGCTCGATTAACTTTGCAATGAAACTTCTGAATGAGGCTGGCGTCGCAGTTAGCCCTGGTCGCGGTTTCGGCGAAGAGGGTGAAGGCTACTTGCGACTGGCGATCGTTGAAAATGCCCAAAGACTCCGACAAGCCGTCCGAGAAATTGGACGCTGCCTCAAACCGGAATCAGCAGTCGCCTGAGAACGCGATCTGCGAAACCAAATGACAAGACGCGCCAGCAAGTGTTTGATGTACTTTTTGGCGCGTCTTGTCGTTTTGTGACAAGGTGAATCGTCAGAGCAAGCCATCCGAGTGACTCACATCGTTCAACAGCGATCTGGCCGTCGTTGCGTGATTGGAAGTAGGGACCAAATCGGAGAGTCACTCCGCTTGAAGTCTGCTTTACACGTCTCAGCGGGAGCGGCTTGCGAGACGCCAACTGCTTCAAAAACTTTACAACGCACAACCAGCAACCCCGTTCGCCAGAAAATCGTCAACAGACTGGTA
>Ga0255242_1000113_pt1 | contig 12118 bp, 11 predicted proteins | sample ColtaT_18_FD_183707 | JGI IMG/M metagenome (GOLD analysis project Ga0255242, IMG submission 183707) | Metatranscriptome of freshwater microbial communities from Columbia River, Oregon, United States - Colum_Law_RepB_8d (Metagenome... | ecosystem: Environmental > Aquatic > Freshwater > River...
CCAGCAACACGTTCGCCAGATAGCCGCCGTGGAACCACTTGCCCAACAGCGACAATCGCGACCCGTCCCCGAATCGCGCCTCAAATAATCCGACGTTCTTCCGGCCCAGTTTCGGCATCCGCACCTCGCGGACCTCCACCACCACCGTCGCCATCTCGCCCGGCGCCAACTCCTGTATTGTCTTCAGGTTGCTGCGGTCTTCGTAGCGAAAAGGCGGGTAGTGCAACAGGTCATTGACGGTCACGAGGCCCTTGGCCTCCAGCATCTCCGCCCGGTAGGGGCCGACGCCTTTTACATAAACAAGCGGTGTGTCCAGATGCACGCGCGATACAATTCCCGTGATGAAGCCTGCAAGCCTTTTCCTATTGTGTGCCATTATGGCCACCGCCGCCGACCTCCGTCTCGGAATCATCGGCACCGACACTTCTCACGTCACCGCCTTTGCCAAGGTGTTGAACGACCCGAAATCGCCCGATCACATCCCCGGCGCCAAGATCGTCGCCGCGTTCAAGGGCGGCAGCCCCGATATTGAATCCAGCGCCAAGCGCGTCGATGGATATGCCAAGGAACTGAACGAGAAGTACCACGTAGAAATCGTCCCCACCATCGGGGACCTGTGCGGGAAAGTGGACGCCATTCTTCTGGAATCCGTCGACGGCCGCAAGCACCTTGAACAGGCCAAGGCCGCCATCAAATGCGGCAAGCCGATGTTCATCGATAAGCCGCTCGCCTCCACGCTCCCGGACGCGCTGGCCATCTCCAAAGCCGCCAAGGCCGCGGGCGTCAAGTGGTTCAGCTCCTCCAGCCTCCGCTGGGCCGATCAGATGATCTCCATGCGCAGCCCCGCCAACAAGAGCGTCACCGTGTGGGGCCCCGGCCCGATCGATAAGACCCACTACCTGGACCTGAGCTGGTACGCCATCCACCCGATGGAGATGCTCTACGCCCTGATGGGCACCGGCTGCGTCGAAGTCACCCGCATCGCCTCCGACAACGATGTCGTTGTCGGTAAATGGTCCGATGGCCGCATCGGCAGCGTCCAGGTTCTGCGCCCCTACGGCGACTACGGCGCCGTTGCCTTTGCCGAAAAGAAGGTCATCGAGAGCGGCAAGATTAAGGTCAGCTACGTCCCGATGCTCAAGGAAATCGTCAAATTCTTCCAGACTGGCGTGCCGCCGGTGAACGAAGACGAAACGCTGGAAATGTTCGCCTTCATGGATGCCGCGCAGAAGAGCAAGGAGCAGGGCGGGAAGCCGGTCAAGCTAAAGCGGTAGACTGAGAAGTTATGTCTTCTCTGTTGCAAGGTAAGACGGCCCTCGTTACCGGGGTCGCCAATAAGTGGAGTATTGCCTACGCGATCGCGGAGGCCTTCCGGCGCGAGGGCGCCAATGTCATTCTGACCTACCAGGGCGAGCGCCTCCAGCGCTCGCTCGAGGACATCGGCCAGGCCCTCGGCGCCGCCAAGGTGTTCCAGTGCGACGTCTCCAAGGACGAAGACCTGGCCAACCTCGCCGCCACGCTCGCGCCGGAGTTCCCGAAGATCGATATCGTCGTCCACTCCATCGCCTTCGCCAATAGCGAAGACCTGAGCCGCCCGTTCGTGCAGACCTCCCGCGACGGCTTCAAGCTGGCGCTCGAAGTCAGCGCCTGGTCGCTCGTCGGCGTGGCTAACGCCGTTCGCCCGTTGATGACCGACGGCGGTTCCATCATGACGCTCACCTATCTGGGCGCCCAGCGCGTGCTGGAAAACTACAACGTCATGGGCGTGGCGAAGGCCGCGTTGGAATCGGCCACGCGCTATCTGGCGGGCGATCTGGGCGCGGCCAATATTCGTGTGAACGCCATCAGCGCCGGGCCTATCAAAACCGCCGCCGCTCGTGGTATTAAAGACTTTAGCAAGATACTTGACGCTGTCGCCGCCAAGGCTCCGCTGCGCCGGAATTGCACCACGGCTGAAGTTGCGGATACTGCTGTTTTTCTCGCCAGTGACCTGGGGCGTGGCGTTACCGGCAACACGATTTTCGTGGATGCCGGCTATCAGATTATGGGTTTGTGATCGAGGTTTCCACTGTGATCAAAGTCGAAGGTATTTCCAAGCGCTACGCCCGCTTCACGGCGGTCGATAACGTTTCCTTCGAGGTTGCGAAAGGTCAGATCGTCGGTTTTCTGGGCCCCAATGGCGCCGGCAAAACCACGACGATGCGCATACTGACCTGCTTCCAGCCTCCGTCGGAAGGCCGTGCCAGCGTGGCCGGATTTGATGTGATGGATCAGCCCATGGAGGTGAAGCGGCGCATCGGCTATCTGCCGGAAACGCCTCCCCTCTATCCGGATATGGAAGTGGGCGAATACCTGGAGTTCGCCGGCAAGCTGAAGGGCCTGCGCGGCAACGACCTGGCCAAACGCATCGAAGAAGTCTCCGGCAAAATCAACATCGGCGACGTCCGCACCAAGCTGATCGCCAAGCTCTCCAAAGGCTACAAACAGCGCGTCGGCCTGGCCCAGGCGCTGCTGCATAACCCGGACGTGCTGATCCTGGACGAGCCCACTTCCGGTCTCGATCCGAAGCAGATCCTGGAAACCCGCGAGCTGATCAAAGGCCTGGCCGGGGACCACACGATTATTCTTTCGACGCACATTCTGCCCGAGGTGGAATCCACCTGCGAGCGCGTCGTCATTATCTCCAAAGGCAAGCTGGTCGCCACCGACACCGTCGATAATCTGACCAACCGTATGCGCGGGTCGGAGAACGTGGGCGTGGAAGTGGAAGCCCGCGAAGGGACGCTGGACGTCAGCGCCGTGCAGCGCCGCCTGGAACAGGTGGCGGGCGTCAGCAAAGTCATCCTGCGCGACGACAAAAACAATCGCGCCAATTTTGAAGTGGAAAGCCTGCAGGGCCGCAGCATTCGCGCCGATCTGGCTCGCGCCATCGTCGAAGGCGGCTTCGCGCTCACCGAACTGAAGTCGGCCGGCATGTCGCTCGAAGACGTCTTCCTGCAATTGACCTCCTCCGATAAGACGGAAGAAGCGAAAGCAGAAGAAATTGAGAAAGGAGAAGCCGCATGAGCAACATTCTTGCCATCGCTCAGAAAGAGCTAAAGAGCTACTTCGTCTCGCCCATCGCCTACGCGCTGTTGGCTATCTACGCTTTGATTTCCGGCTGGTTCTCGCTGATCGCCATCGCCAACTTCATCGAAATGTCGATGCAGGGGCAAGGCCCGGCGGACCTGAACGGTTACGTGATCGCCCCGGTCGTCTCCAATGCCGGCGTGCTTTCGCTGTTCCTGATTCCGATGATCACCATGCGCCTCTTCGCTGAAGAGAAACGCTCCGGCACCATCGAACTGCTGATCACCTCGCCCATCACCGACATGGAAATCATTCTCGGCAAATGGCTGGGCGCGATGGGCATGTACGGCTGCATTCTGGGCGTCAAGCTGTTCTGCCTGAGCTTCACGTTCATGTTCGGCAACCCCGATTGGCGTCCGCTCGCCACTGCCTATCTCGGCATGTTCCTGCAGGGCGGGGCGCTGCTCGCCATCGGCATGTTTATCTCGAACACGACGCGCAACCAGATCGTCGCCGGGGCCACGACCTTCGGCATGTGCCTGCTGTTCTGGACCTTCGACTGGGCCACCACGTTTAAGGCCGACGGCTGGGCGAAGGTGTTGGCGTACCTGTCGCTGACGGCGCATTTCAATTCTTTTGCGCGCGGCGTCATCGACACCAAAGACACTGTGTTCTTTCTCTCCGTGATCGCGCTGGGCATCTTCCTGACCGCGCGTTCGCTGGAATCTCTGCGGTGGAGGGCATAACCATGGCAGCATCCCGGCAAACCAAATTCACGGCCTATACGGGCCTTTATGTGGCGATCTTCCTCGCCGTTCTGGTCGTCATCAACGTGCTGGCGGACCGCAACAACAAGTCCTTCGACACGACGGCCAATAAGAAGTTCTCGCTCTCCGATCAGACCGAAAAAGTGGTCGGTGGTTTGAAGAGTGACCTGCGCGCCTACTACTTCCACCGGACTAACCGGTTTGAAGAAGGCAAGGGCATGCTGGACCGGTACGCCAACCTTTCCACGAAGTTCAAAGTGGAATACATCGACCCCGATAAAGATCCGGGCAAAGCCAAGGCGCTGGGCGCCCGCAGCTACGGCACGCTGATCCTGGACAACGGCACGCGTCGCGAAGAGGCCAAGGCCGTTACCGAACAGGAGATCACCGGCGCCATGGTGCGCATGCAACAGGCGGGAGAGCAGGTGGTGTGTTCGCTGGATGGCCACGGGGAGCGCTCCTTCGAGGGTGCCGACCCGGCCGGTTTCGCCGGCGTGAAAGCCGCGCTGGAACGGAACAACTACAAGACGCAGGTTGTGAAGATTGTGGAGAAGACCGAGATTCCCGCCGCGTGTACGATTCTGCTTTCCGCGGGCGCGCGGAGCGAGTACAACGACGAGACCGTGGCCGCCATTAAGGCGTTCGTGGAAAAGGGCGGGGACGCGATGTTCCTGCTGCCTCCGGCGCTGAAGGGCGCGCGCGAGGACACCGATGAGAACGCGAAGCTGTTCGCGCTGCTGGCCGGTTGGAACATTCGGGTGAACAGCAACCTGCTGTTCGATCCGTCGGGGCAGGGCGTCGTCGCCATCGAGGACTTCTCCCAGCACCCGATTGTGCGCGACATGCGCGGGTTGCCGGCGCTGATCCCGCTGGCCCGGAGCCTGGACGTGAAACAGGGCGCCGAGAAACTGTTCGGCACAACGCCCGACGCCTTCGCCACCAAGACGCTGGACCTGACCAAACTGCAGGCCGGCCCGCCGCCGAAGGATGGCAATGGGCCGTTTGTGGTGGGCGCCGTGACCACCGTTGGCGGGGGCGGCGACATCAAGAAGCAGGGGCGCGTGGTTGTAGTTGGCTCGGTCGATTGGGCCAGCGCGGCGATGTTGAACCGCTACGGCAACCGGGACATGTTCCTGAACATGGTGAACTGGATGTCGGCCGATGAGGACCTGATTTCCATTCGTCCCAAGGAGCCGGAAGACCGGCGCCTGAACGTGAAGCCCAATCAGTTCTGGGTGCTGTATGTGACCAGCTTCCTGCCCGCGCTGGCGGTGCTGGCGGCCGGGATCGCGGTCTGGTTGAAACGGAGATAGCACGATGGATCCCAAACGTCTCATCCTTGCCGCGTTGGTCCTGGCGGGGCTCAGCGGCGCGCTCTGGTGGTCCAATAAACAGGAGCCCGGCAAGGTGGCTTCGCCGGACGACGCCCCGAAGATTCTGGAGATCCCGCAGGACCAGATCAATAAGCTGGAGATCCGCCGCATGGGCGCGGCGCCTTTGGTGCTGGAGAAGGGCGCTCTGTGGGTGCTGAAGGCGCCGCAGGAGTTGGGCGGGGATCAGGCCGTTGTCGGCAATCTGTTGAGCACGCTTGCGGTTTTCAGCTCCGACCGGCTGGTGGACGAGAAGCCCGCCGATATGAAGGCGTACGGGCTGGCGGATCCGTTGATTACGGTCATCGTGGGCCGCAAGGACGGCAAGACGCACACCGTTCATTTCGGCGACGACACGCCGAGCGGGACGTCGTCGTACGTGCGCGTGGAGGGCGATCCGAAGCTCTATTCGGTGGTCACCGCGACCAAGCAGATGTTCGACAAGACGTGGCGCGACCTGCGGGATAAGCGGCTGTTGTCGTTCGATACCGAGAAGCTGACGAGCGTCGAACTGGGCGCGATCACCTTCGGCAAAAACGTCGGCGGGAACTGGACGATTCTGAAGCCAAAACCGCTGCGGGCCGATCCGGTGGCGGCCGATCAGCTGGTGCGCGCGCTGGCCGAGGCGCGGTTGGATGTGTTGAACGACACCGAAGAGGAAGCCACGCTGCCGGCGAAGTTCGCCACGGCGAAGCTGGTTGCCGTTGCGAAGGTGACCGACAATAAGGGCACGCAGCAGATTGAAGTCCGCAAGGGGAATGAGGCCGATTACTTCGCCCGGTCGAGCGCGGTGGAGGGGGTTTTCAAGACCCCGGCGTCGCTGGGCGAATCGCTGGGGAAGGGGCTCGACGACTTCCGGAATAAGAAGCTGTTCGAGTTCGGCTTCACGCAACCGGACCGCGTGGAGGTGAAGGACGGCGAGAAGAGTTTCGTCTTCGCCAAGAGCGGGAACGATTGGAAGCGCGACGGCAAGACGATCGACCCGGGTTCGGTGCAGCAGGTGCTGGACCGGCTGCGGGAGCTGGCGGCGGTGAAGTTCGCCGACAGCGCGGCGGGAGCGATGGTGGCCGAGTTCACGGTGGGGAAAGAAAAAGTGACCGTGACGAAGCAGGGCGAGATGTATTTTGCCCGGCGCGCTGATGGGCCGGACGTGTATGTGTTGGACGCCAAGACCGTGAACGAGGTGCGGGAGCTGGCGGCTGGGGCGAAGGAAGCGGCTGCCGCGGCGGCGCCGGCGGCGAAGAAGTAGGGTCGGGTAGCGCCACCAAAACGAAACGGGGCGGCCCGAAGGCCGCCCCGTTCAAAAGACCGAAGACCGAAACTAGTCTTTGATGTCGATAATCTTGGCAATCACCAACGTGTCGCCCTTGAGTTCGCCGGTGATCTGAACCTTGCTCTTCAAGTGGGCCTTCGCCATTTCGGCGTTGCTGACCTTGTAGACGTTCTGATCCTTCTCCGTCACGAACACCGGCGCCGCGCCGCCTTTGATGCAGCGGTCCGCGCAGTCACGCGAGGCCTGGGACGAGGACGCATTGCCGGCGCCACAAGAGGCGTCGCTGATCCAGCCTTTGAATTCGGCCGCGGGGGCCAGTCCGGCCATCGCCAACACCGCAAACCCGGTAAAGAGAACCTGTTTCATCTCGATAAGCTCCTATGCAGCTATTGTGCCACGTCCACTTGGATGCAGGCAGGAGGCATTGGTTACACATTTCCCGGCGGTCCCCGGAAAAATCCTCTATAACCCGACGCGATCCGCGCCGATATGTGGGTGTGGGGGGAAACCCTCCACGGGAGCGTTATGGGCATCTCACCACTCACCTTCAGCGGCGTCAGTTCGTACTCTGCGGATCTGCAGAAGATTCTTGACCGCACCGTGGCAATTGCCTCGCAACCAATTTCTCAGCTGCAATCGGAGCAGGTGAAGATTGTCCAGCAGAAGGCGATCGCCACCAGTCTGCAAACATCGACTTCCAATCTCGCCAACGCCCTTTCGGCGCTCGGCGATCTTGGCGGCAGCAAGGCGCTTGGGGGCTCGTCCTCGAACTCGGCAAAGGTCAGCATCGGGTCGGTGACCGCCACCAGTCCGGCGTCTTACTCCATTACGGAAATCACCTCAGTCGCCCGGGCCGCCTCGGCCACCTCGTCCGGTTTCGCCGACGGCGATACAACGCCCGCGTCCTCCACCGGGACGGTGAAGTTCAGCTTCAACGGGACCGATCACACGATTACGCTCGGCTCCGGGGAGAACACGCTCACCGGTTTGCGGAACAAGATCAATAATCTCGGGGCCGGGGTGACTGCTTCCATTCTCACTACGGGAACCGGCGCCACGCCCTACTATCTATCGATCACCTCCAACACCACCGGAGAGAAGCCAATCGCGCTTGTCGACGATCCGGATGGTGCAGCCACCAATCTGCTTGCCTCCACAGATAGTGGCGCCAACGCCAACTTTAAGGTAAACGGGGTTTCCGTTTCGAAGTCTTCGAATCTGGTCAATGACGTCGTCAGCGGTGTGACCTTTTCGATCATCGCCACGACCTCCGTCTCTGAGTCGGTCACGCTTTCGCTGGCGACCAATCGGTCCACCTTGTCCAGCAAGCTGCAGTCGTTCGCCTCGGCGTACAACGCGCTGCTGGCGGAGACGGATAGTCAGATCGGCGAAGCGGCCGGACTGTTGACGGGCGACTTTCTTGTCCGCGAGGCCAAAGAGGCTCTGCGTGCTGTCGCCGGATATCAAGGAACGGGCACCATCAAGTCGTTGGCGCAGCTCGGGGTGACTTTTGGCAATGATGGAAAGGCGACGGTCGATACAGCGACGCTTGATAGTCTCTCCGATTCACAGATCCAGGATTCGTTTACCTTCCTTGGATCCAGCACTACCGGCTTCGGCGGTCTGAAGTCACGGCTCACGCAAATCTCGGATCCGATCACTGGCTTGATTGCGGTGCAGAATGCCAAGTACGATGAGACCGACAAGAAGATTTCTGATCGCGTTACGGAGTTGACCAACCGGGTTATCGCACTCCAGAGAAGTACGGCGGAGCGTCTGCAGAGGGTGGATTCACTTTTAGGGTCGCTCCAATCCCAGCAGACGATCATCGATGCGAGCTACAAGAGTGTTCTGGTGGGAATCTACGGAAAGAGTAGTGGCTGAGGTGCCCACGCGAACACCGGCGGAACTCGCCATGCACATCGAAGAACTGGACCAACTGCTGCTCGATGCCGTTCCCGGTCAGGAAGACGAGATCGCCGACTGGATGGAGGCGCGGCGCCGCGCCGTGCAGGCTCTGCCCCGCACCACGATGGCGCTCGCCGAACTCGACGCCATCCAACAGCGTACAAACCGTCTGGAAGAGAAGTTCCTCCACTGGCGCCGTTCCTCGATCATGGAACTGTCTCTGTTTGAGCAGCACCTTCGATTTCTCAGTGAGCAGCAATCGGCGCGCCCGGATGCGGCCGCGGTCCGAATTGATATCCACGGCTGACGGCGGGGCCTGCTTTGGCGACGGATCCAGTGCTCCCCTCTCGCTGCTGACCTGAGCAGTTGCAGCTGCCATGGTGTTTGCCGCCGCTTGCGGCGCGCCACGGTGCTGAACCCGCACCATCGCCCCGGGCCGTTTCTATCCCCTGCAAATCTTGGTTTCGGAAGCCCCGTCCGCCGGGAGCGGCCCAAGTGGTTTACCGCTGATGACTTTCCTCTGTTGGTGGGTTGTTTCACGGGGTACGATCAGCCCGGGATCCGCGAGTCCCCGCCCGGCGGGCGATGCACCAGCGGGTAGAGCGGGACCGGGCTACTGGCCTGCTTCCCATCGCGCAATCGATGCCAATACTCGATCAACCTCATCGTCCGTCAGGTACGGATGGATCGGAATGCTCAACTCTTCGGCCGACAACCGATCCGCCCGCTCCAATGCACCGAAGCACGAACTTGAAACGGTTCGCAGCGCCTCCTGGTTCGGGATCAATATCGGGTAGTGTTCCCCGGTCCCGATTCCATCGCTGCGCAGCCAGGCCATCAGGGATGCCTTCTCCGTTGCCGCCACTCGAACCGGAAACAGATGCCAGCAAGGACGCCATTCGCTCGAACCCCATCCCGCTGGCGCCAGTGGACGAATGCGCTTGGACTGCCAGTGGTTCAGATAGCGGGCGGCAATCTGGCGCCGTCGCTCGGTCCACCCGGCAAGCCGAGGGAGAAAGGCGCCGTTTAACAGTGCCGCATGAACCTCGTCGAGCCGGCTGTTGAGGCCAATTTCAGCATGTCTGTACTTCGCCGTTTGCCCGTAGTCCCGCAGGCAACGGACACGGTCCGCCAGGAGTTGATCCGCCGTCAGCACGGCCCCGCCATCTCCCATTGCGCCCAGATTCTTCGTTGGGTAGAAGCTGGTGACCGCCGCCGCGCCTTGCCGGCCGGTCGCGATGCCTCCCGACTCCGCGCCAATCGACTGGGCGCAGTCTTCGATGCAAATGAGATCGAACTCGTCGATCAACGACTTCAGTTCCGCGTTGTCGAGCGGGAATCCATACAAGTGAACCGGGACGAAGAACCGGATCCCAGGCATGGCGCGCAGGGCGGCGCGGGCTTCATCGAAGTCGATGAGTCCGGTCTCGGTCGTGTCGCAGAAGACGGGAATACCGCCGGCACGGACAATCGCCAATGTTGTGGCAAAGGCTGATAGCGGCGTCGTCAGAACCCGATCGCCGGCCCGCATTCCGGCGGCCCGTAACGCCAGTTCAATCGCGTCGAGTCCGCTGGCTACCCCGATGGCATTCGGCAAGCGCCAACTGGCGCCAAGAGCCGCTTCAAACTCCCGCACCTGGGCGCCCAGAATATACCAGCCGCTCCGCCCTACGGCGTCAAACGCCTGGAGTGCATCATCGCGGACGTCGTCCCACTGCCGCCCGAAGTCGTTCATCAGGATTGGATTGCTGAGCAAGCTCTCATTATCCCGCCACTCGCACCTCGTGGGCGACTCGCTCCAGTACTGGCCGCCAATCGCCCGGTTCTGACTGCCGGAACAGGCGGGCTCCGGAGTACCACGGGGAATCCGGCCGGTCGAGCATCCATCGCCAGTCGGGCGCGAATGGCAGCAGCACCCAGACCGGTTTGCCCAGCGCGCCGGCCAGATGCGCCACCGAGGTGTCGACGCTGACGACCAGATCCAGATTCTCGATCAACCCGGCGGTGTCCGCGAAATTGCGGAGTTCCCGGGCGGCGTTCCAGAGTTCGAGGGAGCCGGGAAGGGGATGCCCCTTCTGCAGATTGATCCAGTCCACGCCGCTGATCCCGTCGAGCGCCTCCAGAAAATCGGATGGAATGCTCCTGTTTTTGTCGTTTTTGTGGTTCGGGTTCCCCGCCCAACAGATGCCGACCCGACGTCTCCGGTTCCTGGGGCCCAGCCACTTGGCCCAGCGCCGCCGTACCTGCTCTGGTGCGCGGAGGTAGCCTTCGGGCGAAGGGATGGAGCTCAGTGTTGTGTTTACAACGGCAGGCGCGCTGAGCATGGGAAGTTGGTAATCGGTCGGGGGCAAATGGTCGACCCCGGGTCCTTTGGAGGCGTGCCACTGGTGGACCCCCTCCATGCCGTCCAGTAACGGAAGCAGGGCCGGTTGGCACTCCACGTGGACCTCCGCCCCCTGGGCGGCGAAGAGCCGGGCGTAACGGATGAACTGCAACGTGTCGCCGAGGCCCTGTTCGGCGTGGAATAACAGCGACCTCCCGGCGAGTGATTCGCCTGTCCAGAGGGGCGCGGAGAAAGGGCGGCGGGGCGTCGCTCCCTTGACCTCGAAACGCCGTTCGTACCCTTTCCACCCATCCGCCAGTTCGCCGCGCAGCAACGACACGATCCCCAGATTCCACTCCGCCGCCGGTTCGGCGGGTGTCAACTCGAGCGTTTTGCGATAGCAATCGCTGGCGGTTTTGGTTTGGTTGCATGCGAGCCAGGCATTGCCGAGGTTCGTCCAGGCGGCGGAATGATCTGGTTTTCGTTTCAACACTTTGCGGTAGACACAGATCGCGTTTTTGGCGTGGTTGGACTCCTGCCACGCCGATCCGAGATTGTAGAGCGCCGCTTCGTAGGAGGGGTCCTGCCGGATGGCGGCACGGTAGTGCTCGATCGCACCTAAATAGTTGCGGCCGAGCTGTTCGAGGATTCCCAGGTTGTTCGCCGCGCGAGCGTGCCCAGGGTCGAGCGCGAGGGTTCGCTGAAAGCCGGCGAACGCCTCATCCCGTTTGCTTTCCTGCATATAGGCGACAGCGCGGTGGAACACTGCTTCCACGTTGTCCGGGTCCCTGGTGAGCAGGCGGGTGTACTGATCGATGGCGGCAGGGCGGTCCCCGGCGAGGGTGAGCGCATCGGCCAGGGCGGCCCGGCAACGGCGCTCCTCCGGACTGTTCCAAAGTGCTGATTCTACGGCGGTACGCCAGATGTCGGCGGCCTCGGCGTGCCGTTCTTCGAGGGTTAGAAGCGTGGCGAGGGCGACGCAGAGGTCATGGTCTGTGGGGGTCTCAAGGAGAGCTTGGCGGTAGCACCCGATGGCGCCACGCCGGTCGCCGCAGCGCTCGAGGACGATGCCTAAGTTTCTGCACAGCCAGGGTTTAGGGCCTTCGATGCCTATCGCGATGCGAATCAGTTGGATGCCGGTATCGAGGCGATTGGTATCGGCGTGGAGCAGGCCCAGGTGGTGGAGGCACTCGACATCGCCGGGGTTTTGCTCCAGGAGCTGGAGGTAAATTGATTCCGCTTCCGGGAGGCGACCCTTCAAATGGAGCGATTTTGCGTGCAAAAAGTGACCACTTGCGACCGACATCTGTACATAAAATCGGCGAAAACACGGCGAAAGTGTACGGCGATTTAGACAGGATTGTCCCGGTAGGAGGAGTCCGACCGAAGGACGGGACGGGGGGGGAAG
>Ga0255242_1000132_pt1 | contig 11554 bp, 7 predicted proteins | sample ColtaT_18_FD_183707 | JGI IMG/M metagenome (GOLD analysis project Ga0255242, IMG submission 183707) | Metatranscriptome of freshwater microbial communities from Columbia River, Oregon, United States - Colum_Law_RepB_8d (Metagenome... | ecosystem: Environmental > Aquatic > Freshwater > River...
ATCGAGTGAAAAAGCGATTGCGAATTCTGATTTGCAAAATTGCTTGCGGGAATGTCTTTATGAGTATGTCACAGTTGAGCAATTTCATCGAAGCGAGGACCGACGTCGCCGAACAGGACATTGTCCAAAAGGCTGACTGGCTTGAGCGACAAGACCTAGATGCTGAGGTGTCATCATTGGCTGGGATCGATAACTCCACACTCCCTTTCAAGCGGGGAGTTGATTTCGTTGGGGCTGCGGCGATGCTCGTCGTGCTTGCTCCAGTCATGGTGTTGGTTGCTCTGGCTGTGAGGCTGACTTCGCCGGGGCCAGTTCTTTTTCGACAGGTCCGTACGGGACTCAATTTGCGTCAGCGAAGAGATCGGAGAGCCGCTAACAGATCCGACTGCTCAACGGAGCGACGTGATCCACGAAACGATCGGCGGCAATCAGAGGCATACGGTCGTCCGTTCGTTCTTTATAAGTTTCGAACCATGCGAACGGACGCTGAAAAAGACGGGGCCAAGTTCGCCGTTAAAGGTGACCCGCGAGTCACGAGCATCGGCCGCTTCCTGCGAAAATCACGGCTCGATGAATTGCCGCAATTGTGGAACGTGTTGCGTGGGGAAATGTCGCTGGTTGGGCCGCGACCGGAGCGTCCAGAGTTTATCGAACAACTCTCGGATCAGATTCCTAATTACCTCGTTCGACTTGGCATCAAGCCCGGACTGACTGGGTTAGCTCAGATCGTCAACGGTTACGACAACGAGCTGGAAGGCTTCAAGCGGAAGGTCACTCTCGATCTGCACTACCTGCGGAATTGCTCGATCAAGAACGACATCAAGATTCTGTTCCGCACGGTAGGAGTTGTGTTGACCGGCAAGGGCGCGCTTTAAAACAAAGATCCCTGAGCCGGCTTGTCTGGCGGTGCAGTGATGCCGAGATGTGCGAGTGCCGCTGCAGTCACGATGCGTCCGCGCGGGGTTCGCTGTAAGAAGCCGACGCGAAGCAAGAACGGCTCAATCTCATCCTCAAGCGTGTCGGCCGGGCAGTTCATACTGTGTCCGATTGCTTGCACGCCTGCTGGGCCTCCACAGAAGACATTGATCAAGATCATCAGATAGCGGCGATCAAGTTCATCAAGGCCAACGTGATCAACTTCGATCATTTCGAGTGCTCGCCTCGCAACGTCATCGGTGATGCGGCCCTGAGCTTTGCTGTCTGCATAGTCACGACACCAGTAGAGCAAGTTATTCGCTTTACGTGGTGTTCCTCGGCTACGTCTCGCAATCTCAGCGGATGCCGACGGTTCGATTTCCGTTCGCAACTTTCGCGAGTTGCGTTGAACGATTTCAGCGAGATCGGGTTCGTCGTAAAAATCGACGTGGAGGCGATTCACAAAGCGATCTCGCAAAGGTGCTGTCAGCATCCCGCTACGAGTCGTCGCTCCGATCATGGTGAAGCGTTTGAGCGGCATATTGATCGTGCGAGCGTTGATCCCTTCGCCCAGTGAGATGTCGACGCGAAAGTCTTCCATGGCCGGATAGATAAACTCTTCGACGGCCGGAGGGAGACGATGAATCTCGTCGATAAACAGAACTGAGCCGTAACTGGCATTTGTCAGATACGACAAGACGTCCTTGGGAGCGGTGAGCGCAGGGGCGGATGCAATTTGAAAATCAGTGCCGAGTTCTTTCGGAATCACGGTCGCAAAAGTTGTCTTGCCGAGCCCCGGCGGCCCATCGAAGAGAACGTGTCCGAGAGGTTCCTGACGCTTCTTTGCCGCATCAAGCATGATCCGAAGTCGCTCGACGACCTTACGTTGGCCAACAATATCTTCGAGCCTTTGTGGACGGAGTTCATCGTCATGCTTTTCGTCGTCAGGGCGGAAGTCCACCTTGGGACCAAGCGGCGGACGAGGTGACTCGTCATCCGGATCTTCGTCAGGGCTGCCATTGATGATCCGCTGCCGTGCCATGATTCGTCCGTTGTCCAAAGTCAGTTGTCAGTGGTCTGGTGAAACTGACGTGGCAGAAAAGCAACTCGCGAAAACTCGAACAATCACGCCGACATCTCAGCGATCAACTCGTCGGGATAACTGACGTTCGCGGTCACCGTTTGAATGTCATCTTGGTCTTCGAGCGCATCAATGAAGGCAAGAACCCGGCGTCCCATTTCGAGGTCAACTTCGACTCGGTTGTTGGGGATCTTTTGAATTTCGGCGACATCCGTCGGAACCTTGGCCGATTCGAGCGTTTCGTTGACTTGTTGGAAGACAGACGGATCGCAGGTCACTTCAAAGTTATCGCCGACTCGCGTCACATCATCGGCGCCTGCTTCAAGCGCGATCTCAAAGAGCTTGTCCTCTTCGATGTGCTGTGCGGGAATGACGAAGACTCCTTTGCGAGAGAACAAGTACGCGACGCAGCCCGTGCTTCCGAGATTGCCGCCGTGGACTTCAAAAATCTTGCGGACTTCGCCAGCAGTTCGATTGCGGTTGTCGGTGAGGATGTCGCAAAGGACCGCGACACCACCGGGTCCGTAACCTTCATAGACCATGTCGTCGTATTGCTCATCCGACGACTCGCCGCAGCCTTTCTTGACGGCTCGGTCGATATTCTCTTTGGGCATGCTGTTCTTGCGAGCTTTGTCGAGTGCATACCGAAGTGCCAAGTTACCGGTCGGATCGCCACCACCATGTCGCGCAGCAACGATGATTGCTCGACTGAGTTTGCCGAACAGTTTGCCGCGTTTTTTGTCGACCGCACCTTTTCGAATGGCGATGTTCGCCGAATGGGAATGTCCTGCCATGTGTCTTTTTTGCGTTGTCGCAAGCTGCCAGCTTGCGGAGTGAATGTGGTGAGTTTGAATAAATACAAACGACTCGACTTCAAGCTGGCAGCTTAAAGTTACGATTTCGACTTCAATTTGAGTTCCAGTTTCTCAATCAACTTTGCATCCGGATGCTTGTCTTCCTTCGCATCCTTGAGCGCGTTCTTCCAACTCTCGATCGCCTTCTCTTTTTGGCCGAGCTTGTCTTGAGCATCGCCAAGGTGATCCCAAATGGTGGCGTCACCACCGCGAGGCGAGCTTACCGATTTTTCCAGATAAGGAATCGCCTCTTGGTACTTACCAAGCTTGTAAAGAACCCAGCCCATGCTGTCTTGATATGCGGCGTTGTCTGGTTCGGCCTTCATTGCCTTCTCAATCATGCCGCGAGCTTGCTCCAAATTCTTCCCTTGGTCCGCATAGAGATAACCGAGATCGTTGTTGACCGAAGGATCATCAGGTGATTCAGCCAGGACTTTTTCGAGAATCTCTTCGCCTTTGCGAATATCCCCTTTTTGAACATGAATGTTCGACAGGCTGTATTGGCACTGACGAGCGAGTCGATGCTGCGGATGCTTCGCGATGAACGCTTGAAGCAGAGGGATTGCCTTGTCCCAATCGTGGGCGTGGTAATGAACCCACGCTTCTTGAAACGCTAGCAGTGGATGATCGGGAATCGCCTTGCGAGCTTCCGCGATTGCCTCCAAGGCTGCGGCAGTGTTGCCCGCCATTTCTTCGGCTTGCGACAACATGAAAAGAAAATTGGGACGCGAATTCAAAAGTGAGGAGTCTTTAACCGCATCCTGAAACACCTTGGCCGCTTCTGCGAACTTACGAACATCGAGAAGCAACTTGCCGAGTTCCTCGTAAATCCCCCCCGCTTTGTCACGACGCAGTTTCAATGCGTGCCGGAAAAACTTTTCCGCTATGTCAGCCTCTTTGCCTTGTGCGGCAATTTTGCCGAGCAACAAGCTGCTCGCGAAATCGAGTTTTGGGGCGTCTCCCTCGGTCTGCTGCTTGCCAACAGCCAATAGCCCGGCGACAAGCTTTTCGTCGGCGGCGATTGCTTGCAGTTCACGCTCAAGGTCTTCTGCCGACTTCTCAAGTTCCGACTCGCGCGACATAGCGAGCGAAAGCGCTTGCAGCAATTCGGTTGGTCTGTTCTGTCTTCGATAGAGCGAGGCCAATCCGACGTAACCCTCAATGGTCTTCTCTTTGTCTAAAGACTTCTTGTAGAGCTTCTCCGCATCATCGAACCGATTGGCTTCGACGTATTGCTGTGCGAGGAAGAACTGCAGCGTGAGGTTGTGCTGATCCTTTTCGGCAAGTTGCTCCAGGCGAGAAATCAGGTCGCCCGTTTCCCCCTGCGCTTTCAAGACTTCTGCCAGCAATTGATAGGCGGCTTTTCCTTTGGATTGCAGTTGAGCATCGAAGTACGTCTGCAATTGTTCGAGCGCTTTGTCTGGCTTCGCCGTCATCAAATACGCTTGAGCCAAGCTGAATGCGATATTGCCCGGCTTGGTCTTCTTTGCCTTTGCCGCTCGCTCCAAAGCGACGATCGCTCGGTCAGGACGTTTAGCTTCTAGGAAAACTTGCCCGATGGCTTCGTAAGTCGTGCGCTGATGCTTTTCCAGTTCCGACTTCATTTGGAAGTCGAGGTGGTACTTGTCGGGGTCAACTTTTGCATCGAAAACCACTTCAAACGCGTCTGCGGATTTATCGACTTGCCCGGTAATCAAATACAAAAAAGCCAGATCACGCATAATCGCAACATACTGGCCGGATTGACGATCGAGCTTGTTCGACCGCGAGGCTTGCTCCAAGAGTTTGAGTGCTTCAGGAATTTTCTCTTTGGTCGCTAAGTGAATTCCAACTCTCTGCAACAACAGAAAGTCATCAGGCATCAACTCGATCGCTTTCAACGCGTACTTGATCGCCAAGTCGGAGTCATTCAAACCAAATGCCAAAGGAATTAATGCCCGATAAGCTTCGACGGCATTTGGATTCAGTTGGACCGACTTTTCATAAGCCTCCAACGCTCCCTTAAATTCTTCTCGTTGTTCGAGAAACCGCCCCTTCATATACCACGACATCGCATCGAGACGCTTTTGGTCTTCTGGAGTGCGGGGCCGACTCGGTACTAACTTTTCCGGCGGATCGTTGAAGTCGATGCGGAAGTCACCGCGAGTTACGGTGCGATGAAGGGGATCGACGGGTGCGCTCTTGTCTTGAGCCAAACTGTTGGCAGCGAATGTTTCAGTGGCCGCGAGACAGAGCCCTAACGCACTGCCGATGAGATAACAGTTGAAGGCAAAAGTCGATCCTGTCGTCTGAATGAATCGGCCGATCCATTGTCGTGACTGTGTCATGACCAGAGCTTCCTTGGACTGGCAATTGAAACCAAAGTCACCGGCGAAGCACCAAGCGTTCGCAAGCGGCGGCGGATTCTAGCGAGCGATTCCAGGCGAGACCAAGTCAGGTTCGTCGGTGACCAAAGAAACACAGAACTTTACCGAGGCTTCTTTTTCGCAGGAGCCGCCTTGGTTGGTCGTTTGGCCGTTGGCTTTTTCGTTTCGTGATGGACTGCTGGTTTGCCGATTGGTTTCGTCGGCGCGGCCTTCACTGCGGGCTTTGCTTTGGCTGCCTTGTCTGCATTTGCAATCAGATCCTCCACACGGTCGATCATCTCGTCGACATCGAACCCTTCGGGTGGAGGTTTGGGCTTTGTGAAATGCGGCAACAACCGAGGATCTGAAGCAAAGGATCGAAGGTAATGACAAAAGACTGGAGCATCTGACTTAAGGATTGCCCCCTTAAGGCCATCGGAGGCGTCGTGCGTTGTTGCCCCAGGGACCGCCAAGCCAAGCCACACAGCAGCATCACGCATGTGGTCGTCGATCGGGATCATGTGAGTGCCAAGCGCCGTGTGCAGCGTGTGGGCTTGGATGAAACTCGTGATGAAACGAATCTTCTGCAATTGCTTCTCGGCAAGCTCAAGTGTCTTCCGCTTGAGTGGTTCAAAATCGAAATCAAAATTGATCTCGAAGACATATTGCAGAATCGCGCGAACGCGAGCCGCACGTGCCTCAGGCTCGGAGAGGCCTTCAAACACCGGAGTCAGCTCGTAATAAGTGCTGACGCGAATTTCGTTCATATCGTGGAAGACGGAGTGCAGCCGATCATAAGCAACATCGGCGACTTCCTGGGTCGAGTTCTCCAAGCAAACGGCGTATAGCATCGTCTCCAAAACCGTACGGTCTTTCTTATGACCAGCAGGTTTGTAGTGCTTCTTCAGCAGGGTGACGAGCTTTTTGCAAAGCCCTTGCAGGTCGGACGCTTTGGTCTTCTTGAGGATGGCCATGAGCAACGCACCTGAATCTGAAAGTCGGCAAATCGGAAAAGTTCTGAAACACGCGGGACGTCAAGCGCATTCAACTCGCAGGCAAAGGAACCGGAAATTTCCAGAACCGACACCGCAGACGAACGGCTTGCTCTCGCTGAGAAGAACAAGGCTCAACGGCATCATTCTTTAAGGCTGTATTACTGGTCTTCATCGTCACCGTCCCCACCGAAATCAACACCGGCGCCAGATGTTTCTTCATCTTCACTGTCTGACGCGTCATCTTCAGTTGAATCATCCGACATCGCCGCATTCGCTTCAGCAACAGTGGCCTCGGCGACGTGCAAGTCGTCGGAAGTCTCCTTGAGATTTGCTAGCCAGTTTGGTTCCAAAACAAACTTAAGAACCGGGGTGTATCGGGTATCTAATCGCTCGGCGATTTTCGATTGCAAAAAACCTCGCGCGGAATCGAGTCCATGCAACGTTAACGACTGCACTTTCTCATCACCGCGCACTCCAATATGAACTTTCGCAGCCCTCAAATCATCAGTCGTTTCAACATGCAGGATCGTGACATTCTTCACTCGCGGATCGCGGAGTTGAAACAACATCGCCGAGCTAAGTGTCTCCAAAATAGCCTGATTCACTTTGGCAATCCGGCGCGAGGGCATCGTCACAAATCCAAAACGAGAAACTTATGAAAATTACAAACACTAAAAATTCAATCGGCGGCTGCTATTTTTCGGCAATTCAAAACGCAAGAGGCGAGGTTAATGCCCATTTGCTTGCATCTCGGCCTGACCCTAGGGCAGAGTCACTGTTGCTAATCCATCGTCCGCTTAACTTCTTCAATGCGATACGCCTCGAGAAGATCGCCTTCCTTAATGTCATTAAAGTGATCGAGACGGATACCGCATTCCATTCCTTCACGCACTTCACGCACATCGTCTTTCACTCGTTTGAGCGAGGCGATGCCATAGTCGTTAAGCACTTTTTGGTCGCGAATCAACCGAATACGACTGTTGCGTTCGATGTTGCCGCTCAGTACGCGACAACCAGCGATCGTCCCTGTGCGGCTGATACTGAATGTCTGCAAGACGATCGCTCGCCCAGTTGAAACCTGCCGTTTCTCTGGTGTGAGCAATCCCTCCAGGGCGACCTTAATCTCATCTGTGACCTCATAGATGATCTGATATCGGCGGATATCAACACCCTCTTTGTCGGCCAACGCAACAGCGCGATCATCGGCGATAACGTGGAATGCAACGATAATCGCCCCCGACGCACTCGCCAGATAGATGTCGCTTTCATTCACACCACCCACGGCCGTGTGCAGTATGTTAACGCGGACTTCGGGATGATCGAACTTCGCCAACTCATGTTTGATGGCTTCGATCGAACCAGGCGTATCTGCCTTGATAATCAGAGGCAGATCTTTGATCGTGCTCTCGCGATCTGAATTGAGGATGTCATCGAGTGTTCGCTTCCGAGTCCGGCCAGACAGCGTAGTGCTGCGTCCTCGTTGTTGACGAATCTCAGCGATCTCGCGAGCCGCATCGAGATCGTCCATCACAAAGAATTGCTCGCCTGCATTCGGCATGATATCCAAGCCAGCGACTCGTACCGGAGTCGACGGTGGTGCCTCTGTAACTTCCTCATCGAGATCGTTGTACATCGCTCGAATGCGACCGTGAGCACCCGCACAAAGAATGATATCGCCAACGCGGAGTGTTCCCTGTCGAACCATCATCAAAGCCAAGACGCCACGACCCTCGTCGCGGAAACCTTCCAGGCAAAGACCAACAGCCGGACGATTCGGGTTCGCTTTCAGTTCATGCACTTCGGCAGTCAACAGCAGCAGTTCCAACAGGTCATCGAGACCGGCACCAGTAAGTCCAGAGGTCCGGACCATTTCCACATCGCCGCCCCATTCCTGCACAAGCAGGCCGTGTGTCGCCAGGTCACTGAGCAGCTTTTGTTCGTTTCGATCCGGCAGGTCGATCTTATTCATTGCCACCACGACCGTTGCACCAGACGCTTTCGCGTGGGCAATGCATTCGATCGTTTGAGGCATCACGCCATCGTTTGCAGCAACAACCAGCACAATCACGTCAGTGACGTTCGCGCCGCGAGCACGCATTTCACCGAAGGCCGCGTGGCCAGGCGTGTCCACAAACGTGACTTTGTGGCCGTTGTGCTCAATCTGGTAAGCACGAATGTGTTGAGTAATACCGCCCGCTTCGCCGCCAGCGACGTTCGACGAGCGAATCTTGTCGAGAAGAGTCGTTTTGCCGTGATCAACGTGACCAAGAATCGTGACGATCGGCGGACGTGTTACTAAGCTTTCTGGCGAATCTTCAACTTTCAGTGTGTCCATCAACTCTTCTTCGAGATCCTTCTCTCGGAGGATAGTCAATTCGACACCAAGTTCCATCGCCAACTCTAACGCCAGATCTTCTTCGATCACGTCATTGATGCCGACCATCTTGTTTTGTTTGAACAAGATTCCCATCAAAGCTTTGACGGGGCGCCCCATCGATTCAGACAAAGATCGCAGTGAGATCGGAAGGTCGACCTCTGCGTGGGTTTTGTGTTCGCCGTAGGTAACGGTCTTCGGACGACGCATTCGAACACGAGTACGCGTTGGGCGATCTTCATCGTCGTCTGTCGGGATTTCAACGCGAGTATGTCGCTTTTGCCGACGTTCCTCACGCGAGCCAACTGCAGGGCCTCCGCCCGGCCCCTTCCCTTTAGTGCGTTCCGCTTCTTCCTCTTCGTGCGTCATCATCCGCTTACGAGGTGGCGCTGGGGATTTCTTTCCTTCGACGACTTGGCTGACTCGGCCTGCCAGTGGGCCTGTGTGATCAAAATCAGCGGTAATCTTTATGTCAGGCTTTTGTGCCGGACGGTCGTCTTTCTTCACTTTGACGACCGGTGCGTCTGGAATTGCGGCCAACTGCGGAAGATTCGGTTTCGTCTTTCGCACAGTTCCAGTCGGTCTCATGTCACCGGTGGAGCCGATCGGTCGCATTTCTCGCAATTTGGTCGGCGAGTTTCCGTGTGGTGCGATATAGTCTTCTCGTCGGTGCGCACCAACAACAGTCGCGTCTTCATCTGCAGCAGGGCTTCTCGTTTCAACTTCTTCTGAAACAGCAACAGTGGCTTCTGAAGAAGCAACAGTGGCGGGCTCAATCGCGACCTCAATCTGCGCCACAATTTCTGGCGCAACTGCAGTTTCCGCTTCTTCAACGCGAACTTCGTCAGCAGGCTCAACGACAGATTCGGGAGCTAACGGCGTAGGCTCATCGTCGGGCTCGCGAACGACTTTCGGTGGCGTCAACGGTCTGACAACAGGCGCCATGGCCCGCGGAGCAGTCGGGATCGTCTTAATTGCACGAACCTTCCCCACAACCTCAACGGGCAGCTCACGTGGAAGGGCAGGCGTTTCCGTCTTTGCCGGCTTAGAGCTCTTGGAATTGATGTAATCCAAGACAACATCGCGCTCAGCCGGAGAAATGCTGGCCAACGCCGACGCCTTCACCGGGATGCCAGCATCATTGCAATGCTGGATCAGCACTTTGCTGTCCATCCCCAGCTCTTTCGCCAATGCGAAAATACGAACTTTGAGCTGCTGTTTGTCCTCAGCCAGATTCTCGGTCAAAGGCACCCTCGGTATTGATGGGCAAGTGTCGAAATTTCGCCTGCGGCCGGTGTGATCAACATCACTCGGCGGTTGATTCGGTCACGACACTCACAGGTGGTTCGGGCTCAGTTTCTGTGTTGGGCGCGGTTTCTAATTCAGTCGATACTGCAGTCTCCGGCGATTCCACTAAAGCAGCATCAACAGGAGTTGGTGTTGCTGCGTGAGGTGCCGCAGGAGCTCGCGAATCGATTTCACGTTGCAACTTCATTTCCGCCTTACGGCGAGTCTCTTCTTGTTCTTGCTTTTCGCTTTCGTCGTCGGCGTGGGCGACGATCTCTTCACACTCCTCGGGAGCTAACCCGCTCATTTCTTGAAGTTGATCCGGCTCAATCACAGACAAGTCGTAGAAGCTAAAGAAGCCCTGCGACACCAAGCTTTCCGCCAACTCTTCCGTAATATGCGGCACTTGCGAAAAAGCCGCGACCGACTTTTCGAGCTGCTCATTCAACTCATCTCGGGTCATCACCTCGATGTCCCAGCCAACAAGTTTCGACGCTAGCCGCACATTTTGGCCGCGCTTACCTATTGCCAAGGAAAGCTGATCTTCGCGAACTAAAACGATAACGCGACCCAGCATCGGGCACAGGATCACGTCCTCAACTTCAGACGGTTGCATCGCGTTTGGAACGAGTACTTGAAGCGAATCATTCCATCTCACGATATCGATCCGCTCGCCGGCCAGTTCGTCAACAATATTCTTGATTCGAGCGCCACGAACACCCACGCAAGCTCCGACTGAGTCGATCTTGCTATCCAAGCACGAGACAGCAACCTTTGAACGATATCCCGCTTCACGAGCCAAAGAGCGAACCTCAATAATCCGCTCGGCAACTTCGGGAATTTCAGTCTCAAACAGGCGCAAGACTAAATCAGGATGAGTTCGCGAAAGAATGATCTTTACGCGACTTCCTGATTTACGAACCTCAATGACCACCGCCCTGATTCGCTCGCCAATACGGTGAGACTCGCCAGGAATCTGCTCGCTCTTAGGAAGAAACCCGTCAATCTTGCCGAGCGTCACAAGTGCAGAACCGCCCTCGAATCGAGTTACTGCCCCGCTAACCAATTGGCCTTTCAGCTCTTCATATTCGTCAAAGATCGAATCGCGCTCCGCTTCACGGATCCGCTGCATCAGAACTTGCTTAGCGGTTTGCGAGGAGATTCGCCCAAGAATCTCGCCGAGCATGTCCGGTTCGATATCTTTGTTGTCACACTTAACAGTTGGGTTACCTGTGACCGGGTCGATCGACGCCGTGATTTGAAAATCTTCGCCGAAGTGCTTTTTGGCGGCCGACAAAATGGCCTGCTCCAGCGCCTCGACGACGATGGTCTTGTCGATATTGCGATCGCGGTGCAATGCATCGACGAATCGTAAGACGTCCGCCCCGTTCATACTTTTCCTTTCGTGGGATCGGGTGAGTCGATCCCTGTCGTCAGACAACCTGCCGACGGTTCCCGTGGAACAAAAAAAGCGGGCGTCAACCCACTTTTCTCGTTGCTGCCGCAAAGCGGCAACACACTCAACCATCAGAGCTAAGCCATCGAAGACGCTACCGAAAGGAAACGTCCTTGAACCGACACGTCTACATAGTCGACTTCCTCACGCGGTTTCACGCGGTTATGCCAACATCCAGATTGGTGTCGTCGGAGTCACCGAAATCAATCGGATCTTCGACGGCTTCTGCCCATCCTGCTGAGCGGGG
>Ga0255242_1000135_pt1 | contig 11486 bp, 10 predicted proteins | sample ColtaT_18_FD_183707 | JGI IMG/M metagenome (GOLD analysis project Ga0255242, IMG submission 183707) | Metatranscriptome of freshwater microbial communities from Columbia River, Oregon, United States - Colum_Law_RepB_8d (Metagenome... | ecosystem: Environmental > Aquatic > Freshwater > River...
ACGTCTGGCTGCTGTGTCGCGACGGCGAGGCGGTGGTCGTCGACCCCGGCGACGCTGCGCCGGTACGCGCCGCGCTCGACGGCCTTGGGCTTCGACTGAGCGCGGTGCTGATCACGCACCACCACTTCGATCATGTCGGTGGCATCGCCGCCCTCAACCCCAACGGTGACGTACCGGTCTATGGACCGCGCGCCGAAGCCGACAAGATCAAGGGCCTGACGGTACTGCTTGACGACGGCGATCAAGTCGAGTTGCTCGGCTGCCGGCTCGACGTGCTGGCCGTGCCCGGACACACGCTCGGCCACATCGCCTATCACCTCGCCTCGGCGGCGCGCCTGTTCTGCGGCGATACGCTGTTTTCGGGCGGCTGCGGGCGGCTATTCGAGGGAAGTCCGGCACAAATGAAGGCCTCGCTGGACCGCCTCGCCGCGCTGCCGGACGACACGGCCGTTCACTGCACGCATGAGTACACCGAATCGAATCTGGCGTTTGCGGCCGCTGTCGAACCTGCGTCAACGGCATTGGCCGAGTACCGCCGTTGGGTCACCGGACAACGCCACAACGGAGAGCCGACCCTTCCGAGCCGGATCGGGCTCGAACGCCGGATCAATCCGTTTCTGCGCTGCCACGAACCCGCGGTGCACGATGCCGCTGCTCGACATGCGGACCGGGCGATGCGCGATGCCGTCGACATTTTCGCAACGCTGCGTGCATGGAAGGACCACTTCCGTCCTCCAGCCGCGACAACCTGATCTGACCGACGGGCGCCCCAACGGAGTGCACGGCTTTGCCGCTGAGTGGAGCGGCCCTGCTAAACTCGGCCAAACGACGACAGCACGATCCCTGATGCCTGCATTACGCGGTCATACCACCTTGAGACGGACCTTCTTTGCGTTGATGCTCGGCCTTGCCCCTGGCGCAACCGCCTGGGCCGACGCCGAGTCGGACGCCGCCCTGCAACTCGACCAATCGATCCAGGTGCTCAAGGATGAGGCGCTGCAATTCAACCGCGACGCCCAGTTGGTCGAGGAAGAGTTCAGCTACCCGCCGCAGACCCGCGTCGACGTCTACGTCAGCGTCGAGACCGCCGCGCTGCTGATGCGCACCATCAGCGTCAGCATCGACGGCAGCACCCCGGTCAACTTCGACTACAGCGACTTCGACGCTCGGGCGCTGCTCAAGAGTCGCGGCATGCAACGAATCGGCCGTTTCAATGTCAGCAAGGGCAGTCACAAGCTGCATGCCGAGTACGTAGGCCAGTACGCCGATGCCAAAGACGGCGAGCCCGAACTGGCCGATCGCATCGACACCGTTTTCGACAAAACCCTGCTGCCAGCGACGCTGGAACTGATCGTCGGCAAGGCCAACCGCGGCGGCAAGCCGATCCTGCGCCTGAAGGAATGGAGACCCGCACCGTGAACGCCCGTTTGCTGAGCCGTCTGCTGACCGGTTTGGTGTTGGCCAGCTTCGGTGCCGGCGCTGCTCAGGCAGCCGTCGAACTCTACAAGCCGGGTGGCGCGAACGATCCCCACTTGCGCGCTGCGCGCTTTCTCGGCGAAGACAAGCGACATTTCTCGGCATTGACCGAGTTGCTGAAGCTCCAGGCCGAATCCGAAGGGCGACCGGTTGCAGCGTCCCAGTTCCCATGGCTGCTGGCCGACAACTATCTGTCGTTCGGTCTGCGCGAGCGCGCCGACATGGTCTATCGCGGCATGGCCAATGCGGCCAGCAGCGACCCGGTCCAGTACGGTCGTGCGCAACTCAAGCTCGCTCAGTTCGAATACACCCGGGGCTATTTGCCCGAGGCCCGGGCCACGCTGCTCAAGATGCGCGACGGCCTGCCGAGCGAGTTGCTGCTTGAATGGCAGGACCTGACTGCCCGCGTGCTGATGGCGATGGGCAAGGACGCCGAGGCGGTCGAGGTGCTGACCGAACCCAAGAACGGCAGCGACCAAAGCGACTTCACCCGCTACAACCTGGGTGTGGCCTTGCTGCGTGATGGCCGCACCGAACAGGGCCGCACCGTGCTCGAGCGCGTCGGTAATCTCGACCCGACCGACCGCGACTCGCTGGCGCTGATGGACCGCGCCAACATGACCTTGGGCTGGAACTTTCTGCAGAACCAGCAAGGCGCGGTCGCGCGGCCACTGCTGCGCAAGGTTCGCGTCGAAGGCCCGTATTCAAATCGCGCCCTGCTTGGCTTGGGCTGGGCCGAGCTGACAGAGGACGGCAAGCGCGCCCGGCGAGCCAACGTCAACGACGGAGGCGACGACCGAGCTGCAGATCGGTTCGGTTCGTTTTCAACCCTGGGCGTGCTGCTGCGCCGAGGGTTGATCGAGGACGATCCGGTGCGCCAGCGGACGTTCCGACGCATCGTAGGTGCCTCCGATCGCGAAGAAGCACTCAAGGCCGCGCTGCCCGCCTGGCTGATCCTGGTCGATCGAGACCCGCAGGATCCCGCCGTTCAAGAAGCATGGCTGGCGATCCCCTACTCGCTCGACCAGATCGGAGCCCATGATCAGGCACGCGCGTTCTACGAGCAGGCCGTCGAGCGACTCGAAGTCGCGCGCAAGCGCACGAATTTGGCGATCGACGCGCTGCGTACCAACCGCATGGTCGAGACCATCGTCAAGCGCGATCTTGACGCCGAATCAGGCTGGAACTGGGAACTCAAGGACCTGCCCGACGCACCCGAGACCTACTACCTGCAGACGCTGCTGGCCGAGCACCGCTACGCCGAAGCGCTGAAAAACTACCGCGATGTGCGTCTGCTGGCGCGCAATCTCGACGCGTGGGACAAGCGCCTGTCCGACATGGAAAAGGCCTACACCACCGCCGATCGCGCGTCGGTCGACCCGCGAATGCTGTTTTCGCAGGCCACCGAAGGCAAGCCGGTCGAGCGACCTCGGATCAAGATCGAGCTTCGGCCCGAGTCGTCGCTATCGCCGCCGGGTCGTTATCGCAAGCCGTTGGCGGGGGGCGCAGCGGTCCGCCCCCAGCTGCAGTTGGCCGACGCGCCCAAAGTGCAGAATTTTGTCGGCACCTATGAACGGATCGGCCAGATGCGCCAGCGTCTTGCATCACTGCGCCCAAGCCTGGCGCGCATTGGCGATGAGCAGGGCCGATACCTGCAGCGACTCGGCACGGTTGAGCTGAAAGCACAGAAAGACCAGATCGAGAAGTACTTGGTCGAAGCGCGTTTCGCGCTGGCGCGGCTGTACGACCGTCAGACCGGCTCCAATGACCCCGACGAATACGAGATCAAGAAGAAATGATCCGCCTGCGACGCGCATCGAAGGCTGACGCGGCCAGCCCGCTGTCGCCGCTGCTGGGCGCCGCCTGCGCCGGCCTGATTCTGTCGGCTTGCAGCGGCATGCCGGCCGAGGTCAAGAACACCACGCCCACGATCCGCCAGACGCTGAAGAAGGAAGCGCCGATCGAGCAGCAGCTGCGACTGGATCGCACGGCTCCGGTCGCCCCCGATCCGGACAAAGCGCTCGAAAACTATCGGCAGTTGCTGCAACTCAGCCCGGACGACAACACGCGCGCCGAAGCCCAGCGCCGAATTGCCGACTTGCAGGTGCAGACGGACGACCTCAAGGGCGGCGGCGAAGACAGCGCCGCGACGCTGGGCAAGTCGATCAAGATCTATCAGCAGCTGCTGACCGAGCGACCCGGCGACGTCAACAACGACCGCGTGCTGTATCAGTTGGCGCGTGCACATCAGAACAGCGGCAACAGCGATGCGGCGATCGATACGCTGGCGACGCTCAACCGCGACTTCCCGCAGTCCACACTCGGCGGCGATGCCCACTTCCGCCGCGCCGAGCTGCTGTTTCAGCGCGAGCGCTTTGCCGAGGCTGAAGGCGAATACAAGATTGTTATGGACTTGAAGGACCGGACCCCGTTCTTCGAGCCAGCGCAGTACAAGTACGGTTGGTCGCTGTACAAGCAGGCCAAATACGACGCGGCGATCACCAGCTTCTTCCAGATTCTCGATCGAGAACTGCCCGAAGGCGAAGTAACGCGTGTCGACGCGGTTGAAAAGGTCAAGAAGGGCAAGAACGACCTCGTCCGTGACTCGCTGCGCGTGGTATCGCTGTCGCTGATTGCCCAGGGCGGCGGTCAGGCTGCCAACGACTACTTCAAGAAATACGGCGACCCGCGCTTCTACCCGCTGATCTATGACGCACTCGGCAAGCTGCTGATCGAGCGTGAGCGCTTTACTGATGCGGCTGAGGCATTCGCGGCGTTCCCGCAGCGGTATCCGACGCACCCGCTGTCGCCGGGCTTCCAGTCGCAAGTGATCGGCGCTTATCGCGACGGCGGGTTCAAGGACCTTGTGATTCGCGAAAAGGAGCGCTACGCGGTCACTTATGACCCGCAGGCCGCTTACTGGGGCGGCAAGCCGGCGACGCCGGAAGTGATGAACGAGCTGCGTCTGCACATGGAAGACCTGGCGCGCCATCATCACGCGCTGGCCCAGGCCGGCAAGGCCGACGCCGCCAAGGCGCGGCCGGAGTTCATCGTCGCCGCTGGTTGGTACAAGCGCATCCTCGAAGTGTTTCCGACCGACCCCAAGGCGCCGGACATCAACTTCCTGTACGGCGATGCGCTGCTCGACGGCGGCCGGACGCGCGATGCTGCCGAGCAGTACGCCCGCACCGCTTACGACTACAAGACCCATCCGCGGACCACCGATGCGGCGCTGGCCTCGTTCCAGAGCTACGAAAAATACGCGCGCGAAGTGCCGGCCGGCGAACGCAATGCGGCGCTGCGGCTTGCGGTCGATTCCGGTATCAAGCTGGCTGACAGCTTCCAGTACCACCCCGAGAAGTTGCCGGTGCTGACGCAAGCCGCGCAGGACCTGTACGAGATGAAGGCGCTCGACGAGGCGATCAAAACCTCGCAGCGCGTGCTCGACAACACGCCGCCGGCCAAACCCGATCTGCAGCGGATCGCCTATAGCGTGATCGGCGACTCGCAGTTCGAGCTCAAGCGCTACCCGCAGGCCGAAGCCGCGTTCTCGCAGGAGCTCAAGCTCACGGCCGCAACCTCGCCGACCCGCAAGGAAGTTAGCGAACAGCTTGCGGCATCGATCTACAAGCAAGGCGAAGCCGCACGCGACGCGGGTGACCCACGTCGCGCCGTCAACGACTTCCTGCGGCTGGGCGAAGTCGTTCCCGACGCCAGCATCCGCCCGAACGCCGAGTACGACGCAGCGTCCGTGCTGGTCGAAATGGAAGATTGGCCGACTGCGGCGCGCGTGCTCGAAGGCTTCCGCACGCGCTTCCCGGCCAGCAAGCTGATCCCGGACGTCGACAAGAAGCTGGCCGTGTCCTACCAGAAGGACAACAAGCCGGCCGCGGCAGCAGCGGCCTACGCACGCATCGCGCAGCGCCCGACCGAAACGGTGCCGGTGCGGATGGAAGCCGCGTGGTTGTCGGCCACCTTGTTCGACGAAGCCAAGCTGCCGGCTCAGGCCGGGCCGGCGTACCAGACTTACGTGACCAGTTATCCGCGCCCGATCGATCGGGCGATGACGGCACGCTCGCGCCTGGTCGACTACGCGCGCGACGGACGTAACGTCGAACAGCAGCTGTTCTGGCTGCGTGACATCGTCAACGCCGATGCATCGGCGGGGGCCGAGCGCAGCGATGCGACGCGTGCGCTGGCCGCCAAGTCGAGCCTGGAAGTGGGCCGCATCACGGCGGCGCAGGCGAAGACCTTGCGGATCACGTTGCCGATCGAGGCCTCGCTGCCGGCCAAGCAGAAGGCAGTCGAAGCCGCGATCCAGGCGTTCAACCGGGCTGCCGGCTACGGTTTTGCCGACGTCACCACGGCCGCGAGTTACGAACTGGGCGTGCTGCATCAGGACTTCGCCCGGTCGCTGGTCGATTCCGAACGTCCGAAGAAGCTGTCCGATCTCGAACTGGAGCAGTACAACCTGCTGCTCGAAGAGCAAGCCTTCCCGTTCGAAGAAAAAGCGATCGAGGCGCACGAGAACAATCTGCGGCGCATTCCGCAGGGTATCTACGATGAATGGGTCGCCAAGAGCGCCAAGGCGCTGGCCCAACTCGCCCCCGGCAAATACGGCAAGCGCGAGAAAAGCGAGGAGTTTTATGAATCGCTCAAGTAAGCGCGTCGGCATGGCCGCATCGCGGCCGATCACGACCTGGACGACGCTGCTGCTGGTCGCGGTGCTGACCGCCTGCGGCGGCGGCAAGACCACCAAGCCCGACCGTCCGGCCCCGCCATCGCCCACAGCCAACGCCGAACCGACGACGCCGGTTCCGGACAAGGGCGATCCCGAGGCACGCTTCAAGCAGGCCCTCGAACTGATGAAAGGTCGCAAGACGGCCGAAGCCGAATCAGCGTTCCTGAAGCTGGCGCAGGACTTCCCGGACTACGCCGGGCCGCAGATGAATCTCGGCATCCTGTATGCCAAGAGCAATCGGCGCGACGTCGCGATATCGGCGTTCAGCCGCGCGGCGACGATGAATCCGCAGAACGCGTCGGCGTTCAATTGGCTGGGTATCGCCAACCGTGAAGCGGGCAACTATCCGCGCGCACAGCAGGCCTACGAGAAAGCACTCGCGGTCAAACCCGACTATGCGGCGGCCCATCTGAACCTGGGCATTCTGCTCGATGAATATCTGAAGCAGCCTGCAGCCGCATTGCCGCATTACCAGGAATACCTGCGCCTGTACGGCAAGGAAGACCTGCGCGTGCTGGCTTGGATGGCCGAAATCCAGGCGTCCCAGAAAGCCGCAGAAGCCACTGCGGCACCCAGCGCCACTGCGCCGGTCCCGGCCAGCACCGGAGCCAAAAAATGAATCGGTACCGCGGCATCGTGTTGTTGTTGGCGGCCGCGCTGCCGTCTTGGGTCGCTGCGCAGTCCGCGCCCAAGCCTCCCACTGATGAACTGCCGGCGGTCAACACCAGCGGTGGCATCACCAGCACGACGGCGCCCGCAGCGCCGCCTCGTGCCACCTCGGGCGGCGCCAACAGCGGCGGCACGACGATCATCGGCGAACGCGAATCCCCCATCGGCCTGTACATTACGCCGTGGCGCAATGCGTCGGCGGAAGTCGATATCGACCGCCCGGCGCGCTTGCTGTCGGTGCAACTCGAAGGACTCGATCGCAAAGTGTTCAGTCGCCAAGTGGAATATTACGAGGCCCTGACCGCTGCACAGAAAGCCAAGACACCGCCTGCACCGCCGGCACGGCCTTAAGTCAGGACGCATTCCACGCCAGACCATCGGCCACTAAACTTTCGACGCTCGCGCCCTGGTCCACGACCGAAGCGCGTCACGTCATCCGGCATTTCCGCGTCATTGCAGTACCGCAGTCCGTAACTTTCCTGTTTCGATAACCTGTTATTTCAGCGACCCGCAGAGGAGCGAGCTCCATGGAGTTTTTCAATCACGTCATCCGGTTCTTTCAAGGTGGCGGCGCGTTTATGTATCCGATCGCGCTGGTGCTGGCGATGGCGGTGGCCGTTGCGGTCGAGCGCATGATCTTCCTGCGCAAGACCGAGTCCGAGAATCGTTCGCTGTGGGCGCGCGTGGCGCCGTTGCTCAAGTCCGGTGACCTGGCCCAGGCCGAGGCCCTCGCCGCCGGCTCCGATACCGCCATCGGCAAGCTGATCCAAACCGGCTTCGCCCAAGCCCGCATCGACAATCGTCGCTCCGAGGTCGAGATCGCCACCGAAGAAGGCTTGATGGAAGTGCTGCCCGCCATTGAGCGCCGCACGCATTACCTGGCCACGTTCTCCAACATGTCCACGCTGCTGGGTCTGCTCGGTACCGTGCTCGGCTTGATCGGCGCCTTTGCCGCGCTGGGCAATGCCGACCCGGCCGAAAAGGCCGACCTGCTGTCGGCCGGCATTTCCGAAGCGATGAACTGCACCGCCTTCGGCTTGATGGTCGCCATCCCCTCGCTGCTGATCCACGCCTGGCTGCAGAGCCGCACCACCGAGCTGGTCGACACGCTCGAGTCGGTCTGCTCGCGCCTGGTGTCCGCCGTCTGCAACCGCAAGCACGTGGCCCGCTGAAATGTCGGCGGTCGTCACTCAAGACGCCGACACCGGCGACGAGGCCCCGCGAAAGGCCCGCCGCAGCCGCCGCCTGGCCCGCCATCTGAAGCGCGGCGGCAACGAAGAACTCAACATCGTCTCGATGATCGACGTCTTCGCTGTGCTCGTGTTCTTCCTGCTGGTCAGCTCGTCGATCTCGGCGGCGCGCTTGAACGTGCTGTCGCTGAACCTGCCGTCGAACGACGCCACCGCATCGCCTGACAAGCCGGCGCTGCAGCTGTCGGTCAGCCTGCTGCCCGATGCGCTGGTCATCGCCGATCGCAACGGCGCGCTGCGCCGCCTCGACAACACGCCGGCCGGCTACAACCTGCAGGCCTTGTCCGAGACGCTGGTCGAAACCAAGAAGGCCGCGCCGAACGAAAACGCGATCACGCTGCTGGTCTCGCCCAATGTCTCCTATGAGGACGTGGTCAAGGTCATGGAAGCGGCGCGGCTGACGCCGGCCGAGGCGCGCAACCTCGGCTTGCCGCGTGAGCTGTATCCGCTGATCTCCATTGGCGACGCTGCGGTGGCCGCGCCATGAGCTCGCGTCGCCGCGAACGCCGCACCGAAAAGGCCGTGCGCCGCAAGAAGGGCGCGGTGGCGATCAACATCGTCTCGCTGATCGACATCTTCGCCATCCTGGTGTTCTACCTGCTGGTCAACGCGCTGGTGGTCGAGGTGATCCCCTCGCCGCGCTCGATCAAGCTGCCCGAGTCGGTGATCAAGGAGCAGCCGCGTCCGACCGTGACGATCATCGTCACCGCTGAGGACATCCTGGTCGACAATCGTTCGGTGATGTCCACGGCCCAGGCACTGAAGGCCGACGTCAAGCTGCTGCCGGCTCTGAAGTCGGCGCTGCTGCTGGCGCCGCTGATGCAGGTCGAGGGCGATACGCAGAACCGGCTGACGCGGGGCGAGGTCAACATCGTCGCTGACAAGTCGATCCCGTACAGCTTGCTCAAGAAGGTCATGGCCACCTGCTCGGATACCCGATTCGCGCGCATCTCGCTGGCCGTCGTCGAAAAGAAGGGAGGGGGCGAATGACCGCCGCCGCTGTCGATACCCGCGCCATCATCGGCGTCGATGCCTGGGGACTCGCCGAGGAAGCGGATCGGCGGTTTCGGCGCGTTGCCGGGGCTGCACTGCTGGCGTTCCTGATACTGGCCATCGTGATTCCACTGCTGAACTTCGCCGGCCTCGAACGAGGGGGCGGCGACACGCTGGAGCGCCGCTACGTCAGCCTGTTGCCGGACGCCGAAGTCGCCGATCAAACCGAAGAGCCCAAGCCATCGGAAGACGACGCGCCCAAGCCTGAAGAACCCAAGCCGCAGGAAGTCAAAAAGCCGGAGCCGGCCAAGCCCAAGGCTGAGCCGGTGGCCAAGCCGGAGCCGACCAGGGAGCAGTTGGTGGCATCGGCGCGCGACAAGGCGGCGCAGACCGGCGTGATGGCGATGGCCGATCAGCTCAAGGCCTTGCGTGACAACTCGCTGCAGGGACTCGATGCCGCACGCCCCCTGTCCAGCGATGTGGTCACCGCGCGCGCCGGCACTGGCGCCAGCGGCGGCACGGCCGGCGGCGGCGCGATCGCACAGTCAGCGGCCGCAAGCTCGGGCGGCATCTCCGGCTCCGGAACTGGCGAGACCCGGCGGTCACAGGCGGGCGCCGGTCTGGGCCAGCGTCGCACGACCACGGTCGAGAGCCCGATCGGTATCGGGCCGGACAAGACCCGGCCGGGCCAGAGCGGCGACAAGTCAGTGGCCGCGCGCACGCTGGATGAGATCCAGTTGACGTTCGACCGCAACAAGGCCGCGTTCTACTCGATCTACCAGCGCGTGCTCCGCGACAAGCCCGACGTCCGCGGCAAGATGGTGGTCAGCCTGACGATCGCGCCGGATGGTTCGGTCAGTGATTGCCGGCTGGTGTCGAGCGAGCTGGGCGACGCCGAGCTCGAAGAGCGGATCATCGCGCGCGTCAAGCTGCTCAACTTCGGTGCAAAGGCCGTCCCGACCTTTACGTATCCGAACTATCCGATCTACCTGTTCCCGGCCTGATCCGCCCGCAGGCGGCGCGATGGCGGATTTATTGCGTCGCCGGCCGTACGCTAGGCGTCCCTCTTCGCAGGGCGCCTAGCGTCAATGCTCCTGCTGAGCGCAACCGAACCATACGAATACGATGATCATCAAACCTCGCATCCGCGGCTTCATGTGTGTCACGGCGCATCCGGAAGGCTGCAAGGCCAACGTCCGCGAGCAGATCGACTACGTCCGCCGCCACGGCGTGCGGACCGACGGCCCGAAGAAGGTTTTGGTGATCGGGGCGTCCACCGGCTACGGACTGGCCGCGCGAATCACGGCTGCCTTCGGCTACGGTGCCTCGACACTCGGACTGTTCTTCGAACGCGGCGGTGAAGCCGACCGCGTCGGCAGCGCCGGGTGGTACAACTCCGCTGCATTCCACCAGTTTGCCGAGGCGCAGGGGCTTTACGCCAAAAGCATCAACGGTGATGCATTTTCGGACGAGATCAAGCAGAAGACGATCGACGTGATCCGCCAGGATCTCGGTCAGGTTGATCTGGTGATTTACAGCCTGGCCTCACCACGCCGCAAACACCCGCGCACGGGTGTCGTTTACAGCTCGACGCTCAAGCCGATTGGCCAGCCACTGACGCAGCGCGCGCTGGACACGGACAAGGTCGTCATCAAGAGCGTGACGCTCGAACCGGCCACGCAGCAGGAAATCGACGATACCGTCGCCGTGATGGGCGGTGAAGACTGGCAGATGTGGATCGACGCGCTCGACGAGGCCGGCGTGTTGGCGCCCGGAGCCAAGACGTCCGCGTTCACCTATGTCGGCGAGCAGGTGACACGCGCGATTTACTGGAACGGCACGATCGGCGCCGCCAAGCAGGACCTAGACAAAAAGGTCCTCGACATCCGCCGCAAGCTCGCCGTCGGTGGGGGCGATGCGCGGGTCGCCGTGCTCAAGGCCGTCGTCACCCAAGCCAGCTCGGCGATCCCGGTGATGCCGCTGTACTTGGCCATGCTGTTCAAGGTCATGAAACAGCGCGGCACGCACGAGGGCTGCATTGAGCAGATTCTGTCGCTGTATCGGGACAATCTGTACAGCACGACGCCGACGCTCGATGCCGAAGGGCGCATCCGCACCGATTACAAAGAGCTCGACCTGGACGTACAGAAGCAGGTCGAAGACAGCTGGAAGATCATCGAGAACGACACGATCGAATCGATGACCGACTTTGCCGGCTATCGTCACGAGTTTTTGCGCTTGTTCGGATTCGACGTCGCTGGCGTGGACTACGATGCCGACGTCGATCCCGTGGTGCCGATCGCCCACCTCATCGAGTGACCGGCAGCCGTTGAGCTCGCGGTAGCGCAAGCCCTGCG
>Ga0255242_1000161_pt1 | contig 10753 bp, 6 predicted proteins | sample ColtaT_18_FD_183707 | JGI IMG/M metagenome (GOLD analysis project Ga0255242, IMG submission 183707) | Metatranscriptome of freshwater microbial communities from Columbia River, Oregon, United States - Colum_Law_RepB_8d (Metagenome... | ecosystem: Environmental > Aquatic > Freshwater > River...
CGCCAACTTGCTGAGCCTGGGGGCCATGGATTTCGGCATCATCGTCGACGGCGCGGTGATTGTGATTGAAAACATCATGCACCGCTTGGCCGAGCGGGGCGAAGGCATGAACGACAAGGAGCGGCGCGCGGTCATCACGCAAGCCGCCAACGAAGTGGGCCGCCCCACCTTGTTCTCCATGCTGATCATCATTGCTGCCCACATTCCCATCTTTGCGCTGCAACGGCATGAGGGGCGCATCTTTCAGCCGATGGCGCTGTCGGTCACCACGGCCTTGGTGGGCTCGCTGATTTTCTCGCTGACCCTGGTCCCCCTGCTGGCGTACTGGATGCTGCGGCGCAAATTGCCCCATGAAGACAACCGGCTGGTCTCGGGTGCCAAGCGTCTTTATCGCCCCATCTTGGCGTGGTCGCTGGCGCACACCCGCTCTGTGGTGGCATTGTCGGTTTTGGCGTTTGGCGTCGCCATGGGGCTGGCGTCCAGGCTGGGTTCGGAGTTTTTGCCAGAACTCAACGAGGGCACCATCTGGGTGAACTTGCGGCTGCCCGCCAGCATCTCGAACGATGAAGCCGCGCGCGCCCTGCGCAACGTCCGCCAGGCCTTGCTTCGCATTCCGGAGGTTCGCACCACGGTGTCCAAAGCGGGCCAGCCAGAAGATGGCACCGACCCGAAAACCATCAGCATGGCCGAAGTGTTTGTGGACATCAAGCCACCGGACGAATGGCGGCCGGGCTTGACGCGCGAACAGCTGATCGAAGAGATGGACCGCGCCGTCTCCGACCTGCCCGGCATGGAGCCCACTTTTTCGCAACCCATTCGAGACAACGTCCTGGAGTCGATTTCTCAAATTGACGGCCAGATCGTGATCAAGGTGGCCGGTGACGATTTGGCCACCCTGCGGCGCACCACGGAAGCCATTGAACGCGAGATCAAGCAGGTGCGCGGGGTCTACCGGGCAGAAATTGACCGGCTTGGGGAGTTGCCCCAGCTGCTGATCGACATCGACCGCGCGCGCGCCGCGCGCTATGGCTTGAACGTGGGCGACATCCAGGACCTGATTGAGGCCACCCTGGCGGGCAAAGCGGCAACGCAGTTGTGGGAAGGGGAGCGCCGCTTTGCGGTGGCGGTTCGCTTGCCGGCAGAGCGGCGCACATTGGACCAATTGGCAGCAACGCCCGTGCCCACGCCCGATGGCGGCTTCACCACCTTGGGCGCGGTGACCACGCTGCGCGAGACCAGCGGCGCGATGAACATTGCGCGCGAGGCCGGCCGGCGCACGATGGCCATTGGCATTTTCATCAAAGGCCGGGACATGGGCTCCATCGTGGCCGACATGAAGGCCCGCGTGGCACAAAGCGTGACCCTGCCACCCAATTACACCTTGACGTGGTCGGGTGAGTTTGAAAACCAGGAGCGCGCCATGCAGCGCCTGAGCATTGTGGTGCCGATTTCGCTTTTGCTGATTTTTGTGTTGCTGTTCGATGCGTTTGCTTCCGTGAAAACCGCGGTGCTGATCTTGGTCAATGTCCCGTTGGCCCTGATTGGCGGGTTCATTGGCCTGTGGTTGTTTCACATTCCTTTGTCGGTTTCGGCGGCCATCGGCTTCATCGCCTTGTCGGGGCAGGCGGTCCTCAATGGCGTGGTGATGCTGACGGTTTTTCAGCAGCTGCGCAATGCCGGCTACAGCGTGGTGGATGCTGTGCGTGAGGGTTCTGAGCAACGGCTTCGCACCGTCTTGATGACCGCGCTGCTGGCCGCCCTGGGCTTGCTGCCCATGGCGCTGAGCCATGACATTGGCGCCGAAACACAGCGGCCACTGGCCATCGTGGTCATTGGCGGCTTGGTCACGGCAACCTTCCTCACCCTGGTTCTGTTGCCTGCGCTGTATGTGGCTTGGTTTTCACCCAAGAATGCGCCTGGCGGCGGGGACAAAGACCCCGCCTGATCAAGGCTTCCAACGCTTGAGCCACAAGGCGTTGGCCATGACGCTGAGCGAGCTCAGCGCCATGGCGGCGCCGGCCATCACAGGGCTGAGGTAGCCCAAGGCGGCCAAGGGAATGCCGGCGGCGTTGTAGGCGAAGGCCCAAAACAGGTTTTGTCGAATCTTGGTCACCGTCTGTTTGGAAATGGCCAAGGCGGCCCCCACCAGGGCCACGTCACCGCGCATCAAGGTGATGCCCGCGGCATTCATCGCCACATCGGTGCCACCGCCTTGCAGGCCGGCCATCGCCATGCCCACATCGGCCGCAGCCAAGGCCGGGGCGTCGTTGATGCCATCCCCCACAAAGGCGACAGCGGGATGCGCCGCGCTGCGTGCTTGCGCCTGCAATCGTCGAACCCAGGCCACCTTGTCGCCGGGCAAGACATCGGCATGCACCTCGTCGGGTTGCAAACCCAGTCGCTGTGCCATGTGGTGTGCGGCCCCTGCGTTGTCTCCCGAAATCAGCACCAGGCGCAAGCCTTGTGCACGCAAGGCTTGCAAAGCCTGCGCCACACCGGGCTTGGGCTCGTCGCCAAAGGCCAGCAAAGCGCGTGGCACCCAATCTTCTCCCACGCGCTCAGCCAGGCAAGACACGGTCGCACCTTGCGCTTGCAAGGCCGCTGCGCGGTCCAACCACGGCGCCAGAGGCACGCCCAAGATCTGCAACCAACGCAGGCTGCCCAGCAGGACCGTTCGCTCGCCGACCTGGCCTTGAAGGCCGTAACCCGTTTCAACCACCACCGCTTGCGGTGTCAGCACGGTCAAGCCGGCCTGTTCCGCTGCGACTTTCACGGCGCTTGCCAACGGGTGTTCGCTGCCGCGCTGCAAAGCGGCCGCAACGCCCAACCAATGCGCAGCCTGCGCGTCATCTTCAGCGTCCAAGCATTGCAAAGACAACAGGCGAGGGCGACCCACCGTCAACGTGCCTGTTTTGTCAAATGCCACCGTGCCGACCTGGTGCGCACGCTCCAGCGCTTGGGCGTCTTTGATCAAGATGCCATGTTTGGCCGCCACACCGGTGCCGGCCATGATGGCGGCTGGCGTGGCCAGCCCCAAGGCACACGGACAAGCAATCACCAGCACGGCCACGGCGTGAATCAGCGCAGGCTCCAGGCCGTGGCCACTGAGCCACCAGCCCAGGCCCGTCAAAAGCGACAACACCAAGACCACCGGCACGAAGACGGCCGACACCTGGTCGACCAGCCGCTGAATCGGGGCTTTGGCGGCCTGTGCGTCTTCCACCAAGCGGATGATTTGCGACAACAAAGAGGCCGCGCCCGTCGCGTGGACCTGAAACACCAGGCGGCCTTCGCCGTTGAGCGTGCCGCCGCGAACGGTATCGCCGACTTCTTTCAACACCGGGAGGGGCTCCCCGGTCAACATCGCCTCGTCTACTTGCGAGCGCCCTTCCAGCACGGGACCGTCGGCCGGGATGCGTGCACCCGCCAGCACCACCACCCGATCGCCCACCAGCAAGTCCGCAACGGGAATGTCTTCTTCACCCTGGGCCGTCAGAATGCGCGCTGTCAGCGGCCGCAAGGCCTGCAAGCCGCGAATGGCCTGCGTGGTTTGTCGCTTGGCTCGCCCTTCCAGCCACTTGCCCAGCAGCACCAAGCTGATGACCACGGCGGAGCCTTCAAAATAAAGCATGGGCATGGCGTCGGCGGGGGTGTGCAGCCACAACCAGACCGACAAGGCCCATCCCGCGGTGGTGCCCAAAGAGACCAGCAAATCCATGGTGCCGCTGCCTTGGCGCAGGGCATGCCAGGCCGCTTTGTAAAAGCGTGCGCCCAAAATGAATTGCACGGGCGTGGCCAACAAGAACTGCCAGAGCGCAGGCAACATCCAATGCTGACCCCACACACTGCCCAGCATGGGCAAGACCAATGGCGCACTGAGCAACAGGCTCCAAGCGACGGGCGCAAAGCCTTGCCAAGGATTGGCCTGCAAGGCCTCTTGTTGTTCGCGTGCCAGCGGCTCATAGCCGGCCTCGCGCACGGCACGCCGCAACTGGGCCTCGCGTGTGTCCAGGTCACCTGGTGCATCCGCGGTCCACGACACGCGCGCAGATTCGGAGGCCAGGTTGATGCTGGCCTGGGCCACGCCGGGAACTTTCTGCATAGCGCGCTCCACGCGGCTCACACACGCAGAACAGGTCATGCCCCCAATGCCCAGATCGGTGGTGGTGCTCGGCGGCGTCGACTCAGAATTCATGCCGCTAGGTTAAACCTTCTTATGATGTACAGGTGGCATTATTTTCTGGAGTCCGGATGGAGCACCACTTAGAAGTTCAAGGCATGACCTGTGGCCATTGTGAAATGGCGGTGAAACGCGCGATTTTGCGCGTGGACGCCCAAGCCACGGTGACCATTGACCGTGCGCACAACAAAGTAGACGTTGTCAGTTCGCAAGCGCGGGAAAGCCTGGCCCAGGCCATTGCCGAGGAAGGTTACACGGTGTCGCATGGCTGAGCCCAAGCTGCGCTCGGTCGAGCGTTGGGTCGCTGGCCAAGCCACACAAGACGGCGCGGGCGTGCGCCTGACGCGGGTCTTGACGCAAGACCTGCAGCAGCGGCTGGATCCCTTTTTGATGCTCGATGCCTTCGGCAGCGATGACCCCGACGATTACATTGCCGGCTTTCCAGACCACCCGCATCGCGGCTTTGAAACCATCACCTACATGATTGCGGGCCGCATGCGCCACCGTGACAGCCGCGGGCACGAGGGCTTGCTCGAAAACGGGGGCGTGCAATGGATGACGGCGGGGCGGGGCCTGACCCACAGCGAAATGCCCGAGCAGGAAGAAGGCGTGATGGAAGGTTTCCAGTTGTGGCTGAACCTGCCCTCGCAACTCAAGCTGTGTGATCCGGGCTACCAGGATTTTCAGCCCGAACAAATTCCGCGCGTGCATGTGGGGGGCGTGTCTGTGCGGGTAATTGCAGGTCAATGCCAGGAAGTGACGGGCCCCATTGCGCGTGCCGAAACGCAACCCTTGTTTTTAGACCTTCATTTTGAGGCGTCTTCGGTCTTTGTGCAGGCCCTGGCGGCCACACACAATGCCTTTGTCTATGTTTACCGAGGGCAGCTGGACGTTGCGTCATCGCAAGGCTTACAAACCATCGAGGCACAGCGCATGGGCATCTTGTGCAACGATGGGGATGCGCTGGAGGTGCGTGGTCAAGCCGGCACACGGGCGATCGTGCTGGCGGGGCAGCCGCTGCATGAGCCGATTGCACAGTACGGCCCCTTTGTCATGAACACACGCCAGGAACTGATGCAGGCCGTGGACGACTTTCGGGCGGGGCGGATGGCCTGATCAAGCCCTGGCGGGCTTTGGATCTGGCCCTCTCCAAGACTCAAACGTCCAGGTTGGCAGCCCGCAAGGCATTGGTTTCAATGAAGTCGCGGCGCGGCTCCACTTCGTCGCCCATCAGCATGGTGAAGACGCGATCGGCTTCAATCGCATCGTCAATCTGCACGCGCAACAAGCGGCGCACATTGGGGTCCATGGTGGTTTCCCACAACTGCTCGGGGTTCATTTCGCCCAAGCCCTTGTAGCGCTGACGCGCGGTGGCATGTTCGGCTTGGCCGATCAACCAACGCATGGCCTGGCGGAAGTCTTGGACTTTTTCTTCTTTGAGCTTGTCGCCTTCACCGCGCTTGACCTTGGCACCTTCGCCCAGCAAACCACGGAAGGTTTGTGCGGCCTCGGCCAAGGCCGCATAGTCGGCGCCGTGCACAAAGTCTTGGGTGATGATGCTGCTTTTGACGTTGCCATGGTGGCGACGGCTGATGCGCAAAATCGGCTTGTCGGTGCGCACATCGAATTCGCCGGCAACTTCTGAGCCGCTGCCGAGTTCACGCAATTTGGCTTGCAAAGACAGGGCGGAAGCTTCGGCATCGCTGACGCTGTCCAGATTGACTGCCACGCCATCGGCCATGGCGCGCAAGGCTTCAGCATCCATGAAGCCGCTCAGGCGGCTGATCACGGCTTCGGCCAATTGGTGCTTGCGCGCCAATTCAGCCAGTGTGTCGCCGCTCAATGTTTGGGGTGCCGCGCCGCCGGTTTCGATGCTGGCGTCTTTCAAGGCAATGCGCAACAAGAAGGTGTCCAGCGCCGAGGCGTCTTTCAGGTATTGCTCTTCCTTGCCCACTTTCACTTTATAAAGCGGCGGCTGCGCAATGTAGATGTGGCCACGCTCCACCAGTTCCGGCATTTGGCGGTAGAAAAAGGTGAGCAACAAGGTGCGAATGTGCGCGCCGTCCACGTCGGCATCGGTCATGATGATGATGCGGTGGTAACGCAGTTTGTCCACATTGAAATCATCGGTTGCCGACTTGCCTGATTCCGCGCTGGCCTTGCCAATGCCCGTGCCCAGTGCCGTGATCAGGGTGAGAATTTCGTTGCTGGTCAGCAGCTTTTCGTAGCGGGCTTTTTCAACGTTCAGGATCTTGCCGCGCAAGGGCAAGATGGCCTGGAATTTACGGTCACGGCCTTGCTTGGCAGATCCCCCTGCGGAGTCACCCTCGACGATGTAAATCTCGCACAGGGCTGGGTCTTTTTCTTGGCAATCTGCCAATTTGCCAGGCAAGCCCATGCCATCGAGCACGCCCTTGCGGCGCGTCATTTCACGGGCCTTGCGAGCGGCCTCGCGAGCGCGAGCAGCGTCCACAATCTTGCCGCACAAAATCTTGGCGTCGTTGGGCCGCTCTTGCAAATAATCGTTCAGTGCCTTGGCCACGATGTCTTCCACCGGGGCACGCACTTCGCTGGACACCAGCTTGTCTTTGGTCTGGCTGCTGAACTTGGGTTCGGGCACTTTGACAGAAAGCACGCAGCACAATCCTTCGCGCATGTCATCGCCACTGATTTCGACTTTGGCCTTCTTGGCAAATTCGTTTTCTTCAATGTACTTGTTGATGACGCGCGTCATGGCCGCGCGCAAACCCGTCAGGTGGGTGCCGCCATCGCGCTGCGGGATGTTGTTGGTGAAGCAAAGCACGCTCTCGTTGTAGCCATCGTTCCATTGCATGGCCACTTCCACGCCAATGCTGGTGCCCGGAATGCCGCCATAGGTGTCTGCAGGGCGCTCGCCCACGGCATGGAAGACATTGGGGTGCAGAATCTTCTTGCCGTTGTTGATGAACTCCACAAAGCCTTTGACACCGCCCGCGCCCGAAAAATCGTCGGACTTGCCATTGCGCTCGTCAATGAGGCGAATGCGCACGCCATTGTTCAAAAAACTCAGTTCGCGCAGCCGCTTGCTGAGAATTTCATAGTGAAAGTCATGGTTCTGCTGAAAAATTTCGACGTCAGGCAGGAAGTGAACTTCCGTCCCGCGCTTCTCTGTGCTGCCGCTGATTTTCATCGGCGAAACTTCAAAGCCATCGACCTGTTCAATCAATCGGTTTTGCACAAAGCCCTTGGCAAATTCCAGCGTGTGGACTTTGCCTTCACGGCGCACCGTCAGGCGCAACCACTTGGACAAAGCGTTCACGCAGGACACACCCACGCCGTGCAAGCCACCCGACACTTTGTAGCTGTTCTGGTTGAATTTGCCGCCGGCATGAAGCTCGGTCAGTGCAATTTCAGCCGCACTGCGTTTGGGCTCGTGCTTGTCATCCATCTTGACGCCGGTGGGAATGCCACGGCCGTTATCGGTGACACTGATGGAGTTGTCGGTGTGAATGGTGACCACGATGTCGTCACAATGCCCTGCCAGCGCTTCATCGATGGAGTTGTCCACCACCTCAAACACCAAATGGTGCAAGCCTGTGCCATCGGAGGTGTCCCCGATGTACATCCCGGGTCGCTTGCGAACGGCTTCCAATCCTTCCAGAATTTGAATGGAACCTTCCCCATAGGCCTCAGACGGCGCGGGAAGATTGGTTTGTTCTGTCGGTTCAGTCATAAATACTCTCATCGACCCATCAAAGGGTCAAAGCTCAGGGCTTGGATGCTTTCAAAAATCAGGGCGCTCAGATGCGCATGGGCATGACCACGTATTTGAAGGTGGTGTTGTCCGGAATGGTGATCAGCGCAGAGCTGTTGGAGTCCGCAAGGTCAAGCTTCACCATGTCTTGTTCCATGTTGCTCAACACATCGATCAGGTAAGTCACATTGAAACCAATTTCAATGCTGTCCCCACCATAATCGATTTCGAGTTCGTCCACCGCCTCTTCTTGCTCCGCATTGCTGGAAGCCACACGCAAGGTGCCAGGATCCAGGTTCAGGCGAACGCCTTTGAATTTCTCGCTGGTCAAAATGGCGGTGCGCTGCAAACAGGCCAACAAGGACGTGCGCCCCATGGTGACGGTGTTTTTGTGGTTCTTGGGAATGACGCGGTTGTAGTCGGGGAATTTCCCTTCCACCAGTTTGGTCACAAATTCCATGCCTTCAAAACTGAACTTGGCCTGGTTGTTGGCAAATTGCATTTCAATCGCGCCCTCTTTGTCGTTCAAGAGGCGTTGCATTTCCAACACCGTTTTGCGCGGCAGGATCACCTCTTGGCGTGGCACTTCCACATCGAGCAGCGCCGAAGCGTAAGCCAGGCGGTGGCCATCGGTGGCGACCAGACTCAATTGCTTGCCCTCAGCCACAAACAAAATGCCATTCAGGTAGTAGCGAATGTCGTGCACGGCCATGGAAAACGAGACCTGGTTCAGCAGGTCCTTGAGTGTTTTTTTGCGGGACGCTGAACACCGCGCCAAAGCTGGCGGATTCCTGAACCAAAGGAAAATCTTCTGCAGGCAAGGTTTGCAGTGTGAAGCGGCTCTTGCCGCCTTTGAGGATCAGTTTGTTCTGACTCGATTCCAGGCTGACGGTTTGGTCACTGGGCATGGAACGCAAAATATCAATCAGCTTGCGTGCGCCCACGGTGGTCGTGAAATTGCCGGCGTCACCATCGAGCTCGGATTCGGTGCGAATTTGAATTTCTAAATCACTGGTGGTGAATTGCAAGCTGCTGCCTGTTTTGCGAATCAACACATTCGCCAAAATGGGAAGTGTGTGGCGACGCTCAACGATGCCAGACACAGACTGCAGCACCGACAAAACGCGCTCTTGTGTCGCTTTCAGAACGATCATGTCAACCTCTTGATTTCTTTAATTTAAATAGTGGTAGTAGATAAGGACGCTGCCACTCTGTGGAAAACGCCATTTTCCTCTTTTTTTTCAACAACTTGAGACACTTTCAAGCCTGTTGGCAACCGTGCTTTTGGGGTGTCTCGACAAAGTGGACAAGTTTTGAAAAAGGCTCGCCGCTGTGGATAAGTCCACAGTTATCCTTTTTTCATGCACAGGCTTGTTCTTCATCTGTTTCAGCCCTTCAAGGTCTGCTCCAGTACATGCAGTTGTTGGTTCAGTTCGCTCAATTGCTGACGTTCTCCGGTGATTTTCCGAACCGCATGCAAAACCGTGGTGTGATCTCTTCCCCCAAACAGTTCACCAATTTCCGGCAAACTTTTCTGGGTGAGCTCTTTGGCCAGGTACATGGCGATTTGACGCGGTCGGGCAATCGATGCCGGCCGTTTTTTGGAATACATGTCCGCGACTTTGATCTTGTAATAGTCCGCCACCGTTTTTTGAATGTTTTCTACTGAAATTTGGCGGTTTTGAATGGACAACAGATCTCGCAGCGCGTCACGTGCCAACTGAATGGAGATTTCTTTTTGGTTGAAACGCGAATAAGCCAGAATTTTGCGCAAAGCGCCTTCCAACTCGCGCACGTTGGAGCGCACATTTTTAGCGACAAAGAAGGCCACTTCCTCGGGCATTTCCGTGCCCTCCGAGCGTGCTTTGCTGATCAAAATCGCCACCCGCATTTCCAGTTCGGGCGGTTCGATGGCCACCGTCAGGCCAGAATCAAAACGGGAAATCAGTCGCTCATGAATGTCATTCAAGCCTTTGGGATAGGTGTCGCTGGTCATCACGATGTGTGACTTTTTCGCCAGCAAGGCCTCAAAGGCGTTGAAAAACTCTTCTTGTGTTCGTTCTTTGTTGGCAAAGAATTGCACATCGTCGATCAGCAACAAGTCCAGCGAGTGGTAATGGGCTTTGAACTCATCAAAGGTTTTTCGCTGATAGGCTTTAACCACATCGGAGACAAACTGTTCAGCATGGATGTAGAGAACTTTGGCATCCGGGCGGTCCTCGAGCAATTTGTTGCCGACCGCATGCATCAAGTGGGTTTTGCCCAAGCCCACCCCGCCGTAGATGAACAAGGGGTTGTACAGCTGACCCGGAATGCTGGCCACATGCATGGCGGCCGCGCGCGCCATGCGGTTGGCTGTGCCCTCTACCAGGCTGGCGAAAGTCAACGCTGAATTCAAGCGCGAGCGAAAGCCTGTGCTCATCGGCTCCTCAGGCGCCTGGAAGCGCTCAGGCAAAATTTCCGACTCGGTTGTAATTTTAGAAAAAGATGATCTGGAAACGGGTTCTCTGGGAGCAAGCGCTAACTCAACCGTGATGGGCTGGCCATTCAATTGCTCCACCAGGGCCGAAATCCTGGCCGCGTATTGGGCACGAATCCAATCCAGTTTGAAGCGGTTGCCGACCAGAATGGTCAGCTTGGAGAGGTCACTGGCAGCGACCGCATGCAAGGGCTTGATCCAGGTGTTGAACTGTTGCTCTGGCAGTTCCTGGGCCAGCTGTTCCACACATCCTTGCCAGAGGCTGGAACCCAGATCCGAGGGCAAATCGGGGTCTGGCAAGGAAGAAGAAGAACCGAGGGTCATTGTTGTAGTGTTCTGTGGATAGGTGGGTTTTGAAAAC
>Ga0255242_1000175_pt1 | contig 10452 bp, 7 predicted proteins | sample ColtaT_18_FD_183707 | JGI IMG/M metagenome (GOLD analysis project Ga0255242, IMG submission 183707) | Metatranscriptome of freshwater microbial communities from Columbia River, Oregon, United States - Colum_Law_RepB_8d (Metagenome... | ecosystem: Environmental > Aquatic > Freshwater > River...
CATTGCCACAGAGGTTGCCAGCGTTTCATGGTGCTGAGGCTCAAGGTCCAGTCAGGCGCGTTTGCAACACATCGCCGTCACGTGAAAAAATGAAGCGTGACACCAAGGCCAGTTGGTCTGCTTCACGTCGCATCGCGTGGGTGAATGGCCCAAACGGCCCCGCCTGGTTGGCAATGGCTTGGGCGCGCCGGTCCAGGTCCGGTTGGCCCGAGCTTTCCACGACTTCGGTGCTCAGCACTTTGCCACGCGCATCGACGGTGACAATCATGGTGAGTGCGCCATAAAGCTTTTGGCCCTGCCTCTCTGGGAAATTGCGCGTGCCAGTTGTTTCTATTTTGCGTTTCAATTGGTCGTAGTACTGGGCGTAAGCCACCTCGCGCGTGGACGGGCTCAGATAGCGCTTGCGAGGCCGGGCGTTCTCTTCTTGAATGCGTTGCTCAATCTCGGCCAGCATTTTTAGCAACTGCAGCCGTTGTTGCTCCACCTTGCTGTTTTGCTCTTTCGGGTTGGTTGGGGGCAAATCCGCCAGCAATTTTTTCACTTGGCTCAGCATCAAGGATTGCTGCTCTTGCAAGGCGTTGAGTTGCTGCTGCAATTGCTCACTGCCCTGGCCCGCTTGACGCCGCGTGGCATCGGGCAAAGGGGATGTGGCACGGCCTTGGCGTGCATCACCCCCGCCGCTCAAGGTGGTTTGCGCCAAAGCTTGGGCGCGTGCAGGGGGCTTTTCTTTGGGGGCCGCACGGGTGTTCACCAAAATCACCTCCAGCGGGCTCTCTTTGAACAAGCGTTCAAAGCGCGCGGGGTCTGCCAGCTTGAGCGACAACAGTGCGGCGTGCAGCGCCAAGGACACCAGCAGTGCCACCTGCAAAGCGCTCAGGGGCCAAGGCTGTCGCAGACCCATGACGCTCACGGCGTGACAGTCCCTTCGGCAGAGGGTGCATCCGCATCCTCCAGGTTGACGGCGATGGTCAGCGGGCCAGCGCTTGCGCTGTCGTCTTCTTGCTCGTCCTCCGCTTCACTGGGGGACGGGCCGGCATCGCGCAAGGCCAAAAATTGGCCGCTGACATCCAGCGTGATGTCGTCCAGGCTGCCCAGGCGCAACAGCACTTGCGAGCCCCTTGGCAACTCGCCGCCCCCCAGCACCGGCAGCACCAGCGGTAAGTGGTCCGCACGCGCCATGGGCGGCTGCCCCGGGAAGCTCTTGAAGACGGTGGCCTCCAGCTCTGTGATGCCTTGCTGGCGCAGGTACTGCAATGTCCAGAAGCGTTCCATGCTGGCTTGGTAGCCGTTGTAGGCAGAGTAAGCAGCATCAAAGGCAGATATGACCGAGAACAACTCGGCATCCTTGGGCTTGAAGGGCGCTGCCAATGCGGCCGTGCGTCCATGGCGTGCGCAGGCAATGATTTGCCATTGGTTCACCAGATCGGTGTAGCGACGCAGGGGGGAGGTGCTCCATGCGTAGCTTGGCACGCCAATCCCCGCATGCGGCAGGGCCTTGGTGCCCATGCGCACTTTCACGCCCGGCGCCAAGCTGGCCTGGCTGCGGTAAATGGCGGGTACGCCCAGTTCGGCCAGCCATTGGCCCCAGGTGCTGTTGGCCAGAATCATGGCTTCTGCCACCATCAGGTCCAGGGGGGCGCCTCGCTGGCGAATGCTGATGTCCACGCTTTCGAGCCCTTGCGGCTCGCTGCCTTGAACGCCTCGCAAGCGAAAGTTGTAGTCGGGGCGGTTGAAGTTCTCTGGCTTACCGCGCACCTTTTCGCGCTCGGCCTTGAGGTGCTGCGCCAGGCGGAACAGAAAAGCCAACTGTGCATGGGGCATGGCAGGTTGCTCTGCGCAGGGTTCGGGTTGCGCTTGCCTCAGCCAACTTTCCGTCACCACCTTGTCGAGCTGGTCATGGCGCAGGTTGGCCGCAATGGGTACACGCTCCAGTTTGGTTTCCGACGCCAGCACTTGCAAAGTGGCTTCGTCAAAACGCATGTAAAGCGACACGGCTGGGCAATCCCGCCCCTCTTGCAGTGTGTAGCTTTGAACCACCTCGTCAGGCAACATGGTGATCTTGTGGCCCGGCATGTACACCGTGGACAATCGCGCGCGACCCAGCGCATCCAAGGCACTGCCGGGGGCAATGGCCAGTCCCGGTGCTGCAATGTGAATACCCAGCGTGACAGCGCCGCTGCCCAGGCCTTGTACCGACAGGGCGTCGTCAATCTCGGTGGTTTGCGAATCGTCGATCGAGTAGGCCTGCACCGACGCCAGCGGCAAAGGCTCTGCAATCGCGGGGGCTTCCAGCTTGGGAAAGGCGGTGCCTTTGGGAAAAAACTCAAACAAAAAGCGCTGCCAATGAAATTGGTATGGCGAGTTGATCGCCCCCGCCTTTTGTAGCAAGGCCAGTGGCGCGCTTTGCGTGGCTCTGGCGGCTTCCACAACGGCTTTGTATTCGGCCCCGTTCTTGTCAGGCTTGAACAAAATTTTGTAGAGCTGCGACAGCACAGGCTGCGGGCAGCTGCCCTGCGCCAGAGCGGCGGCCCAGGCCTCGATTTGCAGCTGAATTTGCTTTTTCTTTTCGATGGCGGCCAAGGCTTGCTGGAGAATTTCAGCTGGTGCTTTCTTGAAGCGGCCTTTGCCGGCGCGCCGGAAGTAGTGGGGCGCTTCGTAAAGTCGGAACAGCGCGGCAGCTTGCTCTGCCAAAGAGGCTTGGCTGCTGAAATACTCACGCGCCAAGTCAGCAAATCCAAATTCGTCTTCGGGGGCGAACTCCCAGGCCAGGTCGAGCTCAATGGATTGCGCCAGGTTTTGAGCTTGCTGGATCAACTCGCCGGGGCTGGGCTTTTCAAATTTAATCAGAATGTGGGCAGACTTTGCTTTGACCCGTTTGCCCGACTCGAGCTCAATTTGAGCCGAAGCTTCGGATTCTGAAAGGATGCGGCCCGACAAAAATTTGCCAGCTTCTTCAAACAATGCGTACATGGCGCCATTCTCCCACGCCGGGCGCAATTTTTTGGCATGGGTTTTGCTGTATGTGACTGGGAAAGTACGTGGTCAAATTTTTGACAGTGCTTCATTCGCCGATTTCATTCCAAACGCGTTTTCATGACGACACTGACGTTATCTGCTCAAAATTTTGCAAGACCCGGGGACACGCTGAGCGTGTTGCCGCTTGCTGCGTGGAGCGTGACGTCTTGCGCGTGGTTTCTGGATGACGAGTTGCTGGCAGGCGAGACAGGGCAAAGCTTGCTGCTGGCCAGCACATGGGTCAACAGCGCGGTCAAGGTTGAGCTGACTTATGTGGACGCGTTGGGGGCGACGGTCAGCCTCATGAGTGCCCCGGTCAAAGTGAATGCGGCGCCAGAGGGCCTCCCCGTGATTGCAGGAACCTTTGAGGAAGACGGCTTGGTCACGGTTGTGACGCCCTCAGCCCTCACGGATGCCGATGGCATGGGAGACCTCCCCCTTGCCTACCAATGGTTGGCGGATGGCATTGAAATCACCGGCGCAACCGAGGCCTTTTTGGGCTTGAGCCAAGAGCAGGTCGGCAAAAAACTCAGCGTTCGTGCCAGCTACACGGATGGCGATGGCCAGTGGGAGCAGGCGACCAGCGCACCCAGTGTGGCCGTTCGCAACCTCAATGACCCTGCCACGGGCGCGCTCCGAGTGGTCGGCGAATTCACCGAGAAAAAAACGCTGTCAGCTCAACTTTTGAATGTGGCAGATGAAGACGGCCTTCCCTCCAGCTTCACTTACCTGTGGAAAGCCGATGAGGCCGTCATCGCAGGGGCGTCTTCCAGTGATTTAATTTTGACTCAGGACTTGGTAGGCAAAAAAGTCAGCCTGGTTGTTCAGTTCACAGACCTCCAAGGGCGCTTGGAGCAGCTAAGCGCTGAAAATGACGGCAGGGTCATCAATGTCAATGACCCCACCCTTGGGAGCTTGTCCATCAAGGGCCAAGCCAGCCAAGGGTCTTTGTTAGAGGCCGTCACTCTCAATTTGAGTGACGCAGATGGCAATGGCGCCTTTACCTACCAGTGGCTGGTAGATGGGCAAGCCGTGGCAGGCGCCACCGATGCCACCTTTCGGTTGTCATCCCAAAATTATGTTGGGAAAAAGGTCACAGCGCGTGTGGTCCACACGGACGCGCTCGGCTTCACCGAGCCGGCCATTGAATCGACATCCGCCACAGTTGAAAACACCAACGACGCACCGACGGGCGCCATTGAAATTGTCGGTGAGCCGATCGAAGACGGCGTTCTCACGGCTGTTCAGTCATTGAGCGACCTGGACGGGCTGCCCTCCGAGCTTCACTATCAATGGTTCGCAGGAGACGAGTTGATCCCCCATGCGACGGCTTCCAAATGGGTGTTGCAGCAAGCACAAGTGGGGCAGCGCATCAGCGTGCAGGTGAGCTATACCGACAATCTTGGAACCCTCGAGAAAGTGTCAAGCGCAGCCACCCAGGCTGTCCAAAACGTCAATGACGCCCCAACGGGAAGTGTTGTGGTGTCCGGGAAGCTCTTTTTCGGCGAGACCCTCACGGCCAATACAGAGGCGCTCTCCGATGAAGACAATGGCGCCTCACCCCTGGGGCCATGGGCTTATCAGTGGCGAGCCAATGACAGCAATATTGCGGGCGCAACGTCCCAAAGCTTCGTGCTGACGCAATCCCAGGTCGGGCAGTTGGTCAGCGTGACCGTCAGCTATGCCGACAGCCTGGGCGCCAAAGAAGAGGTGACGAGCGCCCAGACGCTCGCCATCGCCAGCGAAAACCACAAACCTTCCGGTCAAGTCACGATCGTTGGCAAGCCAGAAGAACGCGCAGTGCTCAAAGCAACGCAAAACCTGGCAGACCAAGAGGGGCTGGGCGTCATCACATGGCGGTGGTTTGCAGATGATCAGATGGTGTCTTATGGGGCTGACCAGCTGGCGTTGACCCAGGCCCATGTCGGCAAGGCGATCACCTTGTCTGCAAGTTACACCGACGCGCTTGGCCAGGCCGAATCCGTCACCAGCGCGGCCACCACCCAGGTCGCCAATGTCCAAGACGCATGCACTGGGTCATTGAACATCTTGGGCTCAGCAACGCAAGGCGAAACACTCACGGCGGACGTCTACCTGAGCGATGAGGATGGCATTGCGACTGTGGGTTACCAGTGGTTGGTGGACGGGGCCCCATTGCTGGACGCGACCCAGAAAAGTTTGCGCCTCAGCCAAGCACAGGTTGGGCATCAAATCGGCTTGCAGGTGACCGCGGTGGACACCTTCGGCGTGGAGACCGCCTTCCAGGTGAGCCGCCCAGGCGTGGTTGAGAACGCCAACGACCCGCCGTTGGCCAAAGATGTCATTTTTTCTGGCTTTGCGAATCAAAAAATAGCTGGAACCTTGACGGCTTCCGACGTTGATGGCGACCCATTCTCTTTTTTGCTTTCTCTAGCGCCTTCAAACGGCCAAGTCAGCCTCAACGAGCAAACAGGGGCGTTCGAATACACGCCGAACGCCAATTTTTCAGGCACAGACCAATTTTCCTACCAGGCGAGCGATGGCTTCGATGTCTCAGCACAAGCCAAGGTGAGCCTGAACGTCACGGCTTTGCCCTACCGCTCCTTGGCGGGCAAAGTTTATTTCTGGGCAGATTCTTTGGTGGGCTCAGGGCGCCAACTCTTGCAAAACGCAGAAGTCAAGGCCACTGCGGGCACGCTCTCTTGGCGCAGCGACCTGACGCCCCGCGCCGGCACCTATGAGTTGCCGATGGTGGAGGCCACGCAGGTGAGTTTGACCGCGAGCAAAAGCACGCTGACGGATGTGACCGTGAAGCCCGCGATTGGCTTGAATGACGTGTTGTCTGCGCTGAAATTGTATTTAGGGAAAACGACTGCCGACAACTCAGGCTATGCCAAGGTCGCCGCAGATTTTGACGCCAACGGCAAAATTGAGCTCAGTGATGTGCTGGCGATCCTGAAGACCTACCTTGGCAAGGCCTCTTCGATCACCCCGCAATGGGCGTTTGTGGATGCCTCTGCCGACCTGAATGGCTTGACGGCCAAGGCTTGCGCTGCCCCTTCCGTCGACCTGAACCTGGTCGACGTCACAACCAACGTGAGCCTGATTGGCATTTTGAGAGGTGATGTGAATGGCAGTTGGTCTCAACAATCGAGCTATGACCTCTATTCAGGCTGAGCTAATTGGCCGCGTTGGGGCGACGCATGAATGCCAATACCACTGGCAAATATTTTTCGAAGTCAGAAAAGGCATGGTCGCCAGCCTCCAGCAACACCCCTTCTGAGTCAGGGTAACGTTGCTGCATTTCTTTCCAATCCAGCAATTCGTCACCTTTGGCAATCAACGGCAACACCCGATTCCCAAAATGCGTCGTGGCTGAGCCCAAGGCCTTGAGCTCCTGGACGTGCTCGGCCGTGAACTCAAAAGCTTGCTGGGGGTCATGCCAACAAGACTGCAGGCCTATCTTTGCGGCCAAGTCCCTTTCTGGATAGACGGCGGGGTTGATGACCACGGCCCTCCAAGGGCGTAACGTGGCCAGCCAGGTTGCATAGTAGCCGCCCAGGGATGAGCCCATCACCATGGAGGTGGCATCCGGCCAATTTTTTATGCCCTCGAGAATGAGCTCGGCAGCTGCGCGCGGCGAGGGCGGCAATTGCGGGCACCACCACGTCAATCCGGGAATGGCGCAAGCCACGCGCGCCATTTGTTGGGCTTTGGTGGACTTTGGCGAAGAGCGAAAGCCGTGCAGGTAGAGCAAGTGCGTCGTGTGGATGGGGTCCATGCCGCATGCTAATTGCAACAGCCACGCTTGCCAACCCGGAGCGATAATCAGCCGATGCCGATCGTCATCGAAAAACCCTCTTTGCTGCAAAAAATGATGCATCTTTTGCGTGGCTTTGACGGGCCCTTGGCCTTTGCCGTTTTTATCCTGGCTTGTGCCGGCTTGCTGACGATGTACTCTTCCGGCTATGCCAACGGCCAAAGGTTTTTTGACCACGGGCGAAATATTTTGTTAGGCGGCTTCATCATGTTCGTGGTGGCTCAAATACCCCCGCAGCGCTTGATGTCTTTGGCCGTGCCTCTGTACACCTTGGGCGTTGCCTTGTTGATCGCCGTGGCCTTGTTTGGCTTAACCAAAAAGGGCGCACGCCGCTGGCTCAACCTGGGCATTGTGATTCAGCCCAGTGAAATACTCAAAATCGCCATGCCCCTGATGTTGGCGTGGTGGTTTCAGAAGAGAGAGGGGCAGTTGCGCCCTTTGGACTTTGTCGTTGCCGCCATCTTGCTCATGGTGCCGGTCGGGTTGATCATGCGCCAGCCAGACCTTGGCACAGCCTTGCTTGTGCTCAGCGCTGGATTGTTTGTGATTTTCTTTGCGGGCCTCAGTTGGCGGCTGATCCTCCCACCCTTTGCGCTGATTTTTGTCGGGCTGACTTTGTTGGTCGTCTTTGAGCCCACCTTGTGTGCTGATGGGGTCCGCTGGCCTTTGCTGCACGATTACCAACAACAGCGGGTGTGCACCCTGCTGGACCCCGGGCGCGACCCCTTGGGCAAAGGCTTCCACATCATCCAGGGCATGATTGCCATTGGCTCTGGCGGGTTTTGGGGCAAGGGCTTCTTGCAAGGCACGCAGACCCACCTTGACTTTATTCCCGAACGCACCACCGACTTCATCTTCGCCGCTTATGGCGAGGAGTTTGGCCTGTTTGGCAATATTTTGCTGATCCTGGGCTTTGTGTTTTTGGTCTTGCGCGGTATGGCCATCGCACTGGAGGGCCCCACCTTGTTCGCCCGCTTGCTGGCGGGCAGCATCACCCTGATTTTCTTCACCTACGCCTTTGTCAACATGGGCATGGTCAGCGGCATTTTGCCGGTGGTCGGCGTGCCCCTGCCGTTCATCAGCTATGGCGGCACCGCCATGGTGACCCTGGGCTTTGGCTTGGGCATTTTGATGTCGGTGGCGCGGTCCAAACAATTGGTGCAATCATGAAATCTGTCGGAATCATTGGGGTGGGCAACATGGGCGGTGGCATGGCCAGGCGCTTGCTGTCGCAAGGCTGGGCGGTGCATGTGCGCGATGTCGATCCCACCGTGCTGGCCCCCTTGCAAGCTTTGGGTGCGGTGGTGCACCCTACGCCAGCCGCCCTGGCCGAGGCGGTTGACCGACTGATTGTTTGCGTGGTGGACGCCCACCAAATGGACGATGTTTTGTTGGGCTCTCAGGGGGCGGCCAACGGCTTGCGCTTGGGGCAGGCGGTGCTGCTGTGCCCCACGATTTCGCCCGAAGATGCCGAAAGCCTCGGGCAGCGTCTGTCGGCTTTGGGCGCCGAGCCGATTGATGCGCCCATGTCGGGTGGGCCGGTGCGGGCCGAACAAGGCACCATGAGCCTGATGGTGGCTTGCCCTGACAGCGTGTTCGAGGCCCACCAGGATTTGCTGCAGGATTTGGCCAACCCGGTGTTTCGCATCAGCGAACGCGTGGGCGATGGCGCGCGGACCAAGCTGGTGAACAACTTATTGGCGGGCATCAATTTGGCTGGCGCTGCAGAAGTCTTGGCACTGGCCGAGCGCATGGGCTTGAGTCAGGCCACCACGCTCAATGTGATGGAGCGCTCCAGCGGCCAGAGCTGGATTGCCTCGGACCGCATGCGACGCGCCATTGAAGGTGACTACGCACCACGAGCGCACATGACCCTGCTGGAAAAAGACACGCGCCTGGCTGTGCAAGCGGCGCAGCGCGTAGGCGTGACGCCTGCCTTGGGCACACAAGCCAGCGCCATCTTCGCCCAAGCCAGCGCCGCCGGCTTCGCCAAAGACGACGACGCCGCCCTCCTCAAACACCTCTCCACCCCTTAACCCCCCGTCATTTCGAGGCACCCATGATTTCACGCGAACCCACCCTTGAGCGTCTTGCCACGGCGCAGCGCTATTTGCTCGAGCCCTTTGGCCTGGACGAGTCGCATTTGCGCCGGGCCTTGGCAGAGATCACCTCGCACCGTGTCGACGATGCCGACCTGTACTTTCAGTACACCCGCTCCGAAGGCTGGAGCCTGGAAGAGGGCATTGTCAAAACCGGCTCCTTCAGCATCGACCAAGGCGTGGGCGTGCGCGCTGTGACCGGCGAAAAAACGGCCTTTGCGTATTCGGATGACATTTCTTGGGAATCCTTGGTCGATGCGGCACGCACCGTGCGCACCATCGCCCAGGCGGACAAGTCTGCCAAGCGGCGTGTGCCTGCACGCAAGATTGCACCCAGCCGTGCTTTGTACGCGGGCACGGACCCCATCAGCAGCCTGGACAGCACCGCCAAGGTGGAACTGTTAGGGCGTGTGGAAAAGCTCGCACGGGCCAGTGACCCGCGCATTGTGCAGGTCATGGCGGGTCTGGCCAGTGAATACGATGTGGTTTTGATTGCCCGTGCCGATGGCACCTTGGCCGCCGATGTGCGCCCCCTGGTGCGCTTGAGCGTGACCGTGATTGCCGAGCAGAACGGACGCCGCGAAATGGGCTCGGGCGGCGGCGGTGGCCGCTTTGGCCTGGCGTATTTTGACGACGCCTGTTTAAAGCAATACGTCAACGATGCCGTGCAGTCGGCCTTGACCAACCTGGAAGCGCGTCCGGCCCCGGCCGGCGAGATGACGGTGGTCTTGGGCCCCGGCTGGCCCGGCATTTTGTTGCACGAGGCCATTGGCCACGGTTTGGAGGGTGACTTCAACCGTAAAGGCTCGAGCGCGTTTTCGGGGCGCGTGGGCCAGCGTGTTGCCGCCAAAGGCGTGACGGTGTTGGACGACGGCACCTTGAGCGACCGCCGTGGCTCGCTGAATGTGGATGACGAGGGCCATGTCAGCCAGCGCAATGTGCTGATTGAAGACGGCATTTTGCAAGGCTACATTCAAGACGCCATGAACGCGCGCCTGATGGGGGTGCGTCCCACAGGCAATGGCCGTCGCGAAAGCTATGCCCATTTGCCCATGCCCCGCATGACCAACACCTACATGCTGGGCGGCGACAAGTCGCCCGAAGAAATTCTGGCCAGCATGGACAAGGGCTTGTATGCCACCAACTTTGGCGGCGGCCAGGTCGACATCACCTCGGGCAAGTTTGTGTTCTCCACCAGCCAGGCTTGGTGGGTGGAAAAGGGCAAGCTGCAATACCCGGTGAAAGGCGCCACCCTGGTCGGCAATGGGCCCGATGCCCTGACCCGCGTGAGCCTGATCGGCAACGACATGGCCCTGGACAGCGGTGTCGGCACTTGTGGCAAAGAGGGCCAAAGCGTGCCCGTGGGCGTGGGACAGCCCACCTTGCGCATCGACGGTTTGACCGTCGGCGGCACCGCTTGAAAAACCTGTGCTAATATTCAAACCATGACTTCAGCCCGTTTTTATTTTGCTTACTTTAGCTTCTCACGCCCCACCGGCGGTCGAGAGATCTGAACGTACCCAAATAAACGCTCTGAAC